>ERZ1026884.1789-NODE-1789-length-10886-cov-3.482966_pt1 | contig 10886 bp, 11 predicted proteins | sample MGYA00380172_ERZ1026884 | MGnify/ENA primary metagenome ERZ1026884 (study PRJEB33269, sample SAMEA4719808) | human gut metagenome | biome: human-associated habitat; feature: organic feature; material: feces | place: Cameroon | collected 2013-10 ... | reverse complement strand
GAATCTACGAGGTGTCTGCTGTGACATATCCGGCATACACCGGAACCTCAATCAGCGCGAGATCACTGGAGAGTGACGACGCTGCGCTGGATAGCGCCAAGAGAACACTGGAGAGTGCGAGGAAGAGGAAAAGAGAAATTGATGATTTAAACAAAAGACTCAGAAAAGGAGAAGCAGAATGAATGCAGAAATGAGAAAAGCACTGGAAGAATTGAGAAAGCTCAAAGAGAAGAGAAACGCAATGCAGCCGCTGGCACAGAATGCAGATGAGCAGCAGATCGAGCAGAGAGCACAGGAGATCGCGGAAATCGAGGAAAAAGAGGCGGAGCTGAGCAGAACCGTCGCACGAATCGCGGAGGAAGAGAGACAGGCGGCACTGGTGAGCCATGGAGCAGGAAGAGAAGTCAGCACGCCGAGCCAGAGAAGAAGCGGACCGGTAACGAGAGACAGCGAAGAGTATCGGGATGCATTTCTTGCGGATCTCCTGGGGGAAGCAACGAAGGAGCAGCGCGATACGCTGATCACCACAGAAAACGGAATTGTCTTGCCGACCACGATCGAAACAAAGATCTGGGACCTGATTCACAGCGCACACCCGATTCTGAACGACATCACGCTGTTTTCAACGGGAACCATCCTGACGATCAACCAGCACAAGGCGATCACAGCAGGAAAAGCGAAAAAGGTAGCCGAGGGAACGGCGAACGCGGATGAAGAGAACACCTTCACGAAGATCGTACTGACAGGCAAGGATTACTCCAAGAATGTGGAGCTTTCCTACGCCGAGGCAAAGATGACGAAGGGGGCAATGGAACAGTATCTTGTCAAAGAAATCTCCGCAGATCTTGGAGAGGAAATGGCAGAGGACGTCTTCGCCAGAATCAAGTCGGACCTTGGCAGTGCAGCAGTGACGGTCAAGAAGGATGCGAAGGCGACATATGAAAATCTGGCGACGGCAGCAGGAACGGCGAGCGAGGCGAGCGCCCTGACGGTTTATTGCTCCAATAAGAGAAAGTGGGAGCTGCTGGGCATGGTAGATACCAATGGGCAGCCGATTTTCCGAGACGGAGTGTCCGGATTCAGCATCACGGTCGACTCCGCAGCAGGAGATGACATCTTCCTGCTGGATCCGCAGAATTTTGAGGCAAACATGATACAGCCGATCATGATCGAGTCAGACCGAGACATCAAGGCACACAAGATCGTCTACTCCGGATATGCGCGAATGGAGGGCGCGATGCGCGACACAAGAACCGGCGCGTACATCACCTGGGCACTGGCCTGACGGAGGACAAGATGACAGATCTCGAACTACTGAATTTCTGTAAGAGAAGTCTCGGATTTCTGCCGGAAAATACGGCGTTCGATGACCAGATCCGGATCCTGACGGAAGCAGCAAAAAGGGACATCTCCGCGTCGTGCGACGCGGAGTTTGATCCAGAGAACCAGGAAGAATGCGCGGCGGCCGCATTGTATGTTCGAGCGAACTTTCCGATCAATCCGGACGAGAAAGCATGGACACTTTATCAGCAGCAGCTTCGCACACTCGGGATCCGGAAGGGAGAAGCTGATGGATAAGGCCGGGATTTTATCAATTTATGAGCTGGTCAACACAGCTGGACCAGGAGAAAAGCCGAGAGAAAAGCTGGTGAAAATCGCAGATGCCTGCTACGAACGGCGGTCTTTCGGCGTGTCGAGAATTTACGGGGCCAAAATGGCAAACGAACAATTCGATGCCGTTGTCCGGGTACACGGAATGAGAAAAGAGCCGGAGCGTGGTCAATATGTCATAATTGCGCCGGCGCAATTCCGAATCGATGCGGCACAGCCTGTAGCAGGATCATATGACTGGGATCTTACGCTGATCAGACAGGAGGACCATTACGATGTCAATTATCAGGACAACCAAAAGAATCCGTGATGCACTGCTCGAAACAGGCGTTGACCTGTACCACTACAACGCATCAAAACCGACCGCCGCCTATGCTGTGTGGGCGGAAGACGGGGAAACAACGGCGGGATACGGAGACAACGGGAAAACGGAGCAAACGATTTCGGGAACAGTGGATTACTACACACGGGAAGAATTTGACCCGATGACCGACAGGATACAGGAAGCTCTGAACAGGCTCAATGGATATGGATGCACATGGTCTCTGGATCAGGTCCTGTTTGAAGAAGAAACAAATTGGATCCGATTTACATGGAGCTGGGAGGTGTCCGGATGCCTGGCATGAGAGTAAACGGAGCAAAAGAACTGATCAGAACATTAGAAAAACTCGGGGAAGACACTGAAACGATGTGCCAGAAAAGTCTTTACGAGGGTGCGGGAATCGTGGCCGACAATATGAAATCCCAAATTCAGGGATTGAAGACAAGCAGCACGAAGTACGTGTCAGAAGGAAAGAAACGATATCTTACCGAAGAGGAGAAGAAGGGACTTCTGGATTCTCTCGGAATTGCGCCGCAGCAGATCAAAGGAACTGTAATCGATACAAAGACAGGCTTTGACGGATACAACAAAAGAAAAACCAAGAAGCATCCGGCTGGTCAGCCGAATCTGGCCGTCGCACGAACCTGCGACAGAGGAAACAGCTTCATGTATGCACAACCAATTTTTCGGCCGGTGATCCAAAAAAGCCGGGCGGCGGTCCTGAAAGCAACAAAAGAAGAACTGCTCAAAGAAATGAAAGAGCGGGGCATCAAAGTGGGCGGATGACGGCCGTCTTTTTTCACGAAAGGAGAAAACGATGAAAGTAACGACAGGATTTTCACAGCCGTATATGGCGAAGTATAAAAACGAAGGCGGAGTCGTAAGCTACACGGACGGAAAGAAGGTGGGGAGAGGTGTGAGCGTCAGCATCTCTCCGGAATCTTCAGATTCCAGCACGTTTTATGCGGACAATAGCAAGGCGGAAGACGTTCCGGGAACCTTCACGGGGGGGACGGCAACGCTTACCATCGACGGGTTGGAGCAGGAAGCAGAGGCAATGGTTAGTGGAGCCGGAAAAGTAGACGAGACCGGATGGATTCACTACGACGATACGCAGGAGACACCGTTTCTGGGTTTCGGATGCGTAAGAAGAAGAATGGGAGGAGGAAAGACGACTTATCAGGCTATCGTCTTGCCGAAAGCATCCCCTCAGCAGATCAGCGATGAGGCAAACACGCAGGAGGACACCATCGAATTCCAGACCACGCAGATCGTTCTCGACCTCAAGAGAGATGATACGGCGAAACACGAATGGAAACGCGTGGGAAAAGACTGCGAGACGGAGAAAGAAGCAGAGGATATGATCAAGGCGTTTTTCAAGATCAGCGAGTGAGAGAACGCCCGGCGGGAGAGCATCCTGCCGGGCGTTTAACGGGAGAAAAAGATGAAATTATATGGACAGGACATTGGATTCCGCAGATCCATCTGGGCGGAAAACGCACTGAAAAAAACGGCGCCGGACGGGGACGTGAGGACAGCACTGACTGCAATGACGAGCGAGGACCCGATGGAACGGAGCAACGCCATCCTGACATTCTGCGCCACAATGCACAGCGCGGACGAGCGGTTCCGGAAATGGCGCGCCAGGTGCGAAGGAACGGAATACAAAGAGACCGGATGGACCAAGGAAGACTGGGAAAATCTGACCGAGGAAGAAACAGCAAAAGCAATTCAGGAAGCACTGAAAGTGTGGAATGGGGACGCAAAGCAGGAAGTGAAAGCGGAGCCGGTAGGAAAAAACGCAGAAGGGCAGCCAGAGGAGAAGAGCTGACTGCCACAGAATATCTTTTCTATGGTCACATGATGAACATGAACGAGGAAGAAGTGTGGAACGCGACCATAGGGCATATGGCTGACCTCGTGAACTGTCTTGCGATTTATCGAGGAGCGGCACGAAAGAAGAAAAGGAAGTACTGGACATTCGACGAAGCAATCGAACTGGAGTAAGCAATGGCGAATGATATCGGAATCAACATAAAGCTGGACGGAGCGCCGGAATATGCCAATAGCATGAAGCAAATGGCAGCGCAGACAAAGGAGTTCAAATCACAGCTGGACATGACGGTGTCGAGCTTTGACAAGCACACGAGCGCCTTTTCCAAGTCTAAGGCGATGACGGATGCCTACAAAAACCAGCTCGGAGCACTGAAAAATCAGCAGGCCGCCGTGGCAGAGCAGATCGAAAAAGTGTCCAGTTCGGAAAATGCGAACGAGACCTATGTCACGAACTTGAAGGCAAAGTATGCAGACCTCCAGACAGAAATAAACGAAACGAAGGGAAAGCTGAACGATCTCGGGGGGACACTGGGAGCAGTCGGCTCTCAGATGCAGGAAGCTGGAGAAAAGATTTCGGCAGTCGGAGACGGAATGAGTCAGGTCGGTGGAGCAATGACCGCAGCCATCACAACACCGATCGTGGGGCTCGGATCCGTCGCGACAAAGACGTTTGGCGATGTGGACAAGCAGTTCCGTTTGGTCGAGCAAACAATGGGAGACACCAAAAACTCCACACAGGATTTTACAGACCTATGGGATGAAATGTCCAGAAGTGCAAAGAACAGCGTCTTCACGATGCAGGACGCATCCGATGCACTGCTGAACTATGCAAGGCAAGGATTTAACGCCAAAGAGGCGCAGTCAATGCTGAACCCTGCTCTTTCACTGGCAGCCGGAACTGGAACGGAACTCGCGACGGTAACATCCGGACTGGGAAACACCATGAAAGCCTTCGGAGCAGAAGCGAAGGATACAGCGGCATACGCAGATATCCTGGCAAAGGCACAGGCACAGGCGAACACGGACACAACAAACCTTTTCGAAGCGATGTCTGTAGCGGCTCCGATCTGTCGGACCGTAGGATGGGATGTCAAAGACCTTGCAACAATCACAGATCTTTTTGGAGACGCGGGGATAAGCGGATCCGAGGGAGCAAACGCACTGAAAACCGGCCTCGCAAGACTGGCAGCACCGGCTAAATCCGGGGCGGAATCTATGAAGAAGCTAGGGCTGGAGACAGGCGAAGCCTATGCGATTTTTGACGACAACGGATCCATGAAGGACATGCAGACCGTCCTGAAGAACTTGAAAGGCGCGTTCTCTGGTCTGACAGAGCAGGAAAAGCTGGAAGCAGCCTCCAACATCTTCGGAAAGAACCAAATGGCAAAATGGCTGGTTCTGGTGGACTCTGCGACGGAAACTGTGAGCGAGTACCGCGAGAATCTGGATGAGTGCACGGGATCTGCGGACAGCATGGCAGACGCTCTGCTGTCAGGCGTGGGCGGGTCTCTGGAACGTGTGTCCTCCACATTCGATGTTTTCAAAACAACGATTGGAAATGATATCCAGGAGCCAGTCCAGGAGGGAGCGGAGTGCCTGATCGACTTGATGAACGGTTTCATGGATCTCGACGAAGAAACCAGAAAGAACATCGAGCAGTGGACAGCCGTGGCGGCAGCAGTCGGGCCGGTTCTCCTGATCGGAGGAAAGCTCACAACGGGGATTGGAAATCTGATCACGGCAACGGGAACTATTACGAAGGCGATCGGGACGGCAACAACGACGTTCGGAGGGCTTGGTGGTGCAATTTCCGCAGGAGTGACAAGTCCGATGGGAACTGCAGCAATCGGTATAGCAGGATTCGTTGCGGCATTCAAGGGAATCAATGCGGCAATCAACGCGACAGACCCGTACTTTGAGCAGTACAAGACGGAAATCTCCGGACTGAAAAGTGAAACAGACGGCGCAAAAGACTCCGTGGGGCAGCTGATCGAGAACATACGGAAGCAGGCGGGCAATGTTGCGGAGACAGGGTCCACACTGGGAGTCTGGAAGGATAAGCTGAACGAGTGCTTTGACGCACAGGGAAAGCTAAAAAACGGATGCGAGAGCACGGCAAAATACATTCTCGGTGAGCTAAACGAAGCAATGGGGACAAGCTACTCCATAAGCGCCGAAGGCTTTATTGAAAATACAAATAACGAGAAAGTATCACTGGAGCAGCTGAACGATGAGATTAACAAGACCATCGAGCAGATGAAACGGAAAGCCCTGCAGGAAGCAGTTGAGTCACAGTACACAACGGCCCTGACGGATCAGAAAGAAGCAGTAAAGGCTCTGGACGATGCGGTAAAGGAGTATAACGATGCACTTGCTGGCGGAAGTAAGAAAATGGGAGATTACTCAACGGCCGTCGCAAATGCAGCAAACGCAGTCGGATCCGCGAACGAGACACTGGCCGGGCTGTCGCACACCATGGACATGATGGCCGACACATCCACATACTCAGCGCAGGAGTGCGAACAGTCTTTTGCGACCATTGCAAACAGCGCGGCCAACGCCGGATCGGCGGCAGAGCTGTCCGCAAACGTGGCGATGGGAGCGGCGATTAACACAGCGACCGGATGGAACGACAACGCCAACATGATCGAGATGGCGAACGGGAGGGTGATTGAGTCCTCACAGACAGTGGCAAGCGTAGCGCAGGAAGTAGCCGATGATACTTACGTGGGATGGCAGAAGATCCCGGAAGGAGCTGCTGCGGCGGAAGCGTCATACAAGCAGGCAACGGACAAGGTGTCAGAAGACACCAAGGCCATGCAGAGAAACGTGACAGAAGCGTCCGGGAAGGCGTCAGGAGACTTTGGAGATGCAACGGGCAAGATGTCGTCCGACATGAAAGATGCACAAAAAAATATATCGGACAACATCAACAAGGCAAAAGATAGCATGAACTCCGGAGTCTCAGCGATGGAGAAAAAAGTATCCGGGGCAAAATGGAACTGGCCACACTTAAAGCTCCCGCATGTGAATGTCAGTGGAGAATTCGATCTTTTTGCAGGAAAGGTGCCGACGATATCGGTGGACTGGTACGCAAAAGCAATGCAGGGCGGCATGATCTTGAACTCGCCGACAATTTTCGGCGGGATGAACGGGAAGCTTCTGGGAGCGGGAGAGGCCGGACCAGAGGTCGTAGTTGGAGCAAGCTCCCTGTCCCAGCTGGTCACGAATGCGGTGGCGGCAGGAGGAGGCCGGACAGTAGTTATCAATGTGTATGGGGCGGAAGGACAGTCCGTAGAAGAGCTGGCCGAGATCATAGCTGACAAGATCGGAGGAGATGTAGAAAGCAGGGAGGCGGTGTTCAGATGATTGTTTTTAACGGGAAAAGCCTGACAGACTTTGGGTGCTGCGCGGACGAACTGGACTCGCTGAAGAGGCCGGAATGGGACGTGACTAAGCAGGAAATTCCGGGGAGAAACGGAGTACTCACTTTTTCCAATGGGCGCTTCAAAAATATCACGCTGTCCTATGACTGCATGGTCTGGAAAAACGCGCTGAGAAATTACGAGGGACTTCTGGCATTTTTAGCGCAGGATTCGAGTTACCACAGGCTGGAAGCGGAAGCGGAGAAAGAAACCTTTCGAATGGCGAGATTTGAATCTGCGTCGAATCAGAAGCCATCAGCATACTTTAACAGGATCGCCTTCACACTGAATTTTGACTGCAAGCCACAAAGATTTTTAAAAAGCGGAGAAGAGCCGCTTGAGGCACAAAACGGATCCTCTTTTTACAATCCGACGCTCTACGCGGCAAAGCCTCTGCTCCGGGTATATGGATGGGGAACGGTCGGAATCAATGGAAGACGTCTCCTCCTGAATCAGGACGAGACGGCTCCTTATACAGACATCGACTGTGATCTGAAGGATGCTTTCTATGGAGCAAACAACCGGAATAGCTTTCTGGAAGTAACAGACTGGCCGGAACTAAATCCGGGCGAAAATGTCGTGGAACTCGGACAGAACATCAAAAAAATAGAAATTACACCGAGGTGGTGGACAATATGATTCCAATTCTATATCCGGAAAATGAAACTGATTTTGTATCGAACGGCATCGGCGGGCTGTCGTGCGCGACAGCGTGCACGGTTACAGAAGAAAGAAACGGATCATATGAGCTAACAATGGTCTATCCGGTGGCGGGATGGTACTTCAAGGAAATCAGGTACAAAAGATACATTACGGCCGTACCGGCCGACGGAGAAAAGCCACAGCCGTTTGAAATCTACAGTATATCAAAACCAATTTCCGGGAAGGTAACAATAAAGGCGAGGCACATTTCTTACCAGCTGTCCTATATCGTGACACTTCCAGGAGAAAAAGAAAAGACGGCCGAGACGGCGCTTCAGTCGCTCGGAGATCTGGCCACAACAGACTGCCCTTTTGACTTTTCGTCGGACATAATCGCAAAAGGAACGTTTCAAAATTCCACACCGCAGTCTATCCGGGCACTCCTTGGAGGACAAGCAGGAAGCATTCTGGATGTTTTCGGCGGCGAGTACCTTTTTGACGGGTACAAGGTAAAGCTTTTGAAGAGCAGGGGATCGACAATTCCTGTATCACTGGAATACGGGAAGAACATCATAGACCTGCAGCAGGAAGAAAATATTGCAAGCACGTATACGGCTGTGATTGCTTTCTGGAAGAACCAAACGACAACAGGAGAAGTTAAGACGGTATACGGCGACCTGATCAAATCCGCGAACGCGGACAACTTCCCGTATGTCCGCACGATGGCACTCGATGTATCGACAGAATACAAGACGCCGCCGACCAAAGAGCAGCTGACAAAAAGGGCGGAGACGTATGTTCGAGCGAACAAAATCGGAGTCCCAAAAGTCTCAGTCAAAGTATCATTTGTGGCGCTATGGCAGACGGAAGAATACAAAAATATCGAACCCCTGCAGCGGATTCACTTATGCGACACGATCAAGGTGGTCTTCCGGGATCTCGGAATCGACAGCCACGCAAAAGTAACAAAAACGACATATAACGTGCTGAAAGATCGGTACGACTCCATCGAGATCGGAGATAGCAGAACGAACTTGATAGACACCATCGCGAGTCAGACAACGGCGATCAAAACAGAGAAAAAAGAACGGTCGGAGTGGCTGTGGGACGCCATTGCGAGAGCAACGGAAGCAATCCGCGGGGGATCCGGCGGGTATGTAGTAATTCGGCCAGACGAAAAAACAGGATATCCGGACGAGATCCTGATCATGGATCAGCCAGATAAAGACACTGCGAAAAATGTCATCCGCATGAATAAAAACGGCATTGGTTTTTCACTGGGGAAAGGATACAACGGCCCATTTGAAAGCGCGTGGACGATTGACGGAAAATTCAATGCGGATTTTATCACAGCGGGAACGATAGATGCAGGCCTGGTTAAAGCCGGCATCCTGAAAGATACGGCTGAATCCGGAAATTTCTGGAACATGACAACGGGAGAATTCCAGCTTTCCAGTGCTGCAAAGGTCGGGAAATCAACGGTCGCGTCAGTGAAAAACGTCAATGACTCGGCCGACACTGTCAGTAAGGCTGCAAAGGAATTATGTGATCAGGCACTTAAGGATTCAAAAAAGTATACAGACGAGCAGAAGACAGCACTGAATGATTCGTTTACGCAAGAAAAAGTATTTAACTTGCTCACGGATAACGGGAAAACGAAAGGGATATATCTGTCAGACGGGGATCTGTACATAAACGCAGATTACATCAGATCAGGCACGATCAGCGGCGATGTGATCAAGGGAGGAATTCTGCAGGATGATGCCGGGAATTTGATTTGGAACCTGGAATCAGGCGAACTCATAGCAAAAAAACTATCGATCAACTCAGAAAACTTCCAACTTGCGGAAAACGGAACCGTAACGGCGACAAATGCAACGATATCTGGAACATTCAAAGCGGGTGGGTTGACCTTTGGCGGATCAGGAATCTACGGAAACAGAGGAGGGTTCATCACAATAGACGGATACTCAATGTATCTAGGAGGAACATGGAGACAATGCAACACATACTTGAACGGAGATAATATATACATTGGAGGCACAGGAACAGGAATCAAATTGGGATCAGACAACATTACGGTCGGGTCACAATCCGGAAAAAACGGGTCAATATCATTTAATGATGGCTACGATTTAGTGACAGGACAAGTGGTTACCGACGTCACTAAATCAACGAAAAATGTTGTCCAAAGCATCAGTATGGAGAACATGTATGCATTCACGACGTTCACACTGGAAAGAGTAAAAATACCAAACGGAGCAACTTTTAACAAGTACAGCAACACAGTTACGCTTTCATACCCATACAAAGACTACTACGTATTCTCCGCTTACAGCTATAAGCAAATGAAAGGGATCACAAGTACAACGGAAGCGGCAGTAGTAAGTGATGTAACAGCGGCAACGAAAACCGTAACAAAACGAACAGACAAAGTGGTGCAGTTTGCGGGGGGTCTGTGCACTTCATAGCGACGAAGGAGAAGGGAAAATGAAAGTAGATATACCGGCCGACATTATGCTGCAGTTGGCAGAGACCGAGCTCGAAGCGGAAGTAAATAAAGTGCTTGAAAAATACGGGATCGGAGCATCAATTGCAGTCAAGATCATAGAAGCAATTCTGGTCAACAAAGAAAAAGAAAAAGGTGCGATACTTGCCGCGGGGCTCGCAGAAATTGCAAGCAAACTTAACGAGAAGGAGGAGAAAAATTGCTCACAGTCAGAAAATCAAAACTGAGCATCACACCGGGAATGATTCCGCCGGTAGTACACGTGTCGCAATATGACAGTGAAGCGCTGGCTATCACATTCGAGCTCTATGAAAATGAGAAACTCTACAAGAAGCCTTCCGGAGCATTGGCAAAGATAGAAATGACAAAGCCAGACAGAAAAGCCATAAGCAATGACTGCACATATGCGGAAGACGGAACCGTGAGCTTTTCTGTGACGGAGCAGATGACCGCAGTGAAAGGAACTGCACGAGGGAAAATAATCATATTAGATTCAGCAGGCGGACGGATCGGAACGGCCGCTTTTTTGTTGGAAGTGGAT
>ERZ1026884.1786-NODE-1786-length-10900-cov-4.053573_pt1 | contig 10900 bp, 5 predicted proteins | sample MGYA00380172_ERZ1026884 | MGnify/ENA primary metagenome ERZ1026884 (study PRJEB33269, sample SAMEA4719808) | human gut metagenome | biome: human-associated habitat; feature: organic feature; material: feces | place: Cameroon | collected 2013-10 ... | reverse complement strand
TTCCGGCGCCGGAAGCACCCAGACAGAATCGATAACCCATGGCATCCTCTCCCGGCCGCAGTCCTCTGCTCTGCGGCCCTGTTCATATTTCTTTATCTTATCGCAGATCCCGCCGTCCTGCACGAATTGTCCGATCAAAAAAGCGTCCCCTGATCTGCACACTGTGCAAACCAGGAAACGCTCTGTTTTTCGTTTCTTCCCCGCAAACCGGTGCATCTTTCGTGCCCGGACGGCTTTTTATGCCTTGCGGTTCTTCTTATACCTTGCAGATTTTCTTATGCCTTGCGGTTTTTCTCTGCTTCGTCAGCGAAATTCTCGCCCTGATGAATCTGAAGGTCCACACCGGTTGCGTTGGGGCCTTCCTCCTCGAAGTTGTAATCCTTACCGAGCAGAATCGCATTCAGCAGGATACCAACGAGAGATCCGGTTGCAAGACCGGAGAAGCTGACTGCGCCAAAGGTAATGGCACCTGCAGCGGAGTAGTTGATACCGATGGACAGCACCAGGATCAGGGCTGCGATCAGAACGTTGCGGCTCTTGGAGAAATCAACATGGGTCTCAACCAGGTTCCGGACTCCGACTGCGGAAATCATTCCGTAAAGGACCAGAGAAATGCCGCCGATTGTTGCGGAGGGCATAACCTCAATGATTGCTGCGAATTTCGGGCAGAAGGAAAGCACTGCCGCAATGACTGCTGCCAGACGAATGATTGCCGGATCAAAAACCTTGGTCAGTGTCAGAACACCGGTGTTCTCACCATAGGTTGTGTTTGCCGGAGCTCCGAACAGAGAAGCCAGTGTGGTTGCAAGACCATCGCCGCACAGAGTTCTGTGAAGTCCGGGATCCTTGATATAGTTCTTTCCGACAGTGGAGGAGATGGCGGAAATATCACCGATGTGCTCCATCATTGTAACAACGGAAGCAAACAGCAGACCGCCGTCCAGCTTTCCGCTGGTGAAGATTGAGAATACCGTATTCTCATAGTGAATCGGGAAGCCGATCCATGCTGCCTCGCGAACCGGTGTAAAGTCGATGTTTCCGGTAACTGCCGCAACAAAATAGGATGCGATAACACCAAGAAGGATCGGAATGATCTTGACCATTCCCTTGCCCCAGATGTTGCAGACAATAACCACAACGATGGCAACCAGAGCAATCAGCCAGTTGGTTTCACAGTTCGAGATCGCCGACTGGGAAAGATTCAGTCCGATGGCAATGATGATCGGTCCGGTGACAACCGGAGGGAAGAACTTCATAACCTTGTTCGCTCCGAATACCCGGAACAGACCTGCCAGAACCAGATAGACCAGACCTGCGCAGGCAACGCCGAAGCATGCATACGGCAGGAGCGGGCTTGCGCTTCCGTCCGCATTCAAAGGAGCGATGGCTGCATATCCGCCAAGAAACGCGAAGGATGATCCCAGGAAAGCAGGAACCTTACGTTTCGTAAGGAAATGGAACAGAAGTGTTCCAAGACCAGCAAACAGCAGTGTGCTGGAAACGTCCAGGCCCGTCAGAAGCGGTACCAGAACGGTTGCGCCGAACATTGCGAACACATGCTGAAAGCCAAGGATTGCAATCTTTGGTGCTCCCAGCGAGGATGCGTCGTAAATCGGCTGATCTCCGACTACAATTTTCTTCTTTGTATCACTCATATTTCTCCCTCTACCCGTTACTCAGTAACAGGATTTCATAACAAGGGCCGGGGAAGAACCATTCTTCCCTGGCCTTTGGAATGCCCTCATATAAAACTGAAAATTACGCCTCATCGTCGAAAAACTGCTCGACCTTCGGTGCTTCGCTCTCTGCAGACACTTCTGCCGGAGCAGCCTCTGCTGCCTCGTTGGAAGGTGCTTCCTCCTCGTTCTTCTCACGGAGGATCTCACGGATCTTCGTAGCCGAATCCTTTACGGTCTTACCAACCTCGGTTGCAGCAGCCTCCACGGTGTTCAGAACTTCCTCTCCCTTGGGGCCGACCGCTTCCTTCATCCGGTCCACTGCCTGCTGCGATCCATGCTGAATCGTTGTGTAGGCACGATTGGCCGCCTGCTTGATCGTCTCCGCGGTCACGTCAAAATCATCCTCTTCAAAATCCTCTTCGGCCTCTGTCTCCTCATCGGAAGGAGCACCCTCGAGCTTCTCAATGTCCTCCAGATCGGAGTCCATATAATCCTCATCCTCTTCCACCTTCGTCAGATAGCTGTATAACCCATACACAGCTGCCCCAACCAGAGCTGTCCCGAAAATAAGCTTACTGATTTTCCCCATTTCAAACCTCCACGCATAAAAACGCGATAAGCCACCTGTGGCTTATCCTCCATCGCAACGGTTCTGCTTTGTTAACATTTGTACCAGTGTATACCACCTCTGTATAAAAAGGAAGTAATTCTTTAACGAAATTGATGTTACTTTGTCACCAAATCCAGAAGACGCTGGTAGCTATCCACCACATCATAGACAACCTCGCCATTACTGATTGCCTTGAAATGCTCCCTTGCACAGTGAATTTTCGATTTCTCAATGAGGCGCAGCTGCATGGAATTCATGGATCCTTTTGTTTCAGCTACAAAATAGATATGCTTTACCGTGCCTTCATAAAAAGCAATCGCCCAGTCGGGGTTATAGTGTCCCACCGGCGTAGAAATATAAAAACCATCCGGAAGCTTCACATATACCGCAACATTCGTATTTGTGTCCAGCTCTGCAGCAAACTTCTGCTCATTGCTGGAGTCATATATGATGTGGTCGTACAGATGCTTCTTTGCCTTCATTGCATTCACACCAAGACGTCCTTTGATGGTCGGATCCGTGAATACATCTGTACCATAATGATCATCCATCACATCATAGGTAATATGCTCGATAATTGCCGTTGCCTTTTCATCATTGATAAGGGTCGCAGCCTTGATAATAAATTCCTCCGGGTTATCCTTGAACTGCTGAAACACGTTCGGCTGAATACCCTTTAAAATTTGTACGACCGTTTTACGCGTGAGTCCTGTTTCCTCCACGAGCTTGCCGATCAGGTCATACTTCACACTTGTGCTGGCGGTGATGGTGCGGCCATAGCTTGCAGATTCTTCCTTCATAAAGGAGTCTCCGCTTATCAGTTCGTCCTTCGATTCGATCTCTTCCATGATTCCGGTTTCCACCTTGAAGAAGATTTTCGAGACACGAAGCTTGCGATCCAAGGACTGGATAGCCTTGCGGATCAGTTCATCGGTATCAAAATCAACCACATAGGCCGATTTTGCATTAATCTTTGCCCACAAAGCCTTGAATTCCGGCATGGCAAGCTTGCTCTCATCCACGCGCAGCTCCACATTGTTGCTGCGGGCATTCTCAGGCATCATGGACTTACCATCGTAGATAGAATCGAGAATTTCAATGACAGAAGCCGAAGAGTCCGCCACTTCTTCTGCAACCTTGATTTCATTGTTTGCCTTGTCGGTATAGTATTTATCCGTGAGTATGCCCTTTTTGTCGATATATCTGTTTACAATCAGGTCATAATAAATGGCACTCGCAGTATCCTGATCAACAACCTGCTCATTGCCTTTATCATCCTTAATCACCTTACCCACAAACAGATCCGCTGTAACCGCACGGGGACGATCTGCCACAGCTTCAGCAATTTCCGTCTGCAGCCCCTTCGCGAAGCTGTCATAGCTCTCGCTGGCGATGACGGTCAGCACATTGACATTCTGCACATCTTCGCCAAGTACATTGGCGTCCATTCGCTCGCCGTCCTGATTGACACAGAGACGTAAGCCGCGTCCAACCTCCTGACGCTTACGCACCTCGCTGCTGCTCTGCTTCAGAGTGCAAATCTGGAACACATTCGGATTATCCCAGCCTTCCCGCAATGCTGAGTGGGAAAAAATAAACCGAACCGGAGAACGCTTCGGATCACGGTCAAGCAACAGCTCCTTGTTCTTCATGATCAGTTCGTAAGCATCCACATCATCCGTTGTAGTTTCCTTACGCCCCACCTTGGAGTCAATCATCTTTCCCTTCTTGTCGATAGAAAAGTATCCGGCATGGGTCTTCTCGGCGGGAATTGCCTGCAAATACTTCAGATACTCGGCCTCTCCATCACCCGATCCAATGTTAAGCTGCATATTGCTGATGATGTCGTTATACTCCTCCACAAACATCCGGGCATAAATGCCGTCAGACGGCTGACCGGTAGCCTCATCATATTCTCTGTACTTCTTAACCTCGTCGATGAAAAACAATGACAGCACCTTGATGCCCTTATAAAACAGCTCGCGTTCCCTCTGAATATGAGACAAAATCGTCTCTCTGATCTGAATGCGACGCAGCTCATCTTCACTGATCTTGCCAATCACATCACCGGCATAGATTTTGATTCCGTTCAGGAATTCCACAGAATCATCGCGGCCGTCGATTCCGGATACCACAAAGCCCTGCTTATACTCCTCCATATTTCCTGAATTATCATACAGATTGAATCCTTCGGAAACCGTCCGGGTAACCTTGCGAATACCACTCGTCCCCTTATAGTCAAATTGAATCGTTGCCGTCGGTGCCGCCTTGGAAAGATTGATACTCTCCAGATAGACATAGCTTTCCGTTGCCGTGCTTCCCGATTCTGTAATGCCCTTTACTGCGATTTTCTTTACCAGCCGCTTGTTATACGCTTCCATGGCATCCAGGCGATAAACCATGTTGTAAATACTGTCGCTCTTATGAGTTGCGGAATAGCGCAGGGTCAACAATGGATTGAACTGCTTCAGGTTCTCCTTGGTCTGCTTGCCCTCCACGGACTGAGGTTCATCAATGATCAGAATCGGATTCGTTCTGGCAATGATGTCAATCGGCCTGCGGGAGCGGAACTCGTCCAGCTTCATGCTGATACGTCTCGCATCTTTTCCCTTGGCATTGAATGCCTGAGAGTTGATAATCATGGCGCAGATGGAGTTATCCGATGCAAAACGGTCAATCTCCGTCAACTGGGCAGAGTTATAAATGAAGAACCGCACCTTTTTGCCATATTCCTCCGCAAAGTGCTCCTGCGTTACCTGGAAGGTTTTGTATACACCCTCTCGGATGGCAATGCTCGGCACGACCACAATGAATTTACTCCAACCGTAATGCTTGTTCAGCTCATACATGGTCTTAATGTAGGTATAGGTTTTGCCAACACCAGTCTCCATCTCAATGGTCAGGTTAAAGCGTCCCTCCAGCCTCGCAGAAGGCTTCAGCTGATTTGTCCGCTGTACTTTCTGCAGATTTTCAAGAATGACATGATCAGATAGCTCCGGCACAATCCTGTGATTGCTCCAGCCGGTGAAATCCTCATCCTCGGTCAATGTCTGCTGGTAATAACCACCACCTTTGTCCATCATGTAGGAGGGAGTCAGATAAGGCTGTCCGGCAAAGACATCCACCACGGCTTTTGCAGCATCAGCCTGAAATTTCTGATGCTTAAATCGTAGTCTCATCGCCTTCGCCTCCTGTTTCTTCTGTAATCCACTCTTCCAGCTTCTTTTGCAACAGCTTTTTATTCGGCAAATATAAACTGTATTCTGCTGCAAAAATATTACTGTTTTCCGGAAGCGTCATCCGCACAACTGCATCGTTCTTCTCTCTGCAAAGTAAGATACCAATCGTAGGATTCTCATCTGGAAGCTTCTGGTAACGATCATAGTAATTGACATACATTTGCATCTGGCCCAAATCCTGATGAGTGAGTTTGTCAATTTTCAAGTCAATCAGCACGTAGCAACGCAACAGGCGATTGTAAAAAACAAGATCCACATAGAAGTTTTCTTCGTCATAACTGAATCGTTTCTGCCGTGCTTCGAACAGATACCCCTTTCCCAATTCGAGAAGGAACTTTTGCAGCTTATCAATAATTGCCGACTCAAGATTCGTCTCAGAAAACTTTTCCGACTCTTCCAGTCCGAGAAATTCAAGAACCGTTGGTTGTTTGACAATATCAGCCGGTTTTTCAATCACGTTGCCTTCCTGCGCCAGGCGCATCACTCTATCCTTATCCCGACTGAGTGCCAGCCGCTCATATAAACTGGAATTATACTGCCGCTGCAATGTTCGCAGGCTCCATGCCGATTTTGTAGCTTCTATCTCATAAAATCTGCGCTCATCCAGATTTCTGATACGCATGAGCTGTAAATAATGTGACCATGACAGGGTAAACGGAACATCTTCGCCAGAAATCCGAAACAGTGTATCGGATTTCTCTTTTATGAATTTCCGAAACAGTGTTTCGGAAATTCGTCCCTGATAATTCAAATAAAACTTCCTTGCATTTTCAAGCGTATCAACAGAAAATCCTTTACCAAACTCTGCATTCAATGCGTCAGAAAGTGTCTGGATCACCTTTTTGCCATAACCGGCACGTTGCTCACCTGACTGCTGTTCCTCAACAATCCAATAGCCAAGCCCATAATATGTCATGAGCTGCGTATAGTTGATCTGGTTTGAAGCATACTTTCTGGCATACCGAATCAGCTCTATGGAATTTCTGCATAGAGTATCCATTTTATCAACTGTAAGGTCCGAGCTTTTCACTACCAATTTGTTCTTCATCTCTGGACCCTCCTTACAGCACTTTCACGGAAGTATCCGGTGCAAGCTCTTTGAAAATCTGGGTCACATTAATTTTGGCCGGGCTGCCCGCAAAACTGCTGTCGCGGAACACGGCGCGCAGCGGTTTACGTTTTGCAATTGTCTTAATCACACTGTCAGGGATATTCTCGTCAAAGCAGGCAATCAGGTCACCATCATTATAGTTATGTACCGTGCAGCCTTCGATACTTTCAGACTGATACGGCAACGACAGCGGCAAGCCCCACTCCAGAAGGCACCCAAACAGAAGGTCAAGATCGGTACGATCTTCCTTGATGTTGCTCTCCAGCAGATCAAGGACATTCTGCTCGTAATCCGCAGGTGCATAATACACGTCCTTCATGTTGGTGTCATCCCGCTTGAAAACACGGAAACCGCCATCGAATTTCGCATCCGGGTGCTCCTCGGCAATCTTCTTTGCCGCACGGCGAATACGTTCCTTGCCGATTTCGCAGATGTTAGAGTAACCGGCCTTGTACGCCTCACTTTTTTCGTCACATGTTTCCGGTAACTGCACCATTATAAATTTGCGATGTCCTCCGTCTTCGGCGTTCCTACTCATAACAGCATGAGCTGTCGATGCAGATCCTGAAAAAAAATCAAGTACAATTGAGTCTTCTTTCAAATTGGCTAGAGTAAGAAGTCTCTGCATCAAACGTTGTGGTTTAGGTCCGCTAAAAAAACCTCCATCCAACAATTTTGATACTTCCTGTGCTCCCTCTTGACTGTGACCTACATCCTTAAAAAACATAATTGAGGTCGGAGCCATTCCATCATGTTTTAAATCCGTAAGAAATCTCTTTATTCTAGGGACACCATTTCCATCTGGGCCAAACCAAATTCTATTATCTTGGAGTCTCTCCAAAAAAGCTTTTTTGGAGAGCCTCCAGCAGCGACCTGCTGGAGGCTCTATTACTCGCCCCGAAGGGGCGGTAATAGGATAATCGCATTCGGCATTATACGTTTTCACAGAAATATCGCTTGACATCCATACGCCACGAGGATCCTTGTCCGGATTAGAATAACGAGCATTGGCTTCCTCAGTTCTCGGTAATCTCCCAATAGTAAAACAAGTTATATCTTTTGCAAACACGAGAACATAATCATGGCTATTTGATATAAAACGCGCATCGTTTTTGGGTGAAAAGGCACGTTCCCACACTAGTTGTGCCACGAAGTTCTGCCCACCAAACACCTCACTGCAACATTTTTTCAAATTTTCCTGCTCATTGTCATCAATGCTGATAAAGATAACCCCATCATCAGTAAGCAAGTTCCTTGCCAACATCAGCCGCGAATAAATCATACTGCACCAGTCAGAATGAAACCGTCCATTGGTGTCCGTGTTCTTGAACATGCGATTGCCGTCTTCATCATACACGCCACTATCTTCACTATAGTCTGCGGAGGACTGCTTAAAATCATCCCGATAGATGAAGTCGTTACCCGTGTTGTACGGTGGATCAATGTAGATCATCTTCACCTTGCCAAGATAGCTTTCCTGCAACAGCTTCAGGACTTCCAGATTGTCACCCTCGATATAGAGATTTTCTGTATTATCCCAATTAACACCCGCAGTGCTGCAATATGGATTTCCGTCACTATCTTCACCTGTCGGAACCGTCTCATCCTTCATAACTGGACGCAATGTCTTGCGGATCGGCTTATTAGCCTCAACGATAGCCTCCTTTTTCCCCACCCAGGTAAATTCATAGGGTTCATCACCCTCAATCACATCGCTAGACAGCATCTGTCGCAGCAGGTCAAAGTTAATGGCCTTCTTCGGCTTACCGTTTTCATCCTTCATTTCTGTAATGCAGTTCGGAAATAAAGTCCCGATTTTCTCTATATTCTGTGCGGTCATATCAGTGGATTCCATACGCATTTTGTCCATTAGTGGTTTTCTCCTATTTTACCTGCTTAATACGCAGCTTCAGAATCTTTCTTGTTTTCTCATATTCAGTTGCTGCATCAAAGTATTTTTCGGTTTTTTCCTCCCAGTTCGTGAGATATCCGATCTTCTTCAGGTATTCTGCCAATGCCTTGTTTTTATCCTTTACCTGCAAGCTAACTTCATGTCTCCGAGAACGATCACTAAGCTCTGAATATGGTGCTCTGAGCTCTGCAAAATACTGTTCAAGTTCTTCTGCATTTAATAATGTGTAATAATCAAGCAACAGCTCAATGTGATCTTCCTGAGCAGTACAATTCCATGCAGCCTCAAAAATATCCCTTGAAACCGGTAAATCATGGGCCTTCATTTGCATGGCAATTTTATCTGTCATGTATCTTTCTGCATAATCACCAAACACTTGATGTCGGTTGTTTACAGCAAAATCATCGTTAAAGACCAACTGTTCCAGCAAACCTGATGTCATGCGAATGTTATCGCTCAGGCTCATATAGTCTTCCTGATTCTTCAGGATGAACTTAACACCAATCTCCGAAGAAACATCGTTTACCGCAGTATACCTGTCAGCAGTAAATTCAAAATAATTGCAGTCAACCATGATTCTCAGTGTAGGTTCTGCAATCGACGAGATTTCAAGGTCGAATTTTTCCAACCGCAAAACGGGAAGGAGTTTTTGCTCAATTTCCTGCTCGAAATCTGCTTCGATAAATGCTTTTATAAAACTATCATTGACAACTGCTGCATCTATCTCAGCCAGTTCTTCTGCATGCAAATTGACGTATTCCTTCAACGTCTCGCTAAACTGATACACTTTCCAATAGTCAAAAACATTCTCCCAGCTTACCTTTACGACATTTTTCTTTAACAGTGCATCCCAAACCGACATCCACGCATTTTTGTTGGCTCGCACATGTTCACCTGCGCAATCATCAATGCAGTCCATGCAAAAACTCTCTTGCTCAACCAGTTTGACCTGAATTTCTGTTTCCCCTTCAAGTCGGATCAACATATCTACTATATCTTCCGAGTCGTCAGATAAATTTCTATGCGCAAGAACAATTTCATCAACAAACTCTACCATATTGTCCTGAACATACTGTAGCAATGCCGGATAGTTCAGTGTGATCAATGCAGAATAAGGCTTCCCTTCAAACTCATCAAGAAAGTTGCTGTTCTTGTACGCAATCACCGTCTTGAGCATTTCTTCATTCATCATATAGTGGCGCTTTTCATAAATGTGATCCAATACATTGGAAGGAACCGTGGCTGTACTGAGTGCTGGGAAATTCACATCCAAACTGTCTATAACAGAAATGATTTTTTCGTTATTGCAATCTCTCAATTTCTGAAGAATATCAGCATGTTCTTCAAAATAGTGCGTCATACAACCATCTATGTTTTGTTCCTCGATTGTTGAAATCTCCGCCTCGGACAATATGTTTTGCAGGTACATCAGTTGACGATCATACGTCAGCGTTTCATCTGCAGAAATATGTGCCCACAAATCTGGCCAATTCTCAGCCATTAAATGGATGAACAAAGACTGTTTTGTAGTTCTACTTACAAACTCGTCGATAAAACGCCAGCTAATATCATCACCATCAGCCAACTGCCTGATGAAAACCTTCAACTTTTCGGATGTTTCCGCTCCCAATAGTTGCTCCAGAATATCAAAATTATAGATGGCCTTTTGCTCGAACTCATAGGGCTGCAAACGCTCCACGACCATCGCCGTCTTTGTTAGATGATAATCAAAATCCATAGGGGTCTGATTTTTTACCGCCAAAATGAAGTTCATATCATCCTTTGTAATGCTCGTGCCCTTGAAATAGTTGATATAACTTGCATACTTTTCGTCGATATAGCCTCGCCGCAGAAGAAATACAAGGAGTTGGTTGGCCCGCACATTTTCAGAGAAAACTTCTCCAACTGTGTATACTTTCAGAAGCTCTACAAGTGTCATTCCAGACAGACAATGTTGTTTTTCTCGAAGCTTTTCCAATTCAATCTGTAGGCCTTCAACACTTTTTTCTCCAACCTTCTTTAGGACTTTCCATCGTTTAATATAGGCGGTCAATACTTCTGAATCGAAAGCAGCATTAGCATAGGGATTATTTTGATTTGTAAAGCGAATATATTGATAGTTTGCCTTAACAAGCTGCTCCATATCATATCCATCTTGCATAATAGTTGAAGCGCTCACTTCTGATGAACTCCAACCGTTGGTAAAGCTGTCGAATTTGTATGGTCCGCCCATTAAAGTTCCAAGCATGGCGTACTTGAGTTCTCTGATAGAATTACATGTATCATTTTGGGAGTTTGTAATGATCGTAGAATAATCGTCAATTTTCTCTTGAATAAGCTGTTTCTGGT
>ERZ1026884.1782-NODE-1782-length-10913-cov-7.761650_pt1 | contig 10913 bp, 10 predicted proteins | sample MGYA00380172_ERZ1026884 | MGnify/ENA primary metagenome ERZ1026884 (study PRJEB33269, sample SAMEA4719808) | human gut metagenome | biome: human-associated habitat; feature: organic feature; material: feces | place: Cameroon | collected 2013-10 ... | reverse complement strand
TATCATGACTCTTTAGACCTCTAACATTTTCTAGAAACAAGACCTTTGGAGGACACCCATTCTCTATCTTGTACTTTACAATATTTGCTATATTGAAAAACAAAGTACCTCTAGTGTCTTCGAAACCTCTTTTAAGTCCAGCCACAGAAAAGGGCTGACAAGGAAAGCCACCACAACAAACATCAAAGTCAGGTATGTCAGCAGGATTAGCCTTGGTTACATCCTCATTAAAATATTTGTAATTTCCAGACGAATCTTTTTCGAAAAGACCAGGCTCGATATCCTTATAATTTGCTTCATATGATATACGAGCATATTTATCCCATTCACTTGCAAAAACGCAATGAGCTCCTACGCTATGCATAGCTGTATGAAAACCTCCTATGCCAGCGAATAAATCTATAAATGTATATTTTTTATTAGCCATAGTTCTTTTTTAGGTTATTTTAATCATTCGCTTCGCTCTTTGCTCAGTATATCCCTTTCGACTTCGGCAACAAAGTCTACAAATGAGATACCCAGAACTTGACAAATCTGTCGAAGCTCTATAAGATCCAAGCGGCGGTCGCAGGTTTCAATCCGGCTCACAAAAGTTTGATTAACTTTCAATAATTCAGCGAGTTGAATCTGCGTAATCCCCAATTTCTCACGCTTACCGCGCAAGCGTCCTATGACTTGATGATATAAATGTGAATGTATGCTCTTGTCCATTTTCTCTTAATTTTTGGGCACAAATATATATTCTTTTTTCGAATATACAAAAAGTGAATATATCATATTAAAACACCTTATAACCTATCCATTTATCATATTAGAATAGGACTCAGGAAAAGGGGTAAATCCTGCAATGTATTCTTCCAAGGAATGGCAGAAGTATAGGAATACTGCTTTTTGTAAGAACGTAGAAAAGGAAGGCATTAGATTATTATAAACAAGAAAAGGCCATAGATTACTGATAAACAAGCAGTTCTAGTAACGCAGCAAAACACTGCATCACTAGAACTGCTTGTTTGTGCTATACAGTTTGGCTATCCAAAGCTATAGGGAATGCTAACACATATTGTGATAAGGGGTCAAAATAAAACTGTCACAACTGTAATGTAATGCTTTTTGTGAAAGTAAATTCTAAGCGATTAAATGCTATCATACCAGTAAGGGGATTTCAAATCCCCTAGTTTTATAGGGCGAACATTTTTTTTGCCGAATTACAAATTCGGCGGAACGCCTAACGGAAAAGCCATCTGTCAAGTCGAAGACAGGACAGGAGGAATGATGAAGGCCTATGCAAAAGTGTGCCCCCCTATATAATTACCCCCTATATAATTACCCTCTATTATATGTTAAAAACAGGGTATAAATTATAGGTCAATATCTTATATATTCTCGCACACGCTGCTATACAAAGTTACATATATATAGAGTTCATTCTAACCAACACCTTCTCTAAAAAAAGCAAGATTGAATATGCAAATATGCATCATCAGATAGAGTTAGTGACGATAGCGAAACATGATACCATTAACAACGCTATCCTCACTAATTATCTATAGAAGATTATTGTTCAATATGCAACTCTTTAAAATTAAAAGAGACTGATTTCTTAAAACCAAATTCCTTAATCTTTTTAAGAAAATCCTTATATTCTTGAAGCTTAGCAGTTTTTACATCCAGCCTGTTTACATCTTTATCGTATTCATCCCAACTTTCCCATATTTGCAGAACAATACCATTTATACGATATTTTCGACTAGTATTTGGTAGACTACAAGAAATCGTATTCTCAACGAATTCTGTTATGTGATTTATCGCATAATCTTTCATCGCTTTGCGTGATACTTCCGTATGCTCCATCTTTTCAGGATGTCTATCTCCATTACTATCTGCAATCCAAACATCATGCGAGGTATCTAGCCAACAATCCAGCACATCGTTCATCGGATGATATACTTTTATATATTGCAAAAACAGATCTTGCTGAATCTTAATAACCTCATCTTCTGACAAAATAAAATCTTCTTCAAAAGAACCATTATAAAATAGTTTACATAAAAATTTTAACATAAAACTATTGATACCATTTTCATATAAGCAGTTCAAGAATTCTTCTTTATCTTCTGCAAGGTAGTCATGTGATTCACCATTCATCTCCTTCAACATTTTTATTCGTTCTACAATCACCCGAAATTCTGGCACATACTTATGTCCTATAGAACCTATATAAAACAACATATGAAGTTGTTTATAAGTATCTGCTTTATTTGCAACTTTTCTCTTTTCAACTTTATCCACCAAAGAATAAGATTTGTTTTCCATCCATTCCTTTAACGTTGATTTCATTTCATCAAAAGGAGATAGCCATATTTTGTCAAACTCCACATCAGAAACTTCTGAATCCAATATAGAAGAATACAAATACCTTTGAGTATATTCAGGAACATTAATACCCTTACTACTGTATGTTCTATATTCACCCCAAAGAGCATCTAACAACTTCTTCAAACTATCAATCTTAGCTTTAGGCACAGATAGTGCTTCACTATTTGCCTCTATGTATTCTAAGATATTAAAACCCTTAAAGGGATACATTTTAGCAAGGATATTCTCCTTTTCTTCAGGACCATTTTCCCCATTAAAATAAACATATTTACCACTATTATTAAGCAACAAAATATCATCTTTTCTATAAACAATAAGTTCAAGAACAAAAGGATACTGTTGTCTTAAAATTTCCAATATAATATAATCACAGATATCAATTTCCCCATGAAGTTTTCTAAGATGCAAACGTAAAGCATTTGCAAGACGCTTTATATCCCTTAAAGTTCTTATATAACTAAACACATCAATTGAATTAAACAATTCTCTGTTAAGAAGTTTATCTACCTGTTCCATTTCTTCTGAATTCAAAAAAACAGATAATTTTTCCCGCAGAACAGCTTTCAAATCATTGTTTTTGATTACAGGAAGGAAAAACTCTTCTTGTAATATCTTTTGAGAATAGCTTAGGCTATGGGAAGGAAAGATACTATTAAGAGTATCCACTACATACTTTTTATCATAAGCCATAACAAAATACATAGAAGGCAAGTTCGATGTATTTCGTACTAATCTAAACAACTCCTCTATTTCATTTGCCCCCAAACGGTCAATATCATCAATAAAGACAACAATTTTCCTCTGTATATTGCTGATTTTCTTCTTCAAATCCTCATACTGTTCTTCAACTGTTTGAGGAACCAAACACCCCAATATACTCCCAAGAAATTTCATCGTAGAATTTTCAATACTAGATACAGTACGAGCATATCGAATAATATCACGAGAAAAAATTGTGCTATATGGTGCTAGAGCCTTACTCAACTCTTCAAAGAACAAATATGTTAAATTAGACGACTTTCCATATTTCCAAGGATGGAATGATATGGTAACTACATCATCAGCATTTTTTGCATCTATATGCTCTTTCATCATATACAAAAAAGATGTCTTTCCGTTTCCCCAAGGTGCAACAATGCCAAAAGTAAAAGCATTATTTTCTGTTTTTGTTGACAACAGTTTTTCAGCAGCAACATAGGCATCTATTTTTCGATTCAACAAATCATCCTTACTACATGTTATTGGCTCATCAATAAAAAATCCATCAGAAGAACTGCCACTTTTTTTAGGAGCACAACGAAATAACCTCAAAGCGATATATCCTCCCACTAGAAGTAGTAGAATAATATCGACATAACTAAATATAATGAATAAGCAGAATCAGTACATAGACGATATTTTGTCCAAAGATATAAGATAAAAATACTGAAACCAATAGTTTTATTACTGACAAGTACTCTTCTCTTATACTTTATACAACCCTTATAAGCAATCCATACAAATAGCAGAGCAAACACTATTATCGACATCACACTTACATTAAAGTATTTCAATATTAGCAACAAATATACATTACACAAAGAATCAAATAATTCTTCAAAGCAAAAATAAATACCAACAAAACAAATCAGCAATTTATTATCAGATAAAAATATATCCAAGCCTTTATTTTTCATGAAATGCATACATTTATTCCATACTCGATTAATTAATTTATTTCCCATTTTCATTTCAATTTAAAAAGATATTATACTAAACATTAGAAAGACTACATAACTATCCTAACAAAAATATAGTCAGTAAAATAGCATCTAGGCGAAAACATCGTTTTCGCTCAGCAACAAATCGATTGAAGAAAAACTTTCCTTCATCAATACACACGATACGAGTATTTGACATATAATTCATAATCCTATATACTTTTCTGCAAAAGTAATAAAAAAAAATGAACCCCAATACATCTTCCGCATTTTATTATCCTCACAAAAAAATAAAATGCATTTAATCATAAGAATCATAGGTATTTCTCCCTTATAATACAGAAAGTTACGTTAATATTTGGTTCTATAAACATTTTACTATATCTTTGCATCACCATTGATTTCATTAACATGCAGAAGGAACGGGAACATATATTGACGGCTATCCGCAAATGCCTGGCGAAAAACTTGCCGGCTAGCGGGAAGGCGATACTTTTCGGCTCACAAGCCAGATGTACCGCCAGGGAGGATAGTGACTGGGATATCCTTATCATATTGGATAAGGACAAACTCATGGCTGACGATTATGACAACATCACCTATCCGCTGACCGAACTCGGATGGGAACTGGGCGAGGAAATCAACCCCGTGATGTATACCGCCCAGGAATGGGAAAAGTATAGGAATACACCCTTCGTCAGGAACGTAGAAAAGGAAGGGGTCAGGATAGCATAAAATGGGGCATTTACAAACTTTTACCGGCGATAAAACTATAGAAAATCCGGCGATAGCTCCGAAATCCGGCGATAAAACTACAGAAAACTGGCGATAACTCCGAAAACGGCGATAAAGCTACAGAAACCGGCGATAAAGCAAGCCGTAGGCATCTCTCCCCCTTGCGTCATATAAAACTTTTGCCCCTACAGGCGTGAGGGGAATTGTAGGGGGCGTACAGGCGAAAGTTGCTGTGAAACGTGAAATTTGGAAAGCCTACGGCTGGGGATTACAAATCCCCGACAAAGGGGTCGAACCTTTTTTGTCTGCGGATTCTAAATCCGCAGGAACGCCTAACGGACTTGAGCTCTACCTTCCGCCTAGCGGACTTGCGTTTTCCTTTCAATTTGTTAAAAACATCACACGTATATATAATAAACATTAAATCTAAGTGAGCTCTATAGAGCTCACTTTTTATTTGGTTATTTGATTGTTTTTTATTACCTTTGCACGAAATTTTTAATTATGAAAAAAATGAGGCATATCACAAGCAATCACCTCGACTTTATGAAGGAGAGATGTTTCGGAAGCTTAGGAGAATTCCTAAGCAAGCTATGGTATGCTATAACAACAAACAATCGGTCGAGATGCCAGGCATCTGCGACCAAGTATCAACTTAATACCATATCAACAACCAGAAAGTAAACACGCAACCTACCCGCCCCCACACCTTACGATAGTAGGCGCTCGGCAGCCTCCAGCGGCTTACGCTAAAAACGTTAGCGCAAACACACGACCTCTGCTAAAATGAGGAGGAAACAGTTAAAAACTATCTAAACACAAAAGTAGAATGAAAATCTTATTTTGGGGGAAATTTCTCCGTTTCATTATCAAGCATTTAACCATAGTTATCAACTATACCATCCTGATGAATGACAACTGCCAGTACATCGAACACATGAACAACTATCAGAGAAAGGAGGATGAGAAATGTCTGGACAAAGAATGATCATCATGAATGCTGGTAGCTCTTACTTCGAGCATGTGGAGAACTATTATGGCAGCAATGCCTGTGAGCAACACTCATGCAGAAATGGTGAGATGCCCGATGAACTGAAAACGGAAAAGGCGCAGAAGATAAAGCAAAACCTGATGGACATCGGTGTAGTAACCGAAGATTTCATGCCTTCAGGAATATCTACATCCGAAGCTGCCGTCCTTGCCAATCAGATAGGTATAGAGTTGGAAATCAAGAATATATGGAGTGTATTCGGCAATTATTGGGGTCCTAATCCGAACTCGATGAGAGTCGCCTGCTACCGAGGAATGGATCAGAAGAAAACGACTGCCTTCCTCGAAAAAGTGATGCCTGCTATCAGAGGTTAAACTGACTGGTAGTACTAGTACGCGTACATAGTACGTACTAGGTAGAAGCGAGATTTTTCCCTTACCTTTGCCCCCGGAATTCAGAACCAATGCGGTCTGAGTTTCGGGGGCTTTTGTGTATCTGCACATCAACCATGGTGGGAGCCCCCAATCTTCTAAATTATTTAAAATGATGGAAGTGAAAGCGTATGTGTTCAGTCCTCCTCCTTACAGACGGCTGAGAGTGGTGAAAACGGAAGAGGGGATTACCCCACAAACCAATCTTTTATTAACGAAATAACATGACAGAAACACAACATGTAATTGCACTGAACCCTTACCGCAAGGGCAATAAGGGGAAGGTGTTTTGCAACAGTATGGCGGTGTATGACAAGGTGATTGCATCGCCGGAAATCAGGAAGATGATCCGGCAGATTAGGGGCGAACTGCCTATCCCGAAGGTGAATGCCAACGATGCAGAGGCGGTGAAGAAGGCGCAGGACAGGCTGAAGAGCGAACTGCCTTTCTTCTGTCCCCACTACGGCATCTTCAAGAACAATGTGCGCAGGCAGGAGAATGCACAGCCCGAGAGTTTCATGTTCCAGACTATCATCGACGTGGATGACAAGGAGTATGTAGACAAGGCTATCGAGAAGGCAAGGGAGCTGAACTGCTCTGACAGCATCTGGGACGGCTCGCTGCTGCACCTCTGCTACAGTGCCCGAAAGAAGCTGCACATCGGTATCAGACTGCCGGTGGGAATGACCATCGAGGAGACGCAGAAGGCGTATTGCGAGGCGCTGGGAGTGCCCTATGACGAAAGCTGCATCACACCCGAAAGAATGATTTATCTCACCGATAAGGACTCGGAAATCTACAGGTCGAAGATGTGGTGCGCCGTGCTGCCGGAGAAGGAGATTCTGATGCGAAGGCAGGCGTATCTGGACCGCGGACTGACCGTGGACGGAAGAGGGAAAGTTAATAGTCCTCATCAAGTTAATAGTTTACAGTTTAAAGTTAATGACAATGGTAAGAATAATGAAAATAATAGACTATCGGGCAACGACGGCAATACTGCTGTTTCTGCTGGCTCTGCTATTCAGCCTGCCCAACCTGGTGATAGCCATGGTGCTGATGCTCCTCATATCGGGGATTCTGGAGGCAATCAGGATGCTGGCGGACTGGGAGCCAGGGAGAAGAATCTGATTGCGTTTGACCTCTTTACGCAGGCTGCCGGACTCGGGGGTATGGAGATTGATACCGTGGGGTCGAGACACTCTTCGCTGCTGGCTATCATGAGCGCCGGAGCTTCGAGGGTGATGGAGGAAGAGGAACTGATGAAGGTGGTGAGGGTGAAAATGCCGAGCTACTATCAGGAGAACGACTGCCATCAGCTGATTCACGACTTCTATGCGAAATATGCTGACAATACGAAGCCGATGTCGAGAGAAGTGATGAGGGTGAATGCGCTGGCGGAGCAGAAGGCCAGCCAGCAAGTTAATAGTTTACAGTTGAAAGTTAATAGGGCAGATGGTAATCATACAGTTCAAAGTTCAAATCTCAAAGTTCAAAGTACCGGGGAGGATTATCCTGATCCGCCGGAGATGCCGAAGAAACTGCCGAAGCTTGTGGAGCTGCTGATATCGAGGACGCCGGAACTTTATAAGCCGGCTGTGGCGCACGCTATCTTTCCGCCGCTGGCTACGCATCTCTGGAAGACGAGGTTCCGGTATATTGACAACGTGGAGCACGAGGCGAGACTGATGACGCTGCTGCTTGCGGGTACCGGAGCGGGTAAGAGCAGCGTGAACAGGCCCATCGATTTCATTATGGAGGATATCAGGCTGAGGGATGCTGAAAACCTGAAGCGCGAAAAGGCGTGGAAGGATGAGATGCTGCGCAAGGGTGCCAACAAGGATAAGCGCAAGAGACCTGAAAACCTGATTATCCAGGAGATTGATGCGGATATGACGAACCCGGCTTTCGTGATGAGAACGGCTGAAGCGCAGGAACATTTCCTCTATACTTCGCTCAATGAGCTAGACCAGTTTGATGCACTCAAGGGCAGCGGAAGCCAGCAGTTCCGCATCATGTGTCTGGCAGCAGACCCGGGTAATAAATATGGACAAACTCGCGTAGGAACGATGAGTGTAACGGAGCGTGTTACCATCCGGTTCAACTGGAATGCATCTACCACCATCCAGAAGGGTCAGCGTTACTTCTCTAAGGTTCTTACCGATGGTCCTATCAGCCGTATCAACTTCTGTACCATCCCCGAAAGGGAAATCGGCGAGGATATGCCTGTTTACGGAACTTATGATGAATCGTACCGTGAGGCGCTACGGCCTTACATCGAAAATCTGAACAAAGTAACGGGTCTGATTGAGTGTAAGGAGGCGTTTCAGCTTGCCCTCAAACTGAAGGATGAGAATGCTGAGTTTGCCCGGCTGTCGCAGGACAGGACGTTTGAGAATCTCTCGTTCCGTGCCAACGTCATCGCTTACCTGAAGGCGTGCGTGCTGTATGTAGCCAATGGTTGCAAGTGGGAGCCGGAGATTGACGAGTTTATCCGCTGGAGCGAGCAGTACGACCTGTACTGCAAGATGCGGTTCTTCGGCGACATGATTGCGAAGGAGAACTATACGGCGCAGAGGAGTTCGAAGCGTGGGCCTCAGAATCTTTTACAGATACTGCCCGATAGCTTTACGGCTGCACAGTTGCTTGCCATCCGGCTGGAGCATGGTTTGGATGCGAAGGGTACCGATATGATGATCAGGCAGTGGCTGCACCGGAATTACATCAGGCGGGCGTATCAGTATACGGGCAAGCGTGACAGTTGTGACAGTTGTGACAGTTTTGAGAAGCTTAAGTACCGCCATGACGGTATGGTTATTAAATCTTAAATTTATTTTTACTTATGCAGATAGTTTTAAAACGTATAGCGAAGAAGAAGACCTACACGATAGGTCGCCTTTACATCCTGAAGGATGAGGATGTGAAGAAGCGCACGATTGAGAGTGTGAACAAGTGCAGGGGGCTGAAGACGGTGTGTGAGGTGCCTGCGGAGAAGCTGAATGCGGACTCGTATTTCTGTGATACGATGGAGCCGTGCTGGCGCAACCTTCTGGGTGTGGAGCTGAGTCCTGCCGAGGAGAATGTGCGGTTGGGGCGTGTATCGGGCAAGAAGGCGCAGAAGATGAAGGGCAAGACGGCGATACCTGAGGGTACTTATCCGGTGGTGGTCAGCAAGTCGCCGAGGTTTAAGATGTGGTTGCCGCTGCTGTTGGGTGTCCCCGATTTTGAGGGCATCCGCATCCATGCCGGCAATTATCCCGATGATACGCAGGGCTGCATCCTGGTGGGTGAGAACCGTGTAAAAGCCATGGTTGTGAACTCCCGCATCTGGCTCCACCGCCTCATCAATGCCATCACCGCTGCGAGAGACAGGGATGAGAGCATTTGGATGAGCATTGGGTAGTGATTAGTTATTAGTGTTTAATTTTAATACCATTTTTAACATGAAAACAGAAGAAAATACAAAAAAGGAAGAGATGAAGAATGAAAAGACAGCGGGTAATGCTGTCGTGTTTGAAAATCCTGAATTCGGTAAGATTCGCACCTTGACCGATGAAAACGGGGAGCCCTTGTTCTGCGCAAAGGATGTCTGTGATACGCTGGGATATAAAAGAGCAAGATGCGCTGTGTATCAGCTAGTTAACCCATATGATGCTGTAAAACACAGCATAAGGGTAACGACTGGTATCAAGAAGGATGGAAGTGAGGCAAAGCGCTGGTGCCAGCTTCTTTTCGTCAACGAGAGCGGATTCTATGCTTTGGTTCTCGGCTCCAAGCTTCCAACGGCGGTGAAGTTCAAAAACTGGGTTACTTCCGAGGTGCTGCCACAGATTCGCAAGACGGGCGGTTATATTCCGGTAAAGCAGGGAGAGAGTGATGAGGAGACGATTCGACATGCAGAAGAGATTCTCAGAGCTACACTCAAGGAGAAGGAGAATCTGCTGAAAAACCAGCAAGTGCAGATTGATCAGCAGAAGAAACTCATCGGAGAACAGGATACGGAGATTCGTCGGCTGAACGGTGTGGTAGACGAACAGGTGGTTTGCATCGCCAAGAACGGTGAGAACATCATCCAGTTGGAGAATCAGGTGGATCATCTTCTGCCGAAGGCGCTCTACACCGACAATGTGCTCAACTCTGTTTCCTGCTATACCACCACGCAGATAGCGAAGGAGCTGGGTATCACGGCACAGGAGTTGAACCGCCAGCTCTGTGCCCTTCATATCCAGTACTACCAAAGCGGCCAGTATCTGCTCTATGCCGATTATGCCCACATGGGCCTGGCGAAGAGCCGCACCCGCTACTCTACCCTCCCCGACCCTCACTGCGATGGGGCACAGGAGAAGCTGGGCACCGCCTACACCCACACCTACCTCGTATGGACAGAAAGAGGAAGGAAGTTCATACATCTATTAAAGGTAAAAGGGTAAAAAAGTAAAAAGGTAAAAAGGCTGGGGACCAGCAATTCCATCGCTGGTCCTCTAAAAAAAAGGGGAGAAAAATTTGGTAATTAGTGAATAAAGCCGTAACTTTGCATGCTCTTAAGCAGAATAAAGGAAATAGATTAGTAATTAAAAGCAAATATGAATAATCATACGACATCAATAACGACGAACAAGAAACATCACTACCGGGAACTGCTAGCTATCGGCATTCCTATCATCATAGGACAGCTGGGTACCA
>ERZ1026884.1780-NODE-1780-length-10918-cov-3.979564_pt1 | contig 10918 bp, 9 predicted proteins | sample MGYA00380172_ERZ1026884 | MGnify/ENA primary metagenome ERZ1026884 (study PRJEB33269, sample SAMEA4719808) | human gut metagenome | biome: human-associated habitat; feature: organic feature; material: feces | place: Cameroon | collected 2013-10 ... | reverse complement strand
AGAGCGAAAAATTCGCGGCGCATCTTGGCGCATTCTCATTTGGAAATAGTATTATTTATTCAGGCTGAAGCGGAACGTGTAGCCTTCTTCGCCGTAATGCTCATTGCCAACCCACAGCACCGTCTTGTCCGTGAGGTTATAGACGGCAGAGTGAATCGTCAGCGAGTTGGAATCGCCGGGATTGCCCCAGTCGCGGCGGCTGACCGCATCGAGCAGACCCATCGCCGCTTCTTCGTCCGCCACGACGCCGTTCAGTTCCGCCAGACGGTCGCGCAGAAGCTCGTAGCGGTCAAGACCCGGTTTGTTCGCGTCCGCCGTGTAGTAATCCGGCGTGATGATGAAGTTGGTAATCATCTGCCAGTCCGTCGCGCCGGAGAGCGGATCAGCGTCGTTCCAGATGACGTTCAAGTGGCGGTTCGCGCCGTCCGCGTCGTCGTCGCTGCTGTCAGACACCCATTCCAGAATCGCGCTCTTGCCCGTGGAATCCGCAATCATATAATGGAAGCTCGTCTTTGCGGAGTCGTGCAGGTCGTACTTTTCCACCAGTTCGACTGCTTCTTCAACGGAGTCTGCGTAGTCCAGAATCATACGGAGCATCGTGGTCGAGGTCAAATCAGGCTTGTCGGTCTGCTGATTCGTCGCGGCGACCTTCTCTCCGCCCTGATAAGACATGAAGATGCCGCACGCCACGCCCGCGTCATTCACGCCATCCAGCGGCGCAAAAGGAGCGGCAAGCGTGAGAATCTTCTGCCCGAAGGTGGTCACGTCCTTCGTGCTGTCTAAGCCGAGGAACTGCAAGTCCACCGTGGAATAGGAAGCATGACGTCCGTTGCCCGGATTCGTGTAGACGATGACGGTGTTCGTCTCGTGGAAATCGTAGTTGCGGCCGAAAACGCGGTCGCCGTCCGCCGTATCCGCGGTGAAAGCAGAGCAGGCGATTTCCGAGGTTTTGATGCTCATGGGGATAATGCCCTTGGTGATGCTGTTCGTGATAAAGGAGATAAGCTCCGTGTCATTGGACGCGCCGCCCTGCGCCAGGAACTCATCGAAATGGTAGCCGCCGGAGACATTCAGCACATACACCGAACCATCCTTATGGCTTTCATCGCGCTGCGTCACCTGCTGAAAGGACAGCAGCGTTGTGATTTCGTCGTGCCAGATGACGTAGACCGTGCCCACCAGCACGATTACCAGCGCCAGCAGGACGCCGAGGATGGTCAGCAATACTTTCTTCGCGGTTGATTTCTTCTTCATGGGGTCAGTTTTCCTCCCGTTGCGAATTTGTTGATACAGTCAAGTATCATAGCATAAAAACGCAGATTTGTAAAGTGTGAATTTTTCGCGTCAAATTTGTGATTTCGCAAGGATTTTTGCCCCTCGATGTTGTAATTATAATGCAATGAGAGGAGGGAAACGACGATGACCATCAGGGAGCGATTGGAGCAGGAGGAGGCACAGCGTCTATCACCGCGGGCGGTCTGCGCGAAGGACACGCGCGGGCGCGAAAAGCCGATTGTCCCCTGCCCGATGCGCACGGACTTCCAGCGCGACCGCGACCGCATCATCCACTGCAAAGCGTTTCGCCGCCTGAAATACAAGACGCAGGTGTTCCTCGCGCCTGAAGGCGACCACTACCGCACGCGGCTGACGCACACGCTGGAAGTGGCGCAGATTGCCCGGACGCTGGCGCGGTGTCTTCAGCTGAACGAGGACTTGACGGAAGCAATTGCGCTGGGGCACGATTTGGGGCATACGCCGTTCGGGCACATCGGCGAGCACGCGCTGGACAGGCTAATGCCTGAAGGCTTCCGGCACAACGAGCAGTCGAAGCGCTGCGTCGAGGCGCTGGAGAACGACGGAAACGGGCTGAACCTGACGTGGGAGGTGCGCGACGGCATCCTCTGTCATTCTGGCAAGCAGTTTCCCGCAACGCTGGAGGGGCAGTGCGTCCGCCGCGCCGACCGAATCGCGTATCTGAATCACGATTTGGACGACGCCCTGCGCGCCGGGGTTTTGCAGCCCTTTGAACTGCCGGCGGACTGCTTGAAGGTGCTGGGGCAGACGCACGGCGAGCGCATCAACACCATGATTTGCGACATTGTGGCGTGCAGCGCGGACAAACCGACGCTGACCATGTCGCCGCTGGTGCAGGAAACCATGGACGGCCTGCGGGAGTTCATGTTTGCGCGCGTATACCGCGACCAATGGCGGCAGGCGGAGGAAGAACGCTGCAAACACGTTGTGGAAGCGCTGTTCAGCTATTACAGCGAGCATCCGGGCGAAATGCCGGAGGAGTTCGTGCTCATCGGCTACAAGGAAGGCACGGCACGCGCTGTGTGCGACTTTGTATCGTGCATGACCGACCGCTACGCCATCCGCACCTATCAGCAGCTGTTTGTGCCGAGCGGGTTTTCGGCAATATAACAAGCGTTCTTCGCATTTTCCCGCTTTTTTTCCGAAGATTCCAAAAACACAAGGCTGAAACAAGCAGGAAATTTCGATTTCTTGGCGAATTAAACTGATGGATGAGCAGAGACAGCCCTGCAAGCCATCCAAATAACACAATGCGTTCCCCGTTTCCTGTTGGTTCCGGGTGTGCTTTTTGTGTTCCTTGACAGAACGCTTTTTGAGGGAGGTGAGCGGTGCCGTGCGTTTTCCGCCTTCTTGGCTGGATGAGCTCCGCGCGCGTGCGGACATCGTTCAGATCGTTGGGCAGTACGTCCAGCTCAAAAAGAATGGGCGCAAATACTGGGGGCTATGCCCCTTCCATGGAGAGAAAACCGCATCTTTCTCTGTGGATCCGGAAAAGCAGCTGTTCTACTGCTTCGGCTGCAAGGCGGGCGGCAGCGTCATCCATTTTGTGATGGAGATTGAACATCTGCCGTTTCCCGAAGCGGTGAAGCATCTGGCGGATCAGCTGCACATGCCGCTGCCGCAGATGGAGGCCGACCCGGATTATCAGCGGCGGCAGACGCAGCGCGAGCGACTGCTGGCGTGCAATCGGGATGCGGCGCACTTCTTCTACGAAACGCTCTTCACCCCCGCGGGGCAGCCGATGCTGGATTATTTGAAGCGCCGCGGCGTATCCGACGGCGTCATCCGCAAATTCGGTCTGGGCGCAGCGCCGAACAGCTGGGACGCTTTAACCCGCGCGATGCAGGCAAAGGGCTACACCACCGAAGAGCTGCAAATGGCTGGGCTGATTGTCATCAAAGACGCGGAGGAAGCGACGGCGGATCGCCCTGCGCGCCCGCGCCGCGCCTTTGACATGTTCCGCAACCGCGCGATTTTCCCCATCATCGACCAATACGGCAACGTCTTGGCGTTTGGCGGGCGCGCAATTGAGAACGTGCAGCCGAAGTACCTCAACACGTCCGACACCCCCATTTTCAACAAGCGTTTGGGCGTGTACGCAGCAAATCTTCTGCGCAAAGAGCGGCACTTGGAGCGTGTGGTGCTGGTCGAGGGGTACATGGACGTCGTTTCGCTGACGCAGTTCGGCGTGACCGGCGTCTGCGCGACACTCGGCACGGCGCTGACGAACGAACAAGCAAAGCTGCTCAAACGCTTTGCGCCGATGGTATACTTGTCCTACGATGGCGACAGCGCGGGGCAGCACGCCATCCTGCGCGGTCTGGATATACTGGAGGCGGAAGGCATTCCGGCGCGCGTGCTGGATTTCCCCGACGGGCTTGACCCGGACGAATTCATCCGCCGCGACGGGAAAGAAGGCTTCGACAAGCTGCCTGCCCTGACGCCGCAAGCCTACCGGATGCGTCGGCTTCGCGCGGAACACGACCTGACCACGCAGGAGGGGCGAACCGCCTACGCGAAGGCGTGCGCCGCGATTTTGCGGAACTTGGAGCCGGTGGAGATGGAGAACGCCCTGCAGGAGCTCATCGTGCAGACAGGCTTCAGCCGCGATGTGCTGATTGCGCAAATCGGCATGACGCCGCCGAAGGACATCACTTCTGCGCCTCCCCTGCCCGCGCGAATCGCTCGTCCGCCCGCGACGCCTGTCCCGGAGCCGGAAAACGCCGACGAGGATGTACGCGCGGAGGAGCTGCTGCTTTCGCTGATTGCCTCATCGCGTCTGCCGGAAGATTTGGCGCAGGAGGACGACTTCCGCGACCCGCTGCTCAAGGAGCTGTTTCTGCAGCTGCAAAGCGGTGTGTCCGCCGCGTCACTGGTGGAAAGCCAGAGCGACGAGGTGGTGCGCGCCCGCGTCAGTCATCTGCTGATGGCGCAGAGCGGCGAAAGCACGGATCAAATGCTGCAAATGGCGCACGACTGCCTATCGCGGATGCGCCTGAAACGAGCGCGCGCGCAGTACGACGAGATTATGAAGCGCATCAAAACGCTCTCCGGCGCAGAAAAAATGCAGGCGCTGGATGAAGCAAAGCAGCTGACTGCCACCATCAACCGACTGAAATAATGCAGTCGTTATGGAAATTGCAATTTGTTTATCGCTACCGAGCCGGAAAACCCGGCTGTATCACAAGAAGGAGAGTTCAACTTGACGCTTTCGCAGAATGGCCGTCCGTCACCGCTTGACGAACTGTACGAATACGCAAAAAACAAAGGCACGATCACTTATCAGGAAGTGACCGATCGTCTGGGCAATACTTTTTTTGAGGCCGATCAGCTGGAGAAGGTGCTGGACAAGCTGGAGAGTCTGGGCGTGACCGTGGTGGATTCCGCGGAAATCCCGGATGCATCCCCTGCTGCCATGGAATTGCCCGATCCCGCACTTAACGACGACCTGAGCGAAGCTGATGTCATTTCTGCCGACGACCCGGTGCGCATGTATTTGAAGGAAATCGGGCGCATTCCGCTGCTAACGAGCGAAGCGGAAATTGAAGTTGCCAAGCAGCTGGAAAGCGACGACCCCGCTATCCGCAACGAGGCGAAACGCCGCCTGAGCGAAGCGAACCTGCGCCTTGTCGTGTCGATTGCCAAGAAGTACGTCGGGCGCAGCAAGAACTCCATGAGTCTGCTCGACCTGATTCAGGAGGGCAACCTCGGTCTGATGAAGGCAGTGGAGAAGTTCGACTACACCAAGGGCTTCAAGTTCTCCACCTACGCGACGTGGTGGATTCGGCAGGCTATCACCCGCTCGATTGCCGATCAGGCGCGTACCATCCGCATTCCCGTGCACATGGTGGAAACAATTAACCGCATCGTGCGCGTGAACCGCCAGCTTCAGCAGAAGCTGGGGCGTGAGCCGCGCCCGGAGGAAATCGCGAAGGAACTGGGCATCAGCGTGAGCAAGGTGCAGGAAATCATCAAGATTGCGCAGGAGCCGGTGTCGCTCGAATCCCCGATTGGCGAGGAGGAGGACAGTCACCTCGGCGACTTCCTCGAAGACGACAAGACGCCGCCGCCCTCCCAGATTGTGGCGGAAAGCATGATGAAGCAGACGCTTTCCGACGTGTTGCACATGCTGACGCCGCGCGAAGAGCAGGTCATCCGGATGCGCTACGGGCTGGATGACGGTCAGCAGCGTACGCTGGAGGAAGTTGGCAAGGCGTTCAACGTCACCCGCGAACGCATCCGCCAAATTGAGGTGAAGGCGCTGCGCAAGATCAAGCGCCCGAACATGTCCAAGAATCTGGTGGACTACATGGATTGATGATTCCCTGTTGGGCTGAAGGGAGTGGATTCCGCTTGACACAAAACCCGGATGGCCGCCAAAAGCGGCTTGATGACCTCTATGAATACGGCAAGAAGAAGGGCACGCTGACCTACAAGGAGATTATGGAACGCCTAATGGATCTCTACATCGAGCCGGATCAGCTGGACAAGGTGCTGGAGAATCTCGAAGCGCTCGGCGTGACCGTCATCAATGAAAACGACCCGCAGCCCGCGCAGTCCAGCGAGGACACCCCCATTGACGCGATTAACCTGTCCGTCCCCGACGGCGTGAGTTCCGACGACCCTGTCCGCCTGTATTTGAAAGAAATCGGCAAATATCCCCTGTTGACCAGCGAAGAAGAAATTGCGCTGGCAAAGCAGATTGCGGAAGGCACGCCAGAGGAGCAAGCAGCGGCAAAAAAGAAGCTCAGTGAAGCGAACCTGCGCCTTGTGGTGTCCATCGCCAAGCGCTATGTCGGGCGCGGAATGCAGTTCCTTGACCTGATTCAGGAGGGCAACCTCGGCTTAATCAAAGCGGCAGAAAAATTCGACTACACCAAAGGTTACAAGTTTTCCACCTACGCGACGTGGTGGGTTCGGCAGGCGATTACCCGCGCCATCGCCGATCAGGCGCGCACGATTCGCATTCCCGTGCACATGGTGGAGACCATCAACAAACTGATTCGCGTCAATCGTCAGCTGGCGCAGGAGCTGGGGCGCGACCCCACACCCGCGGAAATCGCGAAGGAAATGGGCATCAGCGAGAGCAAAGTACGTGAAATCATCAAGATTGCGCAGGAGCCGGTGTCGCTGGAAACCCCGATTGGTGAGGAAGAGGACAGCCATTTGGGCGACTTCATCGAGGATGAGAACGCGCCCGCGCCGGCGGAGGTGGCGTCCAACGCCATGATGCGCGAACAATTGCAGGAAGTGCTGCACACACTGACCCCGCGCGAGGAGAAGGTCATCCGCCTTCGTTTCGGGCTGGAGGATGGACAGGCGCACACGCTGGAGGAAGTTGGCAAGGAGTTCAACGTCACCCGCGAACGTATCCGCCAGATTGAAGCAAAGGCACTGCGCAAGATTCGCCACCCTGGCCGTTCCAAAAAACTGCGCGACTACTATACGGAATAACATTTGCGGCTCTGTCCACTAATTGGCGGCAGGGCCGTTTTTGGGAGGCGTTATGCTCGACGAAAGACTATCCCTCGCCGCGCAGCTGTACGAGCCGTGTGCGCTGGGCGCGGATATTGGCACAGATCACGCGCTGCTCCCCTGTTATCTGCTGACGCACAACATTTGCCAAGAGATGATTCTGGCAGATGTCAGCCCGAAGGCGCTTCTCCACGCGGAAGACAGTGTCCGCCGCCATCATTTGGAGAAGCGTGCGCATGTGCGGCTCGCCGACGGGCTGGATGCGCTGACCAAACCTTGCGGGTGTGTGTCGATGATGGGCATGGGCGGCGAAACCATCCGCACGGTGCTGCTTAGCGGCACAGAGAAGCTCTGCGGAGCGGTACTGGTGCTTTCCTCGCATACGGAGCAGCCGCTCGTCCGCCGGACATTGCCTGAAATCGGCTACCACATCGTGCAGGAGAAACTCTGCCAAGCGGCGGGGCGCTTCTACATCTTCTGGCGCGCCGAACCGGGGCAGGCGGAAGGCTGGACGGCGGAGGAAGTGCACTACGGGCGCTTGCTGTGGGTGCAGAATCCGCCGAAAATGCTGCTGGACTACTGCCGCTACCGCATCAAGGTGATGGCTGACCGCCTGACCGGGCTTGCATCCGCAACGGGTGATGTAAGCCGGATTCGCGGCGAAATTGCGGCGGAAATCGACTTTTATCAACGGAAAATCACGGAATTGGAGGGTGCATTATGCTGACGGTACAGCGGGTTTACGAGCTGATTGACGCGCTTGCGCCGTTTGACACACAGGCGGATTTCGACAATTCCGGCTTGCTGGTGGGCAATCCACAGGCGGAGGTGACGGGCATCCACCTTGCGCTGGACGTGACCGACCGCGTGATTGACGATGCGCTGGCAGCGGGCGCGAACCTGATTGTGACGCATCATCCCCTGATGTTTTCCGCCCGGAAGCGCCTGACTGAGGCGGATTACGAGGGGCATCTGCTGATTCGGCTGATTGCAAACGGCTTATCGCTGATTGCCGCGCACACGAACCTCGACCAAGCGTCCGGCGGCATGAACGACACGCTGGCGGGACTGCTGTGGCTGGAGAGCATCGTCGGCGAGGGATTCCTGCGCGTGGGAGATTTATCCGCACCGATGACTGCGGAAGCATTCGCGGATTTTGCCGCGCGGCAGTTGGGCGACGCAGTGCGCGTGATGGGGCATCGGGAGGCGCTCATCCACCGCGTCGGCCTCTGCTCCGGCGGCGGGTGCGACGAGTGGGCGGATGCGCACGCCATGGGCGCGGATGCTTTCCTCACGGGCGAGGTGAAGCACCACATTGCGCTGGATGCATCCTACCACGGCGTGGTGCTGTTGGAGGCGGGACACTTTGCCACGGAAAATCCCGGTATTTTTGCGCTCATGAAGGCTTTACAAAACGCGCCGGATATAGTACAATGGAAAATGCACATTTCGCGCTCCGAACGCAGCGCGTATGAGTGACCGTCCGTGCCCTCCGGCACGCTGTTTATCAAGGAGGTACTTATGGACCAGCTTGCTATGTTATGGCAGTATCAAGTGGAAGACCGCAAGGCTGACAAACTCGAACAGGAGCTGAGCCGCAGTCCGCTGCGCCAGAAGATGAATACCTGCCGCACGCAGTTCAACGCCAAGCAGAAGCAGTACAAGCAGATGGAGGAACAGGTGGCGATTCTCTCTGACCGCAAGGATGCCATCCGCGATGCCATCACCCGCTGCGAAGAACAGCTGCGCCACCTGCAAAGCCGCTTCGAGCAGAATCCTCCGACCGAATTGGATGATACGAAAGCGCTGCTGAGCGAAGTGAACCGCTTTCTGGAGACGATTGGCAGCTATGAGCAGGAAATGAAGCGCATGGCAAAGGATGCCAACGATTACGATCAGAAGGAACGCAGCCTGCGCCGCGATGCCATTAAGCTGAAGGAAGAATTTGACAATCTCAAGAAGCAGTACGACAAGGAATCACCGGAAAAGGAAGCTGCCCTGAAGGCACAGAAGGCCATCGTCGCAAAGAAGGGCGAGGGCATTGCGCCGGAGCTGCTGGCACGCTATCACGAGATTAAGAAGCGCATCACGCCGCCGCTCGCTCGGCTGATTAACAACCAGTGCAGCGGTTGCAATATGTCGCTGCCGTCGGCAGTGCTGAGCCGCGTCACGTCCGCCAACGGCGAGATTGTGGAGTGCGAAAGCTGCGGGCGTCTGTTGATTCCCTGATTCTGCCGCATATGAAAAAGACCACGCATGACCGATTTTCGGCGCGTGGTCTTTTTCGTATGCAATTTTATACTATTTCCAAATGAGAATGCGCCAAGATGCGCCGCGAATTTTGGTTCTTCACGGAATCTTGGGGGAAGAGCAGCTCGGGGGCGCGTCTGCGAACGGGCAGACGCCGCCGACGGCATGGCCGATTTTCTCCGGCACTTCCTCCGCTGCGAGCATCTTCGCCTTCACGCCGAAGCGCTCCTTGAAGCGGTGATTGTCGATTTTGCCATCCCCCGCCGCGACAATCAGAATCGGCTGTTCCTTACCCTGAAACGAGAGCGTTTTCGCGATGCGCCCCGGCTCACAGTCCAGCGCCTGTGCCGCCAAAGCAACCGTTGCGCTGGATTCATCGAGTTCACGGATGCGGTCGGCAATCCCCTGCGCGGCAAATGCTGCGCGTACCTTTTCGATTGACATGAATTGCGTAATTTCTTCCTGCCATTATGCATCCAGCGCCGCGTCCATCAGCTTTTGCAGCACCACCGGGTTCGCCTTGCCGCCGGAAAGCCCCATTGCCACGCCCATCAGCGCGTTTTTCAGCGTCAGCTTGCCCTTGCGGTAGCCCGCGACCATCTCCGGGTGCGTGTCGATGGCTTTGCGGACGTACTCTGTCAACACCGCTTCATCGCTGATTTGCATCAGTCCCATGCGGGTGACGTATTCCTCCGGGTCTTCGGGCGTGTCCCAGAGCGCGTCTATCGTCTTTTTCGCTGTACCGACGCTGATAAGGCTCTGCTCCGTCATGTCCGCAATCTTCGCCAAGGACGCCGGGTTCAGCGGGATTTTCGCATCCTCGCCATCCAACAGGCGGAACACTTCGCTGATCATCAGGTTCGCCAGCATTTTGACCGCCGTGGTGGACTGCGCCGCCGTTTCAAAGTAGTCCGCCAGATATTTGCTGGAGACCAGCTGCTCCGCCGCGTACGCCGTCAGCCCGTAATCCGCCATGTACGCCGCCTTGCGCACATCCGGCAGCTGCGGCAGCTCCTTGCGCCACCCGGCAATGACTTCGTCGCTCAGCACAATGGGCGCTAAGTCCGGGTCGGGGAAATAGCGGTAGTCGTTGGCGTTCTCCTTGCGGCGCATGGAGGACGTTTTGCCCGTGGTCTGGTCGAAGCGGCGCGTCTCCTGCACAATTGCTTCGCCCTTCTTGACTGCCTCCACCTGCCGGCGGTATTCCTCCTCAATCGCGCGCTGAACGGACGTGAACGAGTTCAGGTTTTTCATTTCCGTGCGCGTGCCGAACGGTTCATCCTTTTTGTGGATGGATAAGTTCACGTCACAGCGGAGCGAACCCTCCTGCATCCGGCAGTCACTCACACCCGTGTACTCGATGACCGCCTTCAGCTTGTGCAGGTACGCGACAGCCTCCTGCGGCGTGCGAATATCCGGCTCAGACACGATTTCAATCAGCGGAACGCCGCAGCGGTTACAGTCGATGAGCGTCCCCTTCTCCGGGTCATGCACGAGCTTGCCCGCGTCCTCCTCGATGTGGATGCGCGTGATGCCAATGCGCTTCTCGCCCGCTTCCGTCTCCACCATCAAGTGCCCACCGACGCACAGCGGCAGGTCATACTGGCTGATTTGGTACGCTTTGGGCAGGTCGGGATAGAAATAATTCTTTCTGTCCTGTTTGGAGTAACACGCAATCGTGCAGCCCGTCGCCAACCCCGCCAGCACCGCGTAATGCACCACCTGCCGATTGAGTACCGGCAGTGTGCCGGGAAAGCCCATACAGACCGGGCAGCACTGCGTGTTCGGCGCTGCGCCGAATGTCGTCGGACAGGCGCAGAAGATTTTGGTCTTCGTTTTCAGCTCCACATGAACCTGTCTCTTATACACATCTCCGAGC
>ERZ1026884.1778-NODE-1778-length-10935-cov-3.826103_pt1 | contig 10935 bp, 12 predicted proteins | sample MGYA00380172_ERZ1026884 | MGnify/ENA primary metagenome ERZ1026884 (study PRJEB33269, sample SAMEA4719808) | human gut metagenome | biome: human-associated habitat; feature: organic feature; material: feces | place: Cameroon | collected 2013-10 ... | reverse complement strand
GAGGGGGCGAAAAAGATTTGTGTTCAGCGATTCCTGCGCAGGGAGAAGGGAACGGCTCTCCTGCGTACATTCTGCCACAGATTTTTTGCGAATAAACGAAAACCGGAGTACAGCTGCGCAGGCGATTGGTGCCCTGACTCCGGTTTTTGTACTTGCCCTCTCCCCTGCCCACAACATCCTGTGTCCTGCCAAAAAAAATCTTCGTTTTTCTGCGAAATTCTCTGCTGCCCCGCCGTTGTCCCTGTTGGGAAGCTGTGGTATAATGACGGAAAACGACTTTTTCTGCGAGGCACCGAAATGATAACCGAACCTGTCAAAATTTCCCAGAGCGACATCCGCAGGCTGCTCTCCGCCGCCAATCCGGACGCGGCGCTGCTGTACCTGTACATAAACGGCGGCAACCGCCCCGAGGGTGCGGAAGCCGACCTGCATTTCAGCGCCCCGCGCTACGGCTGCGCCGCCGCAACCCTGCGGCAGCTGGGTCTGTGGCCGGAGGACCGCCCCAGCCACATTGCCCCCGGCGAACGTCCCAGCTACTGCGAAAAGGACGTGCTGGACGCCATGGATTCCGACGACTCCTTCCGCAGCCTTTACGGCGAGGTGCAGCGTCTGCTGGGGCGGAGCCTGAACACGGAAGAGCTGAAAATCCTTCTGGGCTTTGTGCGCTACTTAGGGCTGACCGCGGATGTGATCTCCCTTCTGGTATGCTACTGCAAGGAACGCGCCCGGCAAAGAGGGAGTCTGCGCAATCCGTCTCTGCGCACCATCGAGAAGGAAGCCTACAACTGGGCGGAACGGGGCATCGACACCGTGGAGGAAGCCGCCGCCTTTATCCAGGCACAGAACGTGCGCAATTCCCGGCTGTCCCGGCTGATGAACCTGATCCAGATCCGGGGGCGCAGTCTCACCGCCGCCGAGGAGCGCTATGCCCAGAGCTGGCTGGACATGGGCATGGACGACGAGCTGATCTCCATGGCCTATGAGCGCACCTGCCTGAACACCGGCGGCTTAAACTGGGCGTACATGAACAAGATTTTGCAGCGCTGGCAGCAGCAGGGCTTCCACAGCGCCGAGGACGTCCGCACCGGCGACCGGAAGACGAACGTCCCGAAGGGCGCCTCCGGCCAGCTGGGCGAGGCGGAGCTGGAAGCCATTCAGAAAGTATTGCAGGAGGGATAATTCGTGGGATACAGTGCGGAAGTGGTTCAGCGCGCCCGGGCGCGTCTTGCCCAGGCGAAGGAAGACCGGGAGTCGGAAAACAGACAGCATTTGGCTCAGGCCTACGCCAAAGTCCCCCGCATCCGGGAAATCGACATGCTTCTGCGCCGCACCATGGCGCAGGCCGCCCAGGCGGCCTTTTTGCAGGGTTCCGACGGTCAGGCGCTGCTGGAACAGGCGCGGCAGGAAAATCTGGGCTTGCAGCGGGAGCGGGCGGCGCTGGCCGCGGCGAATTTCAAGGAAGGCTTTTTGGACGAAAGCCCCATCTGCGACAAATGCGGCGGCAGCGGCTATGTTGGCGCCACCATGTGCGAGTGCTTAAGCGAGCTGTGCCGTCAGGAGCAGAAGAAGGAAATTTCCGTGCTGTCCAGCAGCCGGGAGACCTTCAGCCAGTTCCGGCTGGACTATTACCCCGACGCCGTTGACCCCAAATACGGCGCCAGCCCCCGCACCATTATGGAGCGGACGCTGAACATTTGCCGCCGGTATGCCGCAACCTTCACGCCCAATGCCGGGAATCTGCTGTTCATCGGCGGAACGGGGCTTGGTAAGACCTTCCTGTCGGCGTGCATCGCCCGAACGGTGACCGACCGGGGCTACAGCGTGGTCTATGAAACCTCCAACCACCTGTTCTCCAAGCTGGAGCAGGCCAAATTCGCCCCCAGCGAGGACACCCGCCGGGAAGCGGCCAAGCTGACGAACTGCGATCTTCTGATTCTGGACGATCTCGGAACGGAGATGCCCGGACAATTTGTCACGGCCGCGCTGTACAGCCTGCTCAACGACAGAATGATGGCCGTCAAGCCCATGGTCATCTCCACCAACCTGAATGTAGACGAGCTGAGCCGCCGCTATTCCCCCCAGATCGCGTCCCGACTCCACGGCGATTTCCAGCGGCTGACCTTCGTGGGAAACGACATCCGGGTACTGAAAAACAGAGGATTATGATGAAAACAGGTATTTTATTCGATTTGGACGGCACCCTTCTGGACACGCTGGCGGACCTTGCCGACAGCGTCAACCACGTTCTTATGTCCTTCGGCTATTCTCCGCGCACGGTGGAGGAAGTCCGGCAATTCGTGGGCAACGGCGCTGCCCGGCTCATCGCCCAGGCCGTCCCGGAGGGTGCAGACCCCGCCCCGGTGCTGGCGGCGTTCCAGCCCTATTACAGCGCCCACTGCCAGATCAAGACCAAGCCCTACGAGGGCATTCCGGAAGCGCTGGCCGCCCTTGGGGCGCGCTGCCCTCTCGCCATTGTCTCCAACAAGCCGGACGCGGCGGTAAAAACCCTCTGCGCCGACATTTTCCCCGGCATTTACGCCCGTGGGGAAAGCCCCGACTGCCCCCGCAAGCCCGCCGCGGACATGGTGTACAAGGCCATGGCGTCCATCGGCGTCGAGACGTGCATCTACGTCGGCGACAGCGACGTAGACGTTCTGACGGCGGACAACGCCGGCGTCCCATGTCTCAGCGTTCTCTGGGGCTTCCGGGGCAGAGCCTGCATGGAGGCAGTCGGCGCGAAGCATTTCTGCGAATCCCCCGCGCAGCTGGTCGCGGACATAGAGGAGATCATCCATGGCAAATGAATTTTACGCTCTCATGGGCCGTATGCGCTATATAACCCGCTGGGGTCTGATGCGCAACACTTTTTCCGAAAACATTTCCGAGCACAGCCACATGACCGCGGTGCTGGCTCACGCCCTGGCGCTGATCCGCCGGGACATTCTGAACCTCCCCGCCCCCAACCCCGACCGCTGCGCCGTGGCGGCGCTGTACCACGACGCTTCGGAAATTCTCACCGGCGACCTGCCCACGCCCATCAAATACTACAATCCGGACATCAAGACCGCCTACAAGGAGGTGGAGCGCATTGCGGGCAACCGCCTGCTGGACATGCTCCCGGCCGAGCTGCGCTCCAGCTACACCCGCTATGTCCTGGAAGACGACGCGGAGCTGGAACCCTTCGTCAAGGCCGCGGACAAGCTGTCCGCCCACATCAAGTGTCTGGAGGAGCAGAAGGCGGGCAACACGGAATTCGACTCCGCGTCGCAGCAGACCCTGGACGCCTTGAGAGCCATGAACCGGCCGGAGCTGGAATGGTTCCTTGACAACTGCCTGCAAGCCTTCACGTTGAATCTCGATCAGCTGTAACACTTGACGGTTGGCGGAAAATATGCTACCATACGTTATATCGAGGTATTGGCATTTGCCTTATACTTTCATATCCCCCCATAACGGGGGAATTATGCCGCTGTGGTGGAATAGGTAGACACCCGAGACTTAAAATCTCGCGGGCCGGATGCAGCACCCAATCCGAAAAGTGCTTGCAAACAGCCAACTTTTTCAAATTTGATTATCTCTGTTTCGGAGCATCCCTCCAAAACATCCCTCCAACTTCATATCCCTTCATTTGAAGGGATTGAATACGCCGCTATGATGGAATGGTAGACATAGTGGACTTAAAATCCCGCGTCCCGAACCACGCACCTGTTCCCGAAAGTGCTAGAGAACTGCGGACTTTCTGAAAAATAACTTCCCGATTTTTGGAGCATCCCTCCAAAACATCCCTCCAACTTTCACATCCCTCCATTGGAGGGATTGAATATGCCGCTATGATGGAATGGTAGACATAGCAGACTTAAAATCTGCCTGAAGTGATTCAGTACCGGTTCGAGTCCGGTTAGCGGCACCATTTCCATCGGGCACCCAGTGTTTAAGCACCCTGGGTGCCCTCTTTTTTTGCAAAAATACCAATGATTGCATTTGCCGAATTGATCTTAGAATTCTCATCGAGATGTGTGTAAATGTTTGCCGTTGTACCAATCGTGCTATGCCCAAGCCATGCCTGAATTTCTTTCATGGGTACACCCTGAGCGAACAGCATTGTTGCACAGCTATGGCGTAGATCATGAAAACGTATACGCGGCATATTGTGTTTCTCCAGCACATCGGCAAAATGGGCACTCACATAACCAGGTTTGATAATCTCGCCAATCTCGTTTACGAAGATGTAATCGAGATAATTCTGGTTGTAGTAGGAGCCGCACAGACGACGATTTTCTGCTTGATTAGATTTCATCCTGAGCAGCATCTTCTCATATGGATCAACAAGTGGGAGCGTCCGACAGCTGGATTTTGTCTTTGTAGTGTCACAGGCTACAAGTGTGTATTTGCCATCTACCTGTGTTTCTTGAATGGTGTGCTTGATTGTAATTGTCTTATTATCAAAATCAATCGCATCCCATTTCAGGCCAATAACCTCGCTGCGACGCAATCCATAGAAAGCCGCCGTAACGACAGCAAATTCAGCAGGATCACCCTTAAAGATTTGGAACAGTTCTTCAATCTGTTTCTGATTGTAGACATGACCAGAGTATTTTTTGATTTTGGGAAGTTCCACCTTGTCTGCAGGGTTCGTTGGGATCAGGTCTGTTTTGTACGCGTAAGACAACGCCTTGTGAATATTCGCATGACGGTGTTTTACTGTATTTGCGGACACATGCCTTACCTCCATTTCATAGGAGTAATAGTCTTGAATGTGTTTGGCAGTGAGTGCATCCAAACGAATACCAGGGCAATGTTCATCGAAATACGGGATAATTCTATGGAGTATAACCTTCTCATACGCACAGTAGGTGGTGACTGCTACCTGTGCCTTCGTCATTTTCAGCCAGTCTCGGAGAAAGGACGTAAAATATGGGGTCGTGTTTACCAAGCATGGGTTGATGTTGTGTGCAGGATTGTCTTGGCGCCATCCAATGGAAACTGCGTAATCCAAGGCTGTGCAAATTGTCCGGTTGATGGACAGCAGGGCTTTGTTTCCAACACCATTCAGATTTCGCTCATTATCCAAAAATGCAATCAGCTTTTCATCCGATATTTCTGTAACTTTGACATTGTGCGTAGAAAAGTATGGTGCAATGCTTGTCCTGACATAGTAGGAATAATCTGCATACTCGTCAGACGGAATGTCGCCGGCCTTGTCATCCAGCCACTTTTCAAGGAAATTCGTAAAGGACATTCCTTTCGTGGGGGGACAGTCGCCCGGATTAAACTCAGAACGTGCCTTGAGCAGCATTTTCTCCGCCCGCTTTTTATTTCCTTTTACCGGCAAGCCGGTGCTGATGGACTTGGTTCGTCTCCTTCCGGCATCATCTTTCCATGTGAGAATCATCTGGAACATGCCGTTTTGTTCCCGCAAATGACCTGTAACCATGTTCAAACCTCCTGTTCAGTGGTATCGGTGGCCTCCGTATGGCTATATGGTAGCACTGGAACAGAATTCGAGCAAGTTTGTCGCCCGACGCTCTCGTTTTCCATGAAGGCAATTACATTAATCTTTGGAATTCGGTAAGCCCTGCCAATCCGAAAATGTTTGATCTGGTTAGTCATCAAAAGCTGATATACCGTTCTCTCGCAGACACCAAGCATCTCGCAAAGCTGCAAGGTGGAAACCACATCAGGGTAATCCTGAAAGAGTTGGGCATATGTACTTGTTAATCTGTTCATTTTTATAACCTCCAAGGCTGAAATATATGTATAAGCCGGGCAGATAATCTGTCCGGCCCGGTTGTCATAATTCAAGGCTGCGCTTTAACGCAATGTCCACTTGCTTCATCTGCGAACTGGAAAGGCTTCCAATATAGCCCAGTAGGCGGCACTTATCCAGAGTAAGAATCTGTTCGAGAAGGATGAGAGACGGGATTCTTGTGTGCATTCCCGGAATGTGTTCCAGAAAAACATGGGTAGGGAGTTTTGCCTTGCTGATCGTTCTGCTGGTCAATGCGGAGACAATCAGCGTTTTGGAATGTTTATTCCCCAGATCATTCTGAATAACCAGAACAGGCCGGATACCCCCCTGCTCGCAGCCTAAGTGCGGATCGAGGTTTGCATAGAAAATATCACCACGGTGATATTCTCGGTGAGATGTTGCTTCCATTTTCTTTCCTTCCTAGCGTTCAGTAGAATGTGCAGGGCGGGTCTTCTTGATTGCCATTCCGTGCTCGTCATACCTTCGCGGGTCTGCTCCGGGAGTGTCAAATCCAAACATCGTACCGCATTCCATAGCCTGGGCTTGCGCTTTGGATACTCCAAGCTTTTTATTTCGAGCTTCCGCAATGGCCCTGCCTTCATCTGCATCTTTTACAGGAATGTCAGTCGGGGAATATCCTTGCTCCCCACGATGAAGAACCGCAATTTCGTTTGTGGTGGGCAAATAGCTGTAACACAGCTCCGGGAGAGAATTCCGCAGCGGAAGAATCGTGATGCCATTCCTTTCCATCAGTTCACTGAATTCGCAAATATGGAAAAGCCGACTGTGCAGTCCAGAATCGAGCTCAAAATGTGTGTCGTCAATGTAACGACAGGTTTGATCGCTCACATCTCCCAGCGGGCTGGTAATCCGTATCTTGTCGCCGTCTTCGATACGAAAAAGTTCCTTGTAGTTTGGCGTAATGAAGCGGATTCCCCGTTCGGCGTTTTTCAGGTGTCGATCCAGAAAATCCCGTCGATAACAATAACAGTACAGGTTATACTCCCCCTTACTTGGGTTCAGGCGGAGAATAAAAGCGTGTTTGCTGCTGTCGGCTCTGAATGCCATCTCACGGTCAGAGGTGCCTTTTATAACGCTTTCGGGTTGTGTTCGACAGAATGCAGCGAGGGCAGTCCTACTTTTTAGGAACGTCTCCTGTGGCTCGACTGGCGGGGAACCGGTGGTAGGTTGATTACCACGCAGCGCATTAATCAGGACGTCAAGATCATCGGAAAATTCCTGATTGTTCCATTCTGCGTTATGGTTGAACCACGAAGTAAAGAACTGATCGCCGCCTGCACCGAAATCTGCCCGCAGATGGCCAATACAGCCTGCCTGTCCCTCAATCTGTGCGCTCTGAGAATAGCAATACTGTTGTTCTGCAACGGTAGCAGGACGAATTGTAAAGTCCATTATCGTGAAGCCTCCCTTTCCTTTGCATTTTTCTGTTCTGCAACATAGGCTTTTCGGAGATTTTCCTGCGCCCATTTGGGAACAGCTCTCACTTCAAGCGTCGCCAGAATGTCGCCGCGTTCAAAGCGGGTATGCTTGCCTGTAAAGAGATTTGTGCAGAAGCAGGCAGAGCCTCTGCTATTCGGATAGGCACCAAATCCTCCCGTACAGAGATACAGCTGCCTGGTAGGAAGCTGGTATTCCGGCTTCAGGACTTCCGGCTTGACGATGATTACCCTTTGATACAGTTCATCGGACGGTATGACAAGGTGGCAGCCGTCTGTATCCAGACACTTTCTTGCATCAAGCGGGTGCCAATCTTCAACTGCCGCCTTCTCCGCGGACAAATTCTGCTCAAGCCTTTGAACCGCTTCCATGATTTTCTTCGCAAAGGTATTCAGGATCTCCAGATAGTCGTCCCCTGCAACACAGTCCTTGCAGGAAATGAACAGCGGATTCTGGATGCAGTTTCCGGTCATGTAAGGAAGCTGTTCATCATCCGGATTATATCCGAGGACGATTTCCTCAAAGCCAATCTGGGCGGATTGGGTAATCTCGTAGTCTCCTACAATACGCTTATCGTCCATAATGTCCTCCATTGCTTTTGCTGCGGGGTGGTCTGGGGACAACCTGATAGTCGTAACCGGTTCCGGTTTGACAAAATGTGCAGTCATCTTTGTCGAACTGGTAAGGGTCAACACGGGAGATGGAAAACTTCTGCGTATTGAAAAACATTGCCCTGCACCGGGGACAAAGGCAATAAATAGAAGCATTTCTTTTCTGCTGATCGTTCACCTCTTGGGGCTCCTTTTCTTGTCGGGTCTCAGAGGCGTGGCAGTTGTCGATATTTACAATCAATACAGGGAAACTGAAGCCACAGGTAATTTCATCAAAGCCGCCTCTGGGGAAAAAGTAGTTGTTTGTCATAATGGAATCATCCTTTCATCTGGTTAGTCGTTGTTTATTCTTTCGCAAAGTACCAGGAAGCGCTGCCGCCCCCCGGAAGCGTAGGGATGGCAGGTAAAGAGCGTAATCATATCCTTGCCGGGTTGAATCTTGATGGATGCAATGTCATTGGGAGAAATGATTTTTGTGCTGACAACAGAGTATTCGAGCGTTTCCCAAAGATTTGTAATCACAACCTTGTCTCCAACAGTCAAATCAGGGACATAACGGAAATAGTCTGCACCGTTCCATCCACGGTGTCCGGCAATCACACTGTTTGTATTGGCACCGCCGACAGGCACGCTTGTCTGCCCCAGCACCGTGGCGCCGAGCGCCATATTTTGACTGGACGCTCCCAAATAGATGGGCATTTCCAGCTGGAGCGCTGGAATGGACAAAATGCCAAAAGTTTCACCTTCCAAGCCGTAGTCAGAAAGGGTGAAGCTGGATTTTTCCAATGTACTAAGCCCGCTTATGCTCTCCTGACCAGTCTGATAAAGCTGATGGTTGTAGCTGGTGATGTCTTTCCATAGTTCTGGATAAATGGATGGAATGTATTCCGCAATTCCCGTTCTCGACGGATCGGGTGTCTCAGATGGTCTCTGTATTATTTCTTCTTGGAAGCTGGACACTGTTTGTTCCATCTTTTCTCTAAAAAGGATTTCATTGATGGCAGGAAGAACAGCAATATAAAGACCGGCCAAAAACGCTGCAAATGTGAGAAGCAGAAATAAGTGCCTACGCATCTTTGTTCCTCCCCAAAAGGGCAAATGCAATACATATCATCACCAGAAGCAGCACAACTGCCAACGCAATATACAGTCCGTGCAGATACTCCTGTTCCCATGTGGATTCAACTTCCGGGGTTTCTTGCAGGATATCCGCCTGGATTTCCTGTGCATATTCGTATGGGACTCGTTCACCGGTAACAAGCAGACGATGTGTATTAACTGCCAACGGAGTACAGGTTATCAGTGTACAAAGATCGGCGTCAGGCACGATGCCCAACAGGCTGGTATCGTAGGGAAGAACGGTACTCACACGAATCACTTTGTAAGCAAGCGTTTCATCCAGAACATGCAGGAAAAAGACTTCTCCCTCCTTTACCTGGAGCAAATCCGTAAACATTTTTTGACCGGCCAATCCGGAATGTCCGGAAAGGACGGTATGGGTTCCGATTCCTCCAATTGGAAGCGAACTCCCAAGCAAATGTCCAATCCCCCGCTCCAGGGTTTCTGCATCTGTCCCGTGAAAGATTGGAAGATTGATCTGAATTGAGGGAATCTCTACATATCCCATAATCCCGTTTCCAGCCAAATCCAGCAGTGCATTATAGTCTTGTGCGGCTTCAAGTAGGTTGTCCTTTTCGTATGCGGAAACTGGCGCAAGCGATTTATTATATTGTTCTGCAAGCCGACGGGCATCTGCTATACTGCTATCATCCGTATTTTGAATCACCTCCTCATACTCCGTGTAAATAATGGATGCGTATTTTTGGTTTACATAATTACTTGCAAGTGGGTACAGTGTAATGCTCAAAGCAATCAAGAACACCAGCGCAGATGCAATCAGAATGGTAACTTTGTGCTTCAATTGACTTAACCTCCTATGTATCTCCGGAAAAAGTCCCGGAGGGATACCTCCGGGACTGAAAAAAGTTACTTGGAAATACTTCTCTTGCGAATGGCAAGAATCATGGCTCCTGCCGCAAGGGTCATCAACGTAATACCTCCGACGCTATACATCCAAGTACCATGATCGCCGGTCTTGGGCAGATCAAACCCCTTGGTGTTTTTCACAGTCAGCGGGGCTTCTGCGTTTTTGCTGCTGTTGTGTTCCAGCATATTCACCTTCTTGCCATCTACGGTGGCAGACGCAGTAAGCAGCTTGTGCTCCAGATGCTTCTGCACATGATTCTGAATATCCTCAGTACTTTTCACCTTTTCGGCATAACGAGGATCGTTCTGAATCAGGCCGAGTACGTCGCTGTCGTAAATGGTACAGCTGTTCTCAGTATCAGCACAAGCGATGTCCACGGCAATTGCATTTTTCAGCAGCGTATAGCCACTGTCAGTTTTCATTTCAGAAATCAGATAGGAATCATCTTCCAGACCAATAACGACAATCTTTCCGTCCTTCCCACCAACTGTTACCGGGACAAAGTGTGTGGCTTCCTTCTTATCTGCAACGTGTCCGGTGACATAGTAGATGCCGGAGGTTTTGTCCAACTCCGCCTTCACATAGTAACCATCGGTCTTGTTCTGGATGATAAACTCAACATTTTTGAAGTTGCCCTGACCATCGTTGAAAACCTTGGTCAGATCAATGCCATAGGTGAATACATGGCAGTCGTCAACCAGCGTGTCATAAAAGGTCTTGGAGCTACGCTTCCATGTTAGAACCACCTTGTTATCGTTGCCCTCATCACCACAGACAAGATTGCTGGTGCTGTCCATTTTTGCAGTGTAGGTAATGCGTAGCGTGCAATCAGAGAAACCGGAATTGGACATGGCGGCTTCCGAATAAACAGCTTTGGAGGTATTCAAGTCGGTCAGACCGGCTTCAGTCATTTCAATGGTCATAATAGATTCACCGGCTGCGGCTTCACTGTAATTCACGGTAAATTTACCGTCATTTTCGACCCACTTTGCAACAGAGTTGGTACAGCCAGCATCCGTGAAGAATTCCAGTGTTACGTCACCTTTCTTGTAGCTCAGCCCCTTGGAAAGAGTATCCACGAAGGTGTAACAGGAAAGGTAGGTACTTTCGGAAGTAATGCTGGGCAGAGT
>ERZ1026884.1769-NODE-1769-length-10985-cov-4.260384_pt1 | contig 10985 bp, 10 predicted proteins | sample MGYA00380172_ERZ1026884 | MGnify/ENA primary metagenome ERZ1026884 (study PRJEB33269, sample SAMEA4719808) | human gut metagenome | biome: human-associated habitat; feature: organic feature; material: feces | place: Cameroon | collected 2013-10 ... | reverse complement strand
TGTCTTTATGGTATTCCACTTCCGGCTCATTGCGAATCGTCTTATTGATTTTCTCTTGCAGCGGACTTACATTTACCACATACGAAGGCCGTACAAGGGAATCATCCAATCCCAAATCACGAAATCTGTGCGCAATATCTTCAACCTGCACATCAAAGTTTTCTTTAACTTCTTTCGCAATAGCCGTATTCCCATTCTTCACTGCACTTTCATATCTATCTCGCCATTCAAAATCTTATCTAAAGTAGGGCGAGAAATCTCTGTTTCTTACACATTACTGGCTGTTTTCTTTATTCTGTCTCCGGAGCGCCTTTAATAAACGCCATGATCTCCGCGTAAGAGCGATCACTTTTTATAACAGCTTCCATCAGTTCTTCCTTCCGCGTGCCATCTTGCTTTCCCTCCTATGTCCTGACCTTCAGCACCTTCGGGTTCAGCTGGTCGCTGATCTCCCGGGCTTTCCTTTTTAAATAGTTCGTGTCGATTCCAAACGCTTTCAGTATCGTTTTTTCCACTTAAACGAGGGCGAGCCCGTTCCGGTCATGGAACGGGCTCATTTTAAGGTCGTCATTTGTGAACTTCCGGAAAATCAACTCTCGGTAAGCGTTTGTGGGACTTAGGCGTTTTATCAACTGTCAAAGACCGGATCTTGGCTCATTTCAAGTTGTACTGTCAAATTCGAGTTAGACTTGCTGTGAATCACTTTTTCTTTACCATGCAGCGTTTCTTAAAGAACGAAATCCCGTAGCAAAGAATCTGGTCGTAGTCATCCTCATATTCCTTTGCATACATCCGATCATCAATTTGCTGCAAAGCTATATCACATTCGCCCTCCAGATTTTCCAAAACCTTCGTGAACTTTGCTTCAAAGATCGCTACGCGGGCATTGATGGAATCGTAAACGACCACATCACTTCGGCCTTCTCCATGCTCCTTATTGGAATCCACCATATATCCGGCACCTGTGAAGATGCCCGCAAGAAAAGCATGATAGAAGTCTTCCCGATAGTCATGGTAGCTGATGGTGCATCGGAGCAGAGCATTCATCTCTTTGGTAATGCCTTCACTGTCACCATTCCAGACTGCATCAAACAGGGCATTCCGATTCCACTTCTTCGCACTGTCATCGAACCATTTGATGACCGTCGTTTCAAAAATCTCCTTGATTTCCGCATTCGGAATCATCAAGGCAGCCATGCCATCCGGCAATTCGCCTTTATAGTCGTCTTCACGAGCTTTGGTCAAGTATCCTGTCAGGTACAGCGTACTCCAAAGGTTATCTTCCGAGGAATGCAGGTAGTCATAGGTCAGGTTTTCATCCACACGCTGAACAATGCAGCCACCGGCCATCAGCGTTTCCAGTTTATTTGTAATCGTGGTGCCTGCATAGTCAAGAAAAGAACGGATGATAGCATTGTCACTGGTGTTCCTCCAGTAGCTGACAGGCTTTGCTTTCGGATTGCGCTGCAGCTCCAACATGTAATTCATGACGTCCCATGGGCAGTAAACATCAAAATCACCGAAATGATAGCCATCATACCATTTCCTGATATTGTCCGCCTGCTCTGTCAGGTCGGCATCTTTTAGCAGCTGGTCAACCTCACTCTGCACAAAGCCGAAATATTCGTTCAGTCGAGAGTTTGTAATGGTGTCCGACACAAAATTGTTGGTTCCCGTAAAGATGCTCTCTTTCGCAATTTTTAAGCAACCTGTAACAACTGCAAACTGAAGTGCTTGATTGTCTTTTAGAGCCTGCAATATGCCCTTCATGACATCCAGCATTTCCGCATAATAACCGTTGTTGTTTGCTTTTGCTACCGGGACATCATACTCATCGATCAGAAGAATTACCGGCTTTTCGTAATATTGCAGCAGCATCCTTGTAAGCAGCATCAGGCTTCCCTTCGTATCCTTCAGGGAAGCATTTCCCCATACAAGCTGTTTCGCAATCTCCTTATCGCTGTCATTTATTTTGTCGCTGTCCAGCAAATACAGATGCTTTTTATACAATTCCGAAATGACCCATGTGAGCATGTCGTATGCCCCGGTAAAATTCAGACCATCTACCTGTCGGAATGATACAAAGATTGTAGGATACCGGTTCATCCATTCATCACATAATGCCTGATGCTCTGCAATTTCCAGCCCATCAAACAATTCTTTGCTGTCTTTACGAATGTCAAAGAAGCTTTCCAACATACTCATGCCAAGCGTCTTACCGAAACGCCGTGGGCGAGTGATCAGCGTCACTTCTGCTTTTTCCTTTAAAATTTCTGTAACCAATCCGGATTTGTCAATATAGTAAAACCCACCATTCCGTATTTTTTCAAAGTCCGAAATGCCAACCGGGATGTTCAATTTTTTCATCTCTGCTGCTCCTTTCGCGTAGCCATGCGCAGACTGTCAGTTCACAAGCCAGGAATACAAAGAGTTCCTCAAGGAGAACCATGTACGCCAGAACATGGATGGCAAGAGCCGTTGGGCTGACAATATCAAGATCGAGCGTTGGTTTCGGTCCTTCAAGTATGAGGAAGCCTACCTGACGAAGAGGCATAACATCAAGGAAGCCAGAGATGCAGCATGATCACCAGTAACACGGGAGTTATCCACTCTCCCATAATCATGGATATCAGTTCATTATAAAAATCTTATATTTTTGTCTTGAAAACTGACCCATTATACTTCTGACATAATCATACTGTGATTGAGTCTCCTGTACTTCTTTCAAAATATCATTCCAACCGCCTATAATTGAACTCCCCAACACGTTTGATGATATATCTCAATAATAGTATAGCGATTTGGGCGGCTTTTAGGAATGCATTTTGACAAATTCAACATTTTTCCAGAAGGCAGGTAAGGTACTGGTAGACGTTCACTCCATTCGCCGTGCCACTTCTACCATTGTTCGCTCTGCCCTCCCTCAATCCAAACCGTACTCTTTTTTCAGTTGAACAAGATAGGCCACATCTTCATTTTCTCTGAATTCCGTCAGATACTCATGCTGTCTATTGTACTCAACTTTCTCAAGGAGTGTGCCAAAAGATTCTGTACCTTTTCCATCAAGCTGCCAGCGTTTTGCCTTACCTGTCAGCGCTGCTCTTTTCATTACATCTGCAGAGCCTATCTCCAGCAGCTTTTCAGCCTGCTGATGAGATATGTTTCCGCTCTCAAACAAACGCAGTACAACTGCCTTATAGGGCATTGCAAACATATCCATAAGCATCAGGACAGAATCTACTGTAACCAAATCTTTATCAAGCCCATACAGCAGAATCTGTTCATGGAGAAGTTGATCCGGCATCAGAAGCAGCCCCGCAAAGGCATTTGCTTCCAAATCCTCCTGTGTTCTTCCTGTTTCATCACCTGTTGCCGAATCCAGCATAGAACCATTTTTTATATAGCTCTGGTCTGCATTTTCCACATAGCAGTAGATATGATACAGTTCATGCGCCGCAGCAAAAAACTGCTTACAAAGCGGAAGTGCTGTATTTACGCACACAAAAATCGTATTCTGCTTCAGGAAAGTCAACGCCCACAATTCGTCATCATGGATTGGATAACGAAGCAGTTCCAGCGCGATTTCTTTCTGGCATAGTTCTGTATAACAGCAAAGATATTATCTTTGATAATGGAATTGCCGACATACTCTGCCAAAAACTGTCTGACGATGGATTGGATCTCATCAAATTTCTTGTTTTGGCTTACAAAGAGGCTATCTTCCAGAACATTCTTCATCACTTATCCTCCCAGGGCTGCTCCATCTTTTTACCATTCTCGCACACCCTGGTATGGAACAGAATCATATCGGACAGTTCATCCGCAAGCCGGATTCCTTTTCTTGCTTCCTCAGTTTTAACACGTCCCATAAACGCATGAATCACATTCGTGTCCATCGGCTTTTCCGACATCTTCATCAGAGAATCCATCGATACATGGAGATATTCAGAAATTTTATGAAGTTCAATCGCGTTGATTGCTCTGGCACCCTTCATGATTTTGCTCATTGTCTGCCTGGAGACTCCGATTCCTTCTGCCAGATCAACCTGCTTTTTGTTTTCTTTTTTCAGTTCAGCCTGAATGTTGTTTGCAATTATCATATTTACATCCAGCATATGATCGCCTCCTATTCTCGTACTTACACCATATGCTCTCCCGCATAGAGTATCAACTATTTGGAAACTATTTTTATTCTTTGCAGCGTTTTGTTTCCATTTCAGTTACACAGCAAGAGTGGCGGTCCCTTTTATGGAAACGCCACTCTGCACTATATCGGATTTTTAATTCTTCTGTTCAGAAACGAGAGTTAATGATCGAGGAAGTTCACAATTCTATATTGAGATAATCCTTCAAATGTCTCCAGAAAAGCTCGTCTGGTTTCATAGTTTTCATCCTAAAAAGAAATCTCCTCAATAGGGTCAGTAAACGAACAAATTCTAGCCATGCCTTTGGTAAAATAAAGAACGGCAAAGATACCGTCATCCAAGGAATATAAATTTTTAAGAGAAGGGCATGCTTCTAACATAGCAGCCTTCGCTTCTCGTGAATCATCTGCCACCAATTCTCCATTAAAACGAATCCATTTCCCACCTGCCATACCAGAAATTTCCACCTTAGGATTTTCCAAAATCTGCTTATAGACTTCCTTAGTATTATTTGTTGCAATATACAGTTTCCCATTAATTATTGCCTGTGCACCAAACGGTCGAACCCTTGGCTGGCCATGATCATCAGTTGCAATATACCAAGTTCCTGCATCCTGTAAAAACTTTAAAATCTGTTCCATAACATTCTCCTTTCATTTCACATATTAATAATTCCATGCAAATAACATCTCATACCCGATACTTACTTGGCGATTCCTCCGTAATTCCGTCCGGTTCTCCCCATTTGCCTACAGCCGCGAAGCAATAATTCTCGGGGCCGCCATTTTTATTCAGGCCAAAAGATCTTCCTACGTCATGCAATCTTGCTGCGTTCATTAAAATCAACATATTATTACCTGTCACGCCTCGAAATGTCATGTTACTTTCCAAGAATGAACAAAGATAGATGTTTTTGCTAATTTTAATATATTGGCATCGTTCATCATAAGGATGCTCTCTCATAGCTATAGCGAATTCAGAATTATCATTTTCAGTTGGAAACGGAAGACGAATATAGTTTGCATCAAAATATACATGTTGAATTACAGGGAACCCTCCAGACGTATATCTCCAAGCAATTCTCTTACCTACCAACTCGCTTGTATATCCATGTCTCTTAAACGGGAGATCCTTTCCATCTTCTTTTATGGCACCAAACACAATACTATTTGAGACGAGGTCTGGGAATCTCTTATTAAAGCCTTGTTCCGCAATAACAACAGTAACCAAATCTTGAGGGAGATCTAATACCAATGTTACTCCCCTTCTTGGAATGGCATCTGTCACCTCCAGATTCACCATATAGATATCCTCATCCGCTTTTAAACAATCGTAGCGTTCCATAGAAGGCGTTCCACTCTTTGGAGACCAAATTAAAGTCTCTCCCGTCATAAACGACAGAAGTCCCTCTGTTCCATCATCCATAATTAAATAGAAACTCTTACCCGCAAGCTCATATACGAACGGAGGACGATACTGTGAAATCCCTCCTTCGAACTCCACAGGAGGAAATTTATCTTCTTTCTTCTCCGGAATTGCTGCGATCTGCGAATCTTTGTTGGAAACAGCCGTGAAACGCTTTCTGATATGCGATCCATTCTCGATCTCATCCACCAGCGCCACTGCATAGTCAGCATAGCTAATGTAGCTCTCACCTTCATCATTCAGAATTACTTCATCTCCACCAAGACGATAAGTGCCTGTCCTTTTCCCCTGTGGATCAAACGTACCAGCCGGGCTAAAATATGTCCACTGGATAGAAGTGGTCTGCAATGCTTTATATGCTTCAAACATATTCTCTGGTACTGCTTTCCATTCATCCGGAATACTTTCCAAAACACGATGCTTGTGTGTTGAATCAGTAAATAAGCTTGCGGCACCACCTACCACAATCAGTCTTACATGACTAAGCTCTTTCATTGCATTTGTAATCGTCATCAAAGATGTCTGATGCTGATATTCCACGCCCTTTCCGAAAGGTGTTCCAAAAGCATCTACAACAACATCGAAATCGCTCAGATCTTCTGGCGTCAATGAGAAGACATCCTTTTCCAGAACTTTTAATTCCGCATTTGAAACTTTTGCTGCATTTCGAACAATTGCAGTTACGTCATGTCCTCTGTTGAGTGCTTCCTCTGCAATCATACTTCCTTGTTTTCCCGTGGCTCCAATTACAGCGATTTTCATAAGTTAAGCCTCCAATATTTAAATATTCAAAATATCTTCATATACAATCCGTTCATTAATCCATTTACCATATGCACTGACCATATATCCTTCGGGATTACCTTGCGGATTGTTTCCAAAAAAAACTCCACAGTCTATAAGTCTATCCGTATTAATTACAAAGAAGGCTTGTGTTCCACTCCCCTGATTCTCTTCTACAAAAGTAAATACATAAAGATTTCGTCGAATTTTTATGTAAGCGCATGGCTCGACAATTGGTTTCATATCATCAAGCGGAAGGCCTTGCTGAATTCGTGCATCCTGCATTTTCTTTTGCATTTCTGAGTTCATCGCCCAACAGTAGGTTGAAGGAGATAAATAAACATGCATAATTTCAAAATCTGGATTATAAGACCATTCAATTTTTTTTCCAACCAAGTCATCTGTATAACTATGTCTCGCTTCCGGTAAAGGGTGATCCCCATCCTTAATTACCCCAAATTTTATTTCTCGCGATACCAATCCCGGATAAGAAGAAGTCAAACCTTGTTTCATAAATGTTCCGGTTACAAGGTGATTATCCATATCAATAACCAATATCATCCCACTCCTTGGATGTTCATTTCTTCTATCAACAAAAATTAAATATACAGTGTCTTCGGCTTTCATTGTATGACACGTTTCCATTACAAAATCACTAGCATTTTCCGAAAAAAGAATCGTGTCTCTTGACGGAAAAGACACCATCAATTTCGAGCTATCATCAAAGAGAATATTTAAACACGTCCCTTCTAATTCTCTGGAATAAGGCACTCTGTATTGTGACAATCCCTCAAACTCTGATGTATACATCATCTCTTCCACAGTTGCTGTACTTTCACTTTCTCTTGGCATTTTCATACCTCCCTTTTTGTGAAATCTTTTAAAAGACTTAGTAGCTCGCATTATAAGTCTTCTATATCTCAATGCATTCTTCTTTATTTTCAATGCGGTTGGATTCTTCCAACCGCATTGGCTCCCAAATAGTTTTCGTAACAATAGCTTACTATTCATACACATACTGCACAGAAACTTCGTACTCAAGTTCCAGTGAAGGTTTTGGCCTGGTTAATCCATTCCTCCATAACTTTCTCTAGTCCCGCATCATTAAGCTTCTTAACAAATTCCTGATATTTTTCCTCTGTCTGATCTCCATATACTCCAAGATCAAAGGAATACTGATATTCAGAAACAATAGAATTAATAACAGCTATCTCAGCTGAATACTTTGTGTCATCTGTAGAGAATCCATCAAATATCCACATATTGTCTGGCATTAGTTTTTCGTTAAAAGAAGCTTCTACAGAAGCAATTCTAGGATCTACTGCCTCTTCTCTATAATATGCTCCCTCTCTTAGTCCCCATGCCCAACCACTATACTCATAATCTTCATATTCTGGACCATTACTTCTGGTTCCATCATCATTAGCAATATAATGCCTTCCTTCTATACCACCTTGGCAAAGTTCATTAATTTCTTTATCACATTTTAAAATATCAAGAACAAGGGCAGCTCTTTCCGGATCCTGGCTGAAACTGGAAATTGCCATCATATCACCGCTGTAATTAGAAAGTCGCGTATAGCTTCCATCTGGAATTATATCGACAAATTCACACTCGCCGCCCAGTGCCTCTGCAGCACGCAAGTATGTACCAACTTCCTGCAGTCTTGCCGCCAAAGAATAACTTCTGCCTTCTGAGAACTGATCAAACGTATGTGTTGTAGAAGAAATAGCGCTAGTTGGCCATACTCCTCTTTTTGCCCATTCTGCCATTTTCTCTATATACCAATGATATGCATCAGTTGTATATAAAAACTGTAAATTGTCTGCATCTGGTTCATCATCTGCGCACCATACCAGATTATTGTACACAGTGTAGACATTCTGCTCCGGCATCATAAATTCTCCCACCATTGGCAAAGACGGAAATGCATACATGCCATATCCTTCCTTATCATTAGCCGCGACTTCAAAAAGAAAATTTTCATATGAATCAAAATCGGTAACCTCTGGAATGCCATATTTTTCGCGAATGTCTTTGCGAATTAACACCGCACCATAGCTCTGGTTTTGTGTATAATTTCTGGGTACAGCATATATTTGATCTCCAACTTTCGCTTGTTTCCAAGCCGCTTCCGACTCCATCTTGGCAGACATCGGCATATAGGTATTAATAAAATCAGGAGTCAGTTCAACAAAAGCTCCTTTCTTAGCATTCTCTGCATATCCATTCCATCCAGATGCATACACCAGATCAATAGAATCTCCCCCAGTCAACAAAAGTGGATATTTTGTCGGCCAATCTGCTAACGCAATAAAACTAAGTTCGATTTTTGTATTGACCAACTTCATCAGTCTCGCATTGATAAGATCAAGTACTTCAGACATATCAGTGGGATCCGTACCGAATACGTGAACATACATTGTCATTTCTTTCGATGTATCAACAATTCCAGCCCACGGATTTTCCCCATCTATCGCAGAATTGTCTGATATTGTCACATCTGCCTCGGTCGCTGTCGACTGTTCATCGGAAGATGATACTGATTTAGAAGCTCCGCCACATGCTACAAGTGATAATGCCATCACCATTGCAGTAATTAATGCAATCATCCTATTACTATTCATTTTCTTCCTCCATTTCTTTTTACTATATTTACGCCCTTTTCAGCGTTTTTAACGTGCAAAATCATCCTTTCACGCCACCAATGGTTAACCCTTTTACAAAATAGCGCTGAACAAATGGATACAAAAAAATAATTGGTCCGGTTGCGATAACTGTCATAGCCATTTTCATTGTTTCCTGTGGTAGAGAAACGCTACTCATATCTATCGTTCCTCCATTCGACGCGATAATCTTAAGTGCCTGAATACTACTGATAATTTCATTCAAGAAATATTGCAGGTTGTACATAGTTTCTTTGCTCTCGTACAGCATACAAAAATACCAGTCATTCCAGTATGCAAGTGCCGAAAAGAGACTGATCGTAGCAATCAGTGGTTTGCTCAGCGGAAGCATAATTTTCAAATAAATATAGAAGTCATTTGCTCCATCTATCTTTGCTGCTTCTGTCAGCGAAAAGCTAATTCCTTTCATAAATCCTTTGGATATAATTACATTCCAGACAGAAAATAATAACGGAAGAATCATCCCCCAAAAAGTGTTTTTAAAATGAAAAACCTGTGTATTTAAAAGATATGTCGGAACCAGCCCTCCGTTAAATAACGTAGTAAAGAAAAAAAAGAATGATATTCCATTTCTCCACCTAAAGTCCTGCCGTTGTAATACGTATCCTGTCATTGACGCAAGCAATACCGAAAAAAAAGTTCCTATTACAGTGTTTAAAATCGTGTTCCGATATGCTAGTAATATTTTGTTCGGATCGCGAAAGACCAACTCATATGCATCTGTCGAGAAATCTTTTAACAATAATCCATAACCTTTGGTAATGAGTGACGTTTCGGATCTAAATGAAGATATGATGATCACATAAAACGGCAGTACGCAAATAAATGCAAAAAGGCAGATTAACACTATGGCCAGAACATTTAAGATTGTTTCATCTTTTTTCTTGATTTTTGATCTGCATGCACTTCGTTCATTATTCATAGCTAGTCTCCTTTAGAATAATGTATAATCTGGATCAATCTTCTTGATAATTGAATTGACGCCAACGATAGTAACAAAACAAAGTACCGATTGATAAAAACCAGCCGCGGCAGACATTCCAACATCATTATTTGCCATCATTGCCCGGTAGATAAACAAATCTAACACATCTGCTACTTCTAACAACATTCCATTGTTTCCTACGGTCTGATAAAATAATCCGAAATCACCACGGAACACTCGTCCAAGTGCTAACAGAAACATTGTTACCATTGTTGGAAAGAGCGATGGCAAGGTAATATACCATATCCGTTGCCATACATTAGCTCCATCGACTTCGGCGGCTTCAAAAATCTCTTGATCTAGTCCTGTAATGGCGGCAAGATAAACGACTGTACCATAACCAGTATTTTTAAAAAGATTAAGAAACACCAAAAGGAAAGGCCATACTCTCGGTGTAGAATTTATATTTACCTTTGTAAAACCAAGCGATTCTATCAAATTAGATACAATCCCTGTTTCATAGCTAAAAAAAGCCTGTAGCATGGCAGCTACTACAACCCAAGAAATGAAATAAGGAAGGAACATTATACTTTGAGCCACTTTTTTAAATGTCCTGTTTTTTATTTCATTGAGAAGAATCGCAAAGCCAACCTCAAACAACATTCCAAACGCAATAAATGCAAGATTGTATAATAAGGTATTCCTTGTCAGAGGCCAAAGCTTATTGGAAATCATAAGGAACTTAAAATTATCCAACCCATTCCATGGACTCCCATAAATTCCATCACGATAGTTAAATTTTTTAAAAGCAACAACTATGCCAGTCATCGGCAAGTACGAAAAGAGAAGCGTATAAATAACACCTGGTAGCAACATCATCAATAGATATCTATATCGACGTACATCTTTCCAAAATAAGCTGATAGACCTTTTTTTCTTCTGCGACATTCGGCTACTTGCTTTCATAAGAGATCCTTCCTTTCGTATCCATTAGCAGATTGGATTTCCTTATATATAAAT
>ERZ1026884.1768-NODE-1768-length-10995-cov-5.907861_pt1 | contig 10995 bp, 12 predicted proteins | sample MGYA00380172_ERZ1026884 | MGnify/ENA primary metagenome ERZ1026884 (study PRJEB33269, sample SAMEA4719808) | human gut metagenome | biome: human-associated habitat; feature: organic feature; material: feces | place: Cameroon | collected 2013-10 ... | reverse complement strand
TCGCGGCAGAGCTCGCGCGGAAGCGCGAGCTCGAACTCGCGGGCGACCTGGCTGTCGCAGCGGCGCTCGGCGGCCTCGACGTCGTTCCACAGCTCGCCGCGGTCGAGCCAGCGCTCGGGCGCGTCGCGGGGCAGCAGCACCTCGCTGCGCACGACGCCCTGCTTGCGCGAGTAGTCGTGCTCGAGGCCGGTGCGCCTGTCGTAGATGCGCTCGGCGGCGCGGTACGCCGCGGCGGCCGTGGCCGAGCGGCCCTGCCCGCGCGATATGACCTTGCAGCAGAGATGGTAGCTTGCCATCGCGCGGCCTCCTTCCGAGCGCAGCGAGAAACGGACGTTTCGAGCGCCCGCGAGGGCGCAAGGGGCCGAAGGCCCCGCGCAGCGAAAACCCGCCAAAGGGTTTTCGCGGAGCACGCAAGGGCGAAGCCCGCGCAGTCCCCGGATGCGGCGGACAGCCCCGGGGACGGAGAGCGGGGCGCAGGGGGCGCAGCCCCCGCCGCACACATCGCGCAGCGATGTATAAGTGCGCCCTTCGCACCTACGGCACGCCTATGGCGCGAAGTGTACCACGCTGCGCGCGGATGCGCACGTGCCGTGCGCGACCAGGCCGGAAACGCTACAATTAACGAAACGCAACGGGACGGAAGGAGCGCCATGGCGAGGGCGAGGACGGTCGGCGAGATCGACGCGCAGATCGAGAAGCTCAAGGAGCGCGAGAGGCAGCTCAGGGCGCAGAAGCAGGCGATCAAGCGCAGGGAGAACGCGGCGGCGCGCAAGCAGCGCAACCACGCGCTGATGGTGTACGGCGCGATGGTCGAGCAGCACCTGGGGCGCGGCGACTGGACGAGGCTCGACCCGCAGGCGGTGAGCGCCTACCTGGCGAGGTTCGGCAGGTCCGCCCCGGCGCGCGAGTGCGCCGGCGACCCCCGGACGGCGGCCGAGGCCGACGAGGCCGTGCGGGCCTGGGAGAGGGCCGGGCGCGAGGCGAGGAAGGCCGACGCGGCGGCCGTGAAGAAGGCGCTCGAGCGATAACGGCGCTAGATAGGGAACGGGCCGTTCGTTACATCGAACGGCCCGTTCGCTACATTTTCGCCGCCTCGGCCGAGTCGAGCCGCCTCCATGCGGCGGCGCGGCGCGCGCCCTGCTCGCGGCGGTCGACCTCCTCGCCCTCGTGGGCCTCCAGCCAGCGCAGCACGGCCAGAGTGGCGCGGCTGTCGGCCAGCGCGTCGTGCGGCCCCTCCGCGTCCCAGTCGTGGCCCACGTACGCGGCGGCGGTGGCCAGCGTCTGCCACCTGTATCCCCCGTGGTAGTCGTCCCGCAGCCCGAACACGGGCGCGAACATGGCCATGACGTCCACGTAGTCGCAATCCGGCAGCGCGATGCCCGCGCCCCGAAGGAACTCGATGTCGAGGCCGACGTTGTAGCCGATCACCACCTCGGCGGCGTCGAGGATGCGCTGCAGCTCCGGGCGCACGTACTCGATCGCCGGCCACGCCACCGTGTCTGCCGGCGCGATGCCGTTGGCCTCCTCGGCCTCCGGCCACTCATAGCACTCAGGCGGCGGGCAGATCTTGAAGCTGGCCACCTCCGCCCCCTCGCCGTCGACTATCCCCACCGTGAGCAGGTGGTCGCTCCAGCCGCGCAGGCCGGTCGTCTCGACGCCGATCGCGATGGCGGCCGGCAGCGGCCCATCGACGTGGGGCACGGGCTCCTTCGCGGCGGCCGCCAGCGCCGCCCGCCGGTCCTCCAGCGCGGCGCGGCGGGCGCGCTCCTCCTCCGCAACCTCGCGCGCCCTGCACTCGGGGCACATGATCACGTAATCGTCGGCCTCGTGCCACGTGCCGGCCCGCAGGCAGGCCTCGCGCGCCTCGCGGACCGTCTCGGCGACGGCCCGCCCGCAGCGGGGGCAGCGCAGGCGGTCGCGGCGCCTCCTGTCGGCGATGCGCCTGGCCTCGCGCCGCAGCTCGATCTCGTCGTTCTCCCACATGGCTATCCCTCCTCGATCTCTCGCGAGCCGCCGTCTGCAGCGCGCTTCTCGGCGTCGATGTAGACGCGGACGTAGCGGCTCCCGCCCCTGTTGGCATACGGCTCGCTGCGCTCGAGCACGCATCCGATCGCCTCGAGCGCATCCGCGAACTCGGCAACCTCCTCGGGCAGGCCCTGGACCCTGATCTTGATCATCTCCGCACCTCCTCGGTCGTCGGCCCGCGCCGTCTGCGGGCTGCTGCGGCGCATGCTACGCCGCGAAAAATCGAAGTGAAAGTCTTGGCGGCGCCGCCCCGGCGTGCCACCGCGCGCGGCCGCGTGCGCGTCATACGAAAACGCGCCCGCGTTATAAAGACGCGGGCGCGCGAGGCGAGAAATTTTTGAAATTTTTTCCGAAGCGGCGGGAACGCGTTCTGGCGGAAATCGGCGGCAGCGCCGAAAAACGGCCGAAACAGCCGAAAGCAAAACCCCAGGTCAGCCCTGCGGTATCAAAATCGTACTGCGGGGCTGACCTGGGGTTTTGCTTTTATCGCATCTGCAAGGAATCCAGCACCGAGAAAGGCCGCGGAACCTTGTCAAGAAAAGGGGCTTTGATTTACACGCCGATCGTCGATCACGTCCCTTGCCGCAGCTTCGGCGAAATCGCAGGCCTCCGCCTCGGAGGCGAAAGGCGCGGGGTAGAGCTCGTCGTAGACGTCGTCCTCCTCGCAGTATTCCTCGGCGGGAAGCACGGTGCGTCCATGCTCGTCGGCTTCGCCGACGATCCTCGCTTTGACGTCCTTTGGGTCCATGGGCTTCGGGTACCCATGGGATTCATCGCCCTCGAACGCCGTCTCTGCCTGGAGCTTCTCGTACTTTGCTTTCAGTTCCTCGATCTCGGCGTCTCGCTTCTCGATCTCGGCATCTTGCTCTTCGATCTTCTTGTTGGCGGCGACGAGGTCCCGTTCCAAGCTGGCGATCTCTGCGCTCTGCGTGATGTACATGATGGCCTCCCTCTCGTCGTTCGCGTCCGCCTCAAGCGCCCATGCCCCTTCGCCGCGGATCTGGTCGTAGATGTTGTGCATGTTGTCCCTCATGAGGGACTCGATGTCCCACAGCTCCGATTCGGCGAAACCCTTGCTCTTAACGGGGGTGCAGGTCGGGAGCGAGCCCTGGGCGAAGTCGAAGTCCCCTTCGCCATCGTCGCGCTCGACGCAATAGGGGACCGTGTCGCACAGCCGCCCTTTGACGATGTCGCCATATGTGACGGTCATGCCGTCTATCTCCATGAAGAAATGCTTCATCTTGGCCGCCCTTGCTCGATTGCGCGGCCGGCGGAAACGGTTACGCCCGGCGCGCCTAGCGCCGGCGTCTCGCTGCAGGCCTTGCGCAGCATGGCGCTTGCGACCTTCTCGATGCTTATGCCGGTGCGGGCCGACTCTCTCTCGAGCCAGCCGAGAGTTTCCGCGTCGACCAGGAACCTGATCTCAGCGGCACCGGTTGCGTCGAGCGTCCGGGAATCCACCGTCTTCGTAGAACGCCACTTCTGCGCAGTTCGGTAGCCGAACACCATGTCCAGCTGCTCTGGGGTGAAGGTCACCTCGCCGCAGCTTCGGCATAAGAGGTGGGGGATGCCGCGCACGGCGTCCCCGTTGACCTCGAACGTCTCCGTGGTCGCGACCATGTCCTTGCCGCACGATGGGCAGATCTCACGCATAGCGGGTACCTCCTTGCATCGCATCCGACAACGTAGCCTAGGGGAACATGGAACGATGGCTCGATTTGAACTCGTGCATCTCGCCCAAGTGCTTGGGCCCGAACGTTATCTCGCCGCATTCCGGGCACTTGTTGTGATGGACCCCCGTTACCGTGATCGGTCCGTTCGGGCCATCTAGCGAGAAAGCCTCGTCGGTCTCGATCATCCCGGCCTCGCAGTAAGGGCATGTGTCTTTCACCCGAGCATCCTCCCCGCGCTGCGACGACTCCCGGCATGCGTCGATATAGTCGTCGACGGCGTCGCGGAACGCCTTCTCGACGCCCTCCGCGGTCTCCGACTCGTACTCGCAAAGGCCGTCGATTCCGTCGACCAGGCCGTAGAAAACGCCGCACTCGGCATCATGCTTCGGGGTCGATTCGTACCCTTTGTAGACCATTCTGTCCATATCGGAATCACCTAACTCCCTGGCATCAATCCTTGAGCAGACGCCGACGACAAAAAGAACGGGCGGTAGTTCCAGCTACCGCCCGTTGATCTAAACAACCTGCGCCGTCCGATCTCGGTTCACGACCCGCGGGCTTTGCCGGTGTGCCCCCCATGTTACCACGCTCGGAACGGCATCCTCAACCTCGGCCGACGAGGCCGTGCGGGCCTGGGAGAGGGCCGGGCGCGAGGCGAGGAAGGCCGACGCGGCGGCCGTGAAGAAGGCGCTGGAAGGGTAGGCCTGCTGCGCCGCATTGCGCTTCGCACAATAAGGTAGTAGAATAAAGTAATACTAATCACCGAGCGAAGAGGACGGCGTGGAAGACGCGAAAAGACCGGCCGTGGCCATCGAGTCGGCCACGAAGCACGGCTTCACCGAAGAAGAGGTCGAACGCGCCTGGATGGGGGCGCAGGGAAGCTGGCGCATGGTCCGCAAGGACAAGTGGCCGCCCCACTACATGGCGTTCGGCCGCATCGGCAACCGCGACGTGGAGATGATCGCGTACTCGACCGGGAGCCAGTTCGTCATCTTCCACGCGAAGTCGCCCGTCGGGGCGAAGTTCAAGCGCGAGTACGGCGAGAACGGGAGGTAGGGCGATGGCTATCACGATGGACAGCCTGCCGGCCGCAGAAGGCGGGTTCAAGGTTACGCGCGAGATGATCGAGCAGTGGTGCGCCGCATACGACGCCGGGGAGCTTCCCGATGGATACGCGTTCGACGGCCCGATCAAGCCAGGAAGGCCGAAGCTGGCGAACGAGGCGACGTCGTCGCTGTCGTTCAAGTGCCCGGCGTCGGGCGCGGACATGATCGCCCGCGCCGCCAAGGCCGCCGGCGTCAAGAAGTCGGTGCTGATGCGCGACGCGGCGCTCGAGAAGGCGGCCGAGATCCTCGCCGCCGTCAGCTGACGGAAAAGCAAAACGCAACGCGAATAGGAAAGCGCCGGCAACGGCGCTTTCCTATTCGCTTCCAGGCCCGAGAAGCTTCATGGCGATGCGGCCGCGCTTCCACCATGGAGTCGCCGCGATCGCTTGCTGGCGCTCAGCTATAGTCGCGACACGATCGGCGAGCTCGGCGGCGCGGCGGTTTGCGTCGTTCAGCTGCATGCGAAGCGATTCGACTTCCCTGTCTCGCGAGGCCCGAAGGTCGGCCAGCTCGACAGCAAGCCTGCCGTTTTGCTCCTTGAGGTCGGCGATCCGATCGTTGAGCGCCGCGATGACAGCGTCCGATACGTCGGTATCGTCGGATTCCGATTGCTGGGGAATGCTCTTGCCGACGGCATCCGATATCGCCGACACGGCGAAATCGTCAAGGATGTCGTACTTCCCGACCCTCGACACGTGCTCCTGCGCGATGCCGAGGCGGTCGATGTAGTTCACGACGGTCTGCTTCGAAACCCCGAGGGTGTCGGCGAGTTCTTTCTTGGTGATGCCCATAAATCGAATATCCCTTATTTGGTCTACGGTTTTCCCTATCTATCAGCGATTATATATTCCGCTTGTCGATGAATCGGCAAATAAATCGACTATTTACCGATTGCTCTTTTCGATATGTTCGGTAATTTAGTCGTTCGTGTTCGGTTGTTGCGAGCGGGCAAAATCGTCCACGATGCTCTGGATGCTCACCCTGCAGACACTCCTGCCGTTCTTCTCCGCCAAGCGGTCCCAGTACTTGTCGAACGCCCAATCGCCCGCCTCCTCGAGCAAGTCCGCTAGGGATTGCTGGCTTTCGTAGTCCTCCCTGTCGGCTATGACGGCCTCCCCGTGCTTGCCGATTATCAACGACAAATGATCGTCGATGGCTTTGTCGACGGCTGCCTCAACGCCCGACAGCGCCTCAGCTTCTTCTGAGGATGCCGCGCTTTGCTTGAGCCACTTTATGACGGTCGTGCGAGACACCCCCAGCGCCTTGGCGATGGCGGCATGGCTGGCATCGGGATGCTCGGCGGCGTAAGAACGTATCTCGTCGCGCTTCGTAGGCGCGCCATTACGATTGCCTCCATCCCACCAATTAGTCCCCTTACGGTGCTGGCGTATATTCCGAATAGCCCGCGCTTCCTCAAGATGTTCTTTTTGCTTTTGGCCGTTGCGCTTGTTCGCATGCGGGACGACCTTGGCGCGTCGGCACATGTACTCGTTCTTCCAGAACCGCAGATCGTTGGACCCGTAGGCGGAAAGCGCGCAAGCCACGTCGTAGTCCGTGAATCGGTTGCCCGGCTCGTCGCTGAGCTTGTCCAGGACGGGCACCAACCCGTAGGCATCCTTTTCGAGCTCTTTGAGCGGCACGTTGCACTTCACGGCGTAGGCCACGAGGGCCAGCACGGCGAAGTACCGCCCGTGAACCACGGCCTCGTCCTCGATGCGGGAAAGCCACGACTCGTAGGCCCCGCGGTTGGTGTCGTAGCCCTTCTTCTCCTCGCCCTGCACGATGCGGCGCTCGTGCCATTCCGGCCACTTCGCCTTGGCCTCGGCGATCGGGGTGCGCCCGCCCTTGGTCTCCAGGATGCGGTACAGCTCGCCCGGTATCTCCTTGCCGCGGATGCCGCAGTAGTCCACCAGGTAGTCGAGCGTCACGCGCCGCGGCTCGGAGGTCCCCTCGGGCGCGTACATGAACGCCAGGGCCTCGTACTTGCTCACGTCCTTCGCGTCGACGCCGTGGCCGTTGAGCCTGGTCGTCGTGCCCGGCATGCGGAAACCCTGGTAGATGCCCTGGTACTGCCTGCCCTCGTTGCCGTCCTCGCTGGTGTAGTCGGTCCACACCACGTCGGTGAGCCTGCGCTTGAGCTGCTGCAGGAAGGGCACGACGGCGGGGATGAGCGGGACGGGGCGGTCGAGCAGGTAGTACAGGTGCAGCCCCCGCCCGCTCATGACGATGTAGGAGGCCTGCGGCATCGACACCCACTTCTCGTTGGCGGGGTCGTGCCCGTTGCGCATCTGCTTGAGCACGCTCCCGAGCTTTGCCGGGGTGACGCCGTCGAGGTCGACCGCGAAGGCGTGCAGGAACCTCGCGTTGGCCGCCTTGTTGTTCCTGCCGTACCAGGACACCGGGGCCATGTAGACGGGGGCGTTCTCGGCGATCGACGCCTTCACGAGGGAGGAGACGCCCTCCAGGTCGTCGGTGACGGTGAACCGCTCTATGACGGGCACGTCGACCTTCTTGCCCTTGACGAGCTGCTTGCGGGTCTTGGGGCCGAACTTCAAGGCGATGGCGTTGGGCTTGCCGTCGAACTCGCTGCGCTTGCCGTCATTGCCCCACCTCTCCTGAAGGAACCCATCGGGAAAGATATCCCTGTAGAAAGCCAATGGATCGCGCCACTCCCAACCGGGCTCGTCGAGCATGCGGCGGCTCATGGCGATGTAAGCCTCTCGTTTGCCCTGCCAATAGGCGCGTTCCTGCTCCTCTGTGAACTTCTTCTTTGCCATCCTCAAAGCCCCTCCCCGAGGGTGTTCTATACGGGACGTATATTATCAATATATGTTATTGTACACACCTGGGGATCAGAAAAGGCGACCACCCGGATCGCCTCGAAAGCCCCTCCCCGAGGGTGTTCTATACGGGACGTATATTATCAATATATGTTATTGTACACACCTGGGGATCAGAAAAGGCGACCACCCGGATCGCCTCGAAAGCCATACCCAAAGCCCCTCCCCGAGGGTGTTCTATACGCGGCGTATATTATCAATGAAGTTATTGAACAGTCTCGCGCAAAAGCAAGGGGCCCGCCCTCGGAACCCCTGAAACCCCTATTAGGGGGTATATTATCAATACAGTATTTTTGAACACATAGAAGGCAATTAAAACCCCTTATTGGGGGACGCTTAGCCGATTTGCCAACCGGCCTGGCGCTTGCTAGAATGCATGGCGAGGACGCCCCAGCGCACTGGGCAGCGTTTCTCGACTAGTTCAAAGCCGGGTTACTTTGCAAGGGTCCCCGGCTTCTTTTATGCCAAAAACCGCGTTCGCCGGTTCATTCCTTCCTCACCAGCAAAAGGCCGATGATTCCGATTACCACCAGTAAAACGTTGCACGTCGCGTTGATGGTGTTTGCGTCCATGGGAGTACCTCCTAAACGGTAGGTGCTGCCCAGGCGGCGAAGCGTCCCCGCATGCGATTGTATCGCATGCGGCACACCTACCCTTGTATCTTCGCCACATATGGAGTATCTTCGCCATATTATTTATATTTGGCGAAGATACAAGGAATGTGGCGAAGATACTCCATGGCTCAATTCGACTATTCGAGGCAGCTCAGCACCCTTATGTCGCCCGAAATCATGTCGTCTATCGGCGATATGAGGGAGCACCGCGGAAGACAAGCGCTTTACGAGGCGACGAGGCCTGACGTGCTGGAAAGCCTCGTCGAGGTCGCGAAAATACAGAGCACGAGCGCGTCAAACAAAATCGAGAATATCGCGACCTCGGACAAAAGGCTTCGCGACCTGATGGCCGAGAAGGCCGAGCCGAAGAATCGAGACGAGCGCGAGATAGCCGGATACAGGTTCGTGCTCGACATGATCCACGAAAGGCACGATGCCGTGCCCGTGACACCCGGCGTGATCCTGCAGCTCCATCGCGACCTGTACAGGTTCAATGGCGACTCGTTCGCAGGAAGGTGGAAGGATTCCGACAACGTGATCGCCGAGAGGTCGGCCAGCGGGGAGGTGGTCGCAAGGTTCAGGCCCACGAGCGCCGCCGCGACTCCGGCGGCGGTAGACGCCATCTGCAGGGAATACCGAGCGCAGATCGAAGCCGGAACGTACGATCCCGTCCTCGTGTCGCTGGTGTTCGTGTTCGATTTCGTGAGCATCCACCCGTTCAACGACGGGAACGGGCGCATGAGCAGGCTGCTCACCCTGCTCCTCCTATACCGATGCGGATACACGGTCGGAAAATACGTATCGATCGAAAAGGAAATCGAAAGATCGAAGGAGACGTACTATGAGGCGCTCGGCGCAAGCTCCGCCGGGTGGCAGGATGGCGAGAACGACTACACCCCGTTCGCGACCTACATGCTCGGCGTGATGACGGCCTGCTACAAGGAGCTTGACGGGAGATTCGCCATTGCAGCGGGCCCCAAAGGCGGCGAAGGCATGCTGCGCGCATATTTCGAGCAGCTCGTCGGCGCAGCGACGAAGCGGGACATCATGGATGCGAACCCGTCCATAAGCAAGCGGACGGTCGAGCGCGTCCTCAAGAAGCTCCAAGATGACGGGACCATCGAGAAAACGGGCTCGGCGAGGTCTACCGCATATCGCAAACGCTAGGAACGGCGCCGTCGGGCTCGCTGAACGCGTCCTCGAAGGCCGTCTCGCGGCGGATCTCGCCGTCACTTGTCCTTCGAAAGCCGTCGGCCGATCTTGCCCGCACGCGGCCTGCGCATCAAACGTCGAGGTCGCAGAGCTCGGCGACGTACCTGCGGTCCATGAAGTGCGCGCCGCAGCGGGCGCAGAAGTCCCAGTGCTCGTCGACGAGGCACCCGCAGTTGCCGCACTCGGAGACGGCCCCGCCCGCATGGAGGCCGATGAACGCGATGCTGGGGGACAGCAGCGCGCTTTCGCGATCGGGCAGCTTGCCCGATCGCGCGATGCGCTCGGCCTCCTCCAGGTGCGCGTAGCTCGCGGCGAGCCTCTTGTCGCCGTCTTCCAGCGCCTTGTCCTTCCTTTTCGCGTAGTACGCGACCAGATCGATCATAGACGGGCCGTCCTTCCTCTGCCAAACGTAAAGCCGGCGGCTGCGACACGGTGCGACGCCGCCGCCGCCGGCGGCGCCCGGCGTCCTGCGCCTGCCCGCCCGCGGGGGATCCCTGCGCGGGCGTCGCTCGTATGGCGCGGGGAATCGTTAAAGGCAGGCTGCCTGGCGTCGCCGCGTCCATGTCGGCCCGACAGGAGCCTGCAAGCCGTCCGCGCCGCGCGGGATGCTTGCCTGGCAGGGCGATTATACCGCCTCACCACCAGTCGCGATCGCGCTCCGGCTCCTGCTCCATGTACCTCGACCGCTCCTCATGGTCGACCGCCCGCTCGTAGTCGCGCCGGCGCATCGGCTTGCCGCCCCCGCCCGTCGCCTGCCCGCGGCCGGCTTCGCGGTCCGCGGACGCGCGCTCGCGCTCCCTTTCGACGGAGCGCTCCACCAGCGGCTTCCTGGCGTGCCTGTCGGCGCTCAGGCGGTCGATCGTCGGCGACAGCCCCCTCGGGCACGCCTTGTGCAGCATGCGCCTCTCGCGGCGGCTCAGGCCGTCGTAGGCCTCCCGGGCCTCCCGGGTGACGCCGGCGCCGCGGCCGTCCATGTCGCGGGCCATGCCCCGCACGTGCTCGACGTTGCGGCGCATGCGCTCGCGCTGCGGGTCGAAGATGCGGAGGAACCGCGCCAGCTCCCGCGCGCGCTTCTGGGCCCATTCGATGCCCTCGCGCAGGCGCTCCAGGGCGGCGTTGCGCTCGCGCACCGCCTCGTTCTCGCGGGCGCGGTCGGTGACCGGCGCGTACTCGCGGCCCTCCGCGGCGCAGCGCTCGCGCTCGCGCGATTCCATGGCGCGCACGACGGGCCCCTCGTGAACCGTCGGCTCGCGGTCGATGCCGCGCGCCTCGTGGCTGCGGCAGTCGACGTAGGCGCGGTCGCGCTCGGGCGTGCGCTCGCGCTCGTAGTGCCTTTCAAGGGCCGCGTTCTGGTCGCGCTCCCACGACTTTCGCAGATCGACCAGCAGGGCCTTGTCGTTCCAGTCCCGGTTCTTGGCGCCGAACCCGTCGGGGCCGGCCCCGCGCGTGGTGCACATGATGTGGGCGTGCGGGTTGCCGTCGCCGCGGTCGTGCATGCACACGTCGGCGCACATGCCGCGCGACA
>ERZ1026884.1760-NODE-1760-length-11039-cov-4.734796_pt1 | contig 11039 bp, 9 predicted proteins | sample MGYA00380172_ERZ1026884 | MGnify/ENA primary metagenome ERZ1026884 (study PRJEB33269, sample SAMEA4719808) | human gut metagenome | biome: human-associated habitat; feature: organic feature; material: feces | place: Cameroon | collected 2013-10 ... | reverse complement strand
AACTAAGCCCTCCCCGACGGGGAGGGTTGGGAGGGGCTACTCATCTCTCATTGCGTCGACCGGTTTAATGCTCATGGCTCTCATGGCAGGGGCGAGTCCGGCGAGCACGCCGAGCAGCGAGAGCACTGCCACGGCACCGACGGCTGTCCAGAAGCTAATCTGGAAGTGAGCCTTGATGATGCCGTCGGTGGTGTTTGCCATCTCAAGTGCCTGTAGTATGATGACTACGAAGAGGATGCCGCTCATGCCGGCTATGGAGGTGAGCAGTATGCTCTCGGAGATAATCTGCGAGAGGATGCTGCGTGGCGTAGCACCTATGGCGCGGCGTATGCCTATCTCCGTGGTTCGTTCGCGCACCGTCACCATCATGATGTTCGACACACCGATGGCTCCGGCGAGCAGCGTGCCTATGCCCACGAGCCAGATGAGGAGGTTGATGCCCTGAAACATGCTGTCGACCATCGAGAACATCATCTCGGTGTTGAATATCATCACGCCCTTGTCGTCCTTCGGACTCACGTCGTGTGCCTGCGCTATCACGCTGCGCACACGGTCGGTGATGTCGCTCATCTTCACGCCCGGCTTGCCCGTCATGCAGAGCAGGTCGATGCTATGGCCGCGGTTGTACACCTGCTGCACGAGTGTGATAGGCATTATCACAGCCTGCTCGTCGCTACCGTTGATGTTTATGTTGCCATCGCTATAGTTGACACCCACTACATTATAATATATAGAGTCGATGCGTATCACTTGTCCGCATGGGTCGCCGCCATTGGTGAAGAGCGATTTGTACACCTGCTTGCCGATGACGCACACCTTGCGTCCCTGGCTGATATCCATCTCGTTGATGTAGCGTCCGTAGTACATCTTCGGAGCTGCCACCTCCTGCATGTCGGGCATCACGCCCTTCACGATGCACGTCGCGTGCTTGTCGCTGTGTGTGGCACTGGCTCCCCAGCGTGTTATGGTCGGTGTGACGACATCAAGTTCGGGCACGTGCGCCTTCAGTCGCTTCACGTCGTCGTAGTTCATCGTCCACTGGCGTCCCTTGCGAAATCCGTGGTGTGGTATGGTGGTCTGTTGCGCCCATGCTACGGCGGAGTTGGTGGCGAAGCCGTCGAGACTCTTGTTTATTATCTCCTTCATACCATCGCCACCACCGATGAGTCCGACAAGCATGAACACGCCCCAAAACACGCCGAATCCTGTGAGGAAGGTGCGCGATTTATTGCGAGATAGCGTGTCGAGGATTTCACGCAGGCGGTCTGTATCGAATCGAATCATTGCTTTTTCTGTTTGTTTACTAAGCCGAACTAAGCCTTCTTAGGCCTTTCTAAGCCGAGGGGACAAGGTTTTTCTAAGCCCTCCCCGACGGGGATGGTTGGGAGGGGCTACTCCGCTCTCAACGCCTCAATCGGTCTGATTTTGGCAGCCTTGCGAGCTGGTACCATACCGGCGAGAGTGCCGGCTACAATCATCAGTAGTGTGGCTTTCACGCAGACATCAATGCCCACGGTGGGGTTGGTGAACATCTGTATGGCGAAGAGTCCGTTGTCGATGGTCTCCTGCCCGATAGTAGCATCCATATACAGGTTGGCTGCGATGCCGAGCACCATGCCGATGTAGCCAAAGAAGGTGGTGATGACGATGCTCTCAATGATGATGAGGCGCAGTATGGACCACGGCTTTGCGCCGATAGCCTTGCGTATGCCGAACTCGTGTGTGCGTTCGCGCACGGTGATGAGCATGATGTTCGACACCCCCACGATGCCCGATATGAGTGTCAGTATGCCTATCACCCACAACGCGGTGCGCAGTAGGCCGGTGGCGGTGTCCATGCTCAGTGCCTGCGTGAAGCGGTTCCATATCCAGATGGCGTTCTCGTCGTCGGGCGCAGCACGATGCTGTCGGTTTATTCTCGCACGATAGTCGCTCTCGAACGCCTCGTTCTCTGCTTCCGAGTTGAGATTGCTGAACGAGAAGACGATGTTGCCCGTCTTGTCGCCCTTGTTGTATATGGCGCGGAACGTGGTGAACGGTATGAAGGCATCGTTGCCCATGCTGTTCTTCTGACTCTCGTAGATGCCTACTACGCGGAAGGCGAGCGTCGTTGTGCGTATTATTTGTCCGTTCAGACTGAGTGGCGACTGTGGTAGCAGTTCCTTCGCCATGTCCGAGGAGATAACTATCGACTTGCGACGTTCCTTCAGATCGAGTTCGTTGATGAAGCGTCCGCAAATCATCGTGCGCTTGTTTATCTCGACATCGTTCGGGTATACACCGCTCAGATTGATGCCCGTGGTGTAGTCGCTGCCGTTGACGAGCGTTTCGCCCTGCTGCGACAGTTCTGCGCCCACACTCTTCACGTTGTTAGGAAAACCCTTGCTGGTGATATTGAAGTCCTTATCGTTGAGCTGCACATCGCGATTTTCGCCCAATCCGTCGTAAGCCTTCGATGTAGCACCACCCGACACTACCATTGAGGTCGATAGATAGCGACTTGAGTTGCCCATCGTGGCGTTTATCAAGCCGTTGCCTGCTCCGAGCAGAACGATGAGGATGAAGATGCCCCATGCTACGGAGAAACCGGTCAGCGCGGTGCGCAGCCGGTTGTGCTTGATAGTGGTGAGTATTTCGATGAATATGTCGCGCATGTGCCTTTACTTCATTATGCCGTTGATGCCGAACGGTCGTGCGGTGTGGTCGAGGTTCTCCTCGATATTGCCTATGATGCCGTCCTTGATGTGTACAATTTTGTTTGTCTCGTTAGCCACGCCACTCTCGTGCGTCACGACGATAGTCGTCACTCCCTCCTCAGCGTTAAGAGTCTTGAGTAGTTCCATCACCTCCACCGAAGTCTTCGAGTCGAGTGCGCCCGTAGGCTCGTCGGCGAGTATTATCTGCGGCTTTGTGATCAGTGCGCGTGCTATTGCCACGCGCTGCTTCTGTCCGCCCGACATCTCGTTGGGGTAGTGGTCAGCCCATTGCGTCAGTCCGAGTCGGTCGAGATACTCCATCGCTAACTTGTGGCGTGTGCGTCGCGCCACGCCCTGATAGTAGAGCGGCAGCTCCACATTCTCCACGGCGGTCTTGAACGAGATAAGGTTGAACGACTGAAAGATGAAGCCAATCATGCGGTTGCGGTACTCTGCGGCTCGCGTCTCCGATAGGTCTTTTATCAGTGTGCCTGCGAGCGTGTATTCGCCCGAGTCGTAGTTGTCGAGAATACCGAGAATATTGAGCAGAGTAGACTTGCCCGAGCCCGACGCGCCCATGATAGAAACGAACTCTCCCTCGGCAATGTCGAGTGTGATTCCTTTCAGCACATGCAGCGGTTGCGCACCCTGGTAAGTCTTGTTAATATCTTTCAGATGTATCATATGTATATAATATGTAGCAAAGTAACAAAAATATCCGCAAACCGCCGACGTTTTGCTTCGCTTTTTACGGATATTTAATAGACGAAGTGGTCTAAGTATATTGTTATGATAAGCCTACGACTTCCAGCGCCATGTCTTCACAATCATGCGGCCTAAGCGCGTGAACGCCACCGTCATGCGTTGTGGCGACATCTGCTTGCCACCGATGATGAGCAACACGGCGGTGAGGATGAGTGCTATGCCCACTGCGAGGCGTGTTGTGAACGACTCGCCGAAGCAGAAGCAGCCGATGGCAACGGCTGTTATCGGTTCGAGCGCACCAAGAATTGCGGTTGGTGTAGAGCCAATATCTTTAACGGCTATCGCCATTAGCACTAACGAGAGCACCGTCGGCATCAGTGCAAGCTGCGCTGCATACAGCCATTGGTGCGGTGTGGTGAGCAGTTGCACCGTCTCGCCCATGGCGAAGGTGTAGCCGAGAATGGTTATCAAACCGAAGATGAGCACGTAGAACGTGAGCTTCACCGACGACATCCGCAGCTTCGACTTGTTCACCACGACGATATATACAGCGTAGGTGAGCGACGAAGCCATGACAAGCAGCACGCCCAACGTGCTGAGTGACGATCCGTCCGAGCTCTGGTTAAGCAGAGCTATGCCGCCAAACGCAAGCATGATGGAAACGGCTGTCGTTGGGGTCACTTTTTCTTTGAACAGCAACGCCATAATAACCGCCACCATAACCGGATAGACGAATAGCAGCGTGGAGGCGATGCCCACGTCCATGTAGTTGAAACTGATGAATAACGACGCAGACGACGAGCCCATGAACATACCTAAGATAGCAAGCAGGAGTAGTTCGCTGCGTGTCACGCCGAACTTCTTACGTTGCACCAGCATCATCACGCCGAGCATCACAATAGCGAGTCCGAAACGGTAGAAAAGGGTAGAGTTGGCACTGATACCGTCCTGGTACAGATTCATGGCGCCGAGCGGGTTGGTACCGTAGAACACGGCTGCGCCCACGCCACAAAGTGTGCCGCGAAGTTTTACGTTCATACTATTTGTCTGATTTTTAAGCAAAGGTACAAATAAAAGTAAAAAAGTAAAAGAGTAAAAAAGTAAAAAGGGCTTTTAAAAGTAAAAGGGTAAAAAGTAAAAGAGTAAAAAGGGTGAATTTGCGATTGAAAAAACCTTTAGCCGCGTTCGTGAAATTTAAACATAAAAGTTTTTTTGCTTTCGGTAATATCAATACCTTTGCAATCGCAAAACGGAAATCACAACACATGACTTCGTACATTATTATATATAGCATAGAAAATTAATCAATGGCATAAGAGATATGGAAATTTTAAGAAATCTGTTTTATGGTTTCCCCGACTTATGGGGTGGTGGCGTGGCACACTCGGTGATGATTCTCGCCCTCGTTATCACGTTAGGCTTGAGTCTTGGCAAGCTGAAGGTGAAAGGTGTGTCGCTCGGACTCGCTTGGATTTTGTTCATCGGACTCATCTTCGGTCATTACTCGCTCAATCTTGATGCCCATCTGCTCCACTTCCTCAAGGAGTTTGGCTTGATACTTTTCGTTTATTCTATTGGTCTTGAGGTAGGTCCTGGTTTTTTCTCTTCGTTCAAGGACGGAGGCAAGAGTCTCAATATGCTCAGCATGATTGTTGTGGCACTCAGCATCGTTACAACACTTATTATATATAGCTTCACTGGCACGCCGTTCACCACTATGGCAGGCATCCTTTCAGGTGCCGTTACCAACACTCCCGGTCTTGGTGCTGCCCAGCAGGCATACAGCGACCTGCGCCATATCGACGCTCCGAGCATCGCCACGGGCTATGCCATCGCTTACCCGATGGGTGCGCTCGGCGTGATCATCTCGTTCGCTATATTGAGATATGTGTTGCGCGTGAACAAGGAGACGGAAGAAGCCGATGCGAAGCGCGGTATGGGTCACTTGGAGAAGATGACACTGAACACCTTCTCGGTGAAGGTGACCAACTCGATGGTGTTCGGCGACGATATACAACAGATACGCCAGTTGTTGAAGCGCGACTTCATGGTGTCGCGTATCATACGCTGCGGTAGCAACGAGCACGACGAGGTTGTGAACGGTCAGACCGTGATAGGCGAGGGCGACATACTGCGCGTGGTGGCTCATCCTACGGTTGAGGACCCAATCATCGCACTGCTTGGCGAGAAGGTGGAGGTGGCTGACGACAAGTTCGGCACCGAGCTTATTACGCGTCGCATCCTCGTTACGAAGCCCGACATCAACGGCAAGTCGCTCAGTCATCTGCAAATTCGCACCAACTTGGGCACCAACGTTACACGTGTGAACCGCAACGGTGTAGACCTCATCGCTACCGGCTCGTTGAAGCTGCAGCTCGGCGACCGCCTCACCGTTGTGGGTACGGAGCTTGCCATCGCCCACACCGAGAAGATGCTCGGCAACCAGATGAAACGCCTTAACAACCCGAACCTCATACCGGTGTTCCTTGGCATCATGCTCGGTTGCATCTTCGCCAACATCCCGTTCTTCATCCCTGGCATCAACGAGAGCCTGCGCCTCGGACTCACTGGCGGTCCGCTCATTGTGGCGATCCTCATCGGCTACTTCGGTCCGAAGTACAACCTCGTGACGTATAACACGATATCTGCCAACCTCATGCTGCGCGAAGTAGGCATCTGCATATTCCTTGCGTGCGTAGGTCTCGGCACGGGCGAGCAGTTTATGCAGACCGTAGTGTCGGAGAGTGGTATGACATGGATAGGCTATGGTGTAGCAATCACCATGATACCAGTCATCCTGGGTGGCATCATCGGCAAGTATCTGTTCCACATCAACTATTACACTCTGCTCGGTGTGCTTGCAGGAGCCAATACCAACCCCTCGGCTTTAGCTTATGTTCGCGACCAGACATCTGTCGATGCGCCTAATGTGGGCTACGCTAATGTCTATCCGTTCGCAATGTTCCTGCGCATCGTCACGATACAGATACTGATATTCGTGTTCGGATAAATTGATAATAAAGATAATGTTTTAATAGTAGTTAATATGTTTCGGGGTAACTTAGGAGGGTATGGCATCTTGCCATATACACGCAGCCTCAAAGGCAACTCGCATCTGCAGCCTCAAAGGCAGCTCGCGTGCGTATGACATGCAACGTGCATGAGCATGGCAAGATGCCATGCCCTCCTATGGTTACTCTTTCTGCAAGTCTTGGTAAATACAAATAAATGGATAACAATACAATAGAAACAATGCAAGCAACTTGTCAATGTGGCAATCCAAACAACCCGTCTAAAGTGGCAGCAGCCGAGCTGCAGCACAAACTCGACCTGCTTCTGCGTACCGGAAGCATACTGATGGAGAGTGCTGCCGACACCTCGCGTATCCGTCGCACTATGAAGCGTGCCGCAGCCTTCCTCAGTCTCGACGAACGCTACCTGCACTTCTACATCAACTGGAATGTGCTCATGGTGAACTATAGCGATACCGAGCACTCGTTCACAAAGTTTCAACGCTGCGAGAAGCACGGTATCAACCTCACCTCTATTGCTAAAATAAGCAAACTCACGTGGAGCGCAATAAGCAACGACTACTCGCTCGACCAGTACGAGAAGGCTCTTGATGACATTCAGAAGACACCGCGTAGCTTCACACCGTGGCAGGTGGCTATCGGTGGCGGCTTTGCCTGCGGTGGTTTCTGTGTGCAGTTCGGTTGCGATTGGCCTGCGTTCTTCTACTGCTCTTTAGCAGCCATCCTCGGCTTCCGCCTGCGTATGTTCCTGCCCACACGTGGCTGCAACAACTATATAGCTATTGGCATAGCAGCTTTCGTAGCCACACTCATTGCTTGGGTCACCACGTTCCTCTCGCTCACGCCGTCCATAGCCGGCGTTCTGCCCGAGTTTATGCACTCCTCTACGCCGTGGCATCCGCTTATGGCGTGTGCCTTGTTCATCGTGCCCGGCGTTCCGCTCATCAACTTCGTGAGCGACATGCTTGACGGCTACATCGAGGTGGGCATGGTGCGTGCTCTGAACACGCTGTTGATGGTTCTCTCCATGGCGTTCGGCATCGCCTTCGCCATTAAGGTGTGCGGCATCGACAACTTCGTGAAAGACCTCACGATGATTCCGCATCACGAGTATTGGGAGTTTGCCGTAGCTGCTGCCGTCTCGGCTATGGGTTTCTCTACCATCTTCAGCATACCGCGCCGACTCCTGCCGGTTGTCGCCGTGGGTGGCATCATCGCCGTTTGCTTCCGCAACTTCGTCAATCTCGGTCCGAGCAACGGCAATATCGGACTTGACATGGGCCTGACCATCGGCTCGCTTGCCGGTTCGGCACTTATCAGTGTTATCGTTATTAAAGCACGCCACTGGTTCCACGTGCCCCATCAGTGCATCACCATCCCGAGCGTCATCCCTATGGTGCCGGGTGTGCTTATGTATCGCGCCCTCTTCGCCTTCATCGAGATGCACGGCGTGGTAGGCGAAGTGACGGTGGGCATGAACAACGCCATCAAGGCTTCGCTCGCTATCGTCTGCATCGCCCTCGGTGTGGCTATACCGAACATCTTCTTCCGCCGCTTTATCGAAGGCGACCGCAAGCGCAAACTCTTCAATATGCTTGTTGAACGCAAACGCAAGAATGGAGAGTTCGTCGACCTGAGTGCTGTAGAAATAAAATAAATGTTGTATTTTTGCATTTAATATATAATAGATATGGAAATACGACAACTGAAATACTTTCTGAAGGTGGCAGAGACGCTCAACTTCTCCGAGGCTGCGCGCAAGCTATACATCACGCAGAGCACTCTCTCGCAGCAGATATCGCATCTGGAGCAGGAGATTGGTCTGCCGCTCTTCGAGCGCAACTCGCATGAGGTGTACCTCACTGAGGCTGGAAAGGAGTTGCTGCCGTATGCACAGAATGCCGTGAACTCTGCAGATGCGTGCATCGACCACATGAACGACTTGAAGGAGATGCTGACAGGCGAACTGAACATCGGTGTCACTTATTCGTTCAGCAACATCATGGCTGAGACGCTCATCGCCTTCCTGCGCACCTATCCGCATGTGAAGTTGAACATCAGCTACCGCTCTATGCAGGAGCTGATGGACGGACTGAAGAAGCGCGAGCTCGACCTCGTGCTCGCCTTCAAACCGCTCAAGAAGGATAAGGCGGTAGACAGTCGAGCTATCTTCAGCAACCGCCTTGCTGCTATTGTCAATGAGAACCATCCATTAGCACGCCAGTCGTCATTGCGCCTCACTGACCTTGAACGTTACGACCTCATACTGCCGTGCAAGGGGCTGCAGGCTCGCAACGCCTTCGATCATCTTGTGGAGGGCAAGGGGCTGAACTATCGCATCATGGTTGAGGTGAACAACGTGAACATAATCTTCGACCTGCTGCGTCGCAGCAATCTCGTGACGATACTCTCTGAATCGACAACTATTTTGCAACCCAACATGAAGGCAGTGCCCATTGACGCAGCCGATAATGAGATGGACGGTTGCATACATCTGCTGAAAGACTCGTATATGAAAAACTCAGCACAGGAGTTCATCCGTATGCTGAGTCAGTCAACGTCTATCCTCGCGAACTTCGCGTTTAAGGATATTCTTTCTTAGTAATTTAGGAGGGTATGGCATCTTGCCATACCCATGCATCCACTTGTGTTTAGCATATGCTCCACTTGTGTTTAGTTGACATATCCGTAGAAGGGTGCGTGGGTATGGCAGGATGCCATACCCTCCTATTATTCCATCGCTTTTGTTTTATTTGCAAGCCACTCCCGATGCTCCTCGTCGAGCAGCGGTGCCAAACGCTCGTACACCATAGCGTGGTAGGCGTTGAGGCACTGTCGTTCCTCGTCGCTGAGCATACTGCTGATTATCGGCTTGGTGTCGATGGGGCAGAGCGTGAGCGGCTCGAAGCGCAGGAAGCGTCCGAACTCCGTCGTCACGTAAGGCACGGTGAGCAGCGTGTTCTCGATGCGCACGCCGAAGCGACCGTCGAGGTACAGACCAGGCTCGTTGGTTACGGTCATTCCCTCCACTATCGGTGCCCCACGATACTCCTGGCGTATCTGGTGAGGACCCTCGTGCACGCTGAGATACGAGCCTACGCCGTGCCCCGTGCCGTGCATGAAGTTCATGCCCTCGCGCCACATCGCTGTGCGTGCCACTGCGTCGAGCTGCGTGCCCGATGCCGAGCGTGGGAAGCAGAGGTTCTGCAACGCCAAGTGACCCTTCAGCACTAACGTGTAGACGTGGCGCTCGCGGTCGCTGACGTCGCCAAGAGCTATGGTTCGCGTTATGTCCGTTGTGCCGTCGCTGTACTGCGCTCCGCTGTCGAGCAGCAGCAGACCCTTCGGTTCGAGCTTCACATCGGTGAGTGGAGTCGGCTCATAGTGGACGATAGCTGCATGATCGGCATAGGCAGCGATAGTGTCGAACGAGATGTCGCGGAACTTAGGCTGCCCGGCACGCAGCTGATAGAGCTTTGCGCTCGCTGTCAGCTCCGTCTCGCTGCCCTTCGGCACCGCCTCCTCCAACCACTTCAGAAACTGCACCATAGCCACACCGTCGCGCTCCATGGCACGACGGAAGCCCTCGCGCTCCGTGTGGTTCTTCACCGCCTTCATCGTAGGGATGGGCGACGGAGCCGACACAACCGTGTAGTTGCCGCGCGGCTGCGCCAAAGTGCTGTTCACGGTAGAGGGGTCGACGAGCATCGTTGGCGCGTCGCACTCGTTGAGTGCCGCGATGATATTATCGTATTCGTCGATAGCCACGCCTTCAGCGTGCAGATAGTCGACCACGTCGGGCGTGAGCTTCTCCTCCTTTATATATAATGTGGCACTCTCCTCGCCGACGATGAGCCACGCCACGAACACCGGCGTGCAGTGTACGTCGGTTCCGCGCAGGTTGAGAGTCCAGGCAATGTCGTCGAGCTGCGTCACGAGCATACAGCTTGCGCCTGCGCGGCGCATCTCGGTGCGTATGCGGCAGAGCTTTTCAGCCACCGACTCGCCGGCGTATTCGAGCGGATGAATCTCCACCTTGTTCAGCGGCACCGGCGGACGGTCTGTCCACACGCGGTTGAGGATGTCGAGATTGGTGCGCAGCGTGAGTCCGCCGGCATGTCTCAGTTCCGCCTTCAGCCCCTCAGCCTCGCCCTTCGCGATGCACATGCCGTCGACGCCCACCTCCGTAGAGTCGGCATCCTGCAGCTCGCGTGCCAGCCAGTCGGCAATAGACGGTGTGCTCTCCATGCGCTCGCGCATCAGTTGGAACTCGGTGCCCTGGAGCTGCTGCTCGGCAGCGATGAAGTAGCGCGAGTCGGTCCAGAGCGCAGCCGAACGGAGCGTGACCACCGCCGTGCCAGCCGAACCGTCGAAGCCCGATATCCACTTGCGTCCCTCCCAACGCTCGGGAACATACTCACTCATGTGCGGGTCGGCACTCGGGAAAATGAATGCCGAGAGCCCCTCGCGCTGCATCTCCTCGCGCAGTGCGGCGAGTCGCGCAGCTATAGTATTCTGCGTATCTGTCATATAAAAATTATTAGGTACTGCAAATATACAGATTTTAAGATTAAACCTGTCTCTTATACACATCTGACGCTGCCGA
>ERZ1026884.1759-NODE-1759-length-11041-cov-3.143091_pt1 | contig 11041 bp, 10 predicted proteins | sample MGYA00380172_ERZ1026884 | MGnify/ENA primary metagenome ERZ1026884 (study PRJEB33269, sample SAMEA4719808) | human gut metagenome | biome: human-associated habitat; feature: organic feature; material: feces | place: Cameroon | collected 2013-10 ... | reverse complement strand
GCGTCAGATGTTTCGCTTTCTTTTCCGTAATCGTTTTAAAAGAAAAACGCGCCGGGCGCTTTACGTTTGCTTTCATAAAGACGAAATTCCTTCCGTTTGAGTTTCGGAACAATTTTAGCACAGATTGGTTTTAAAGTCCACCGTACATCTTTACAGCGGTATGAAAAAGCTGTAAACTATGAGTATCAAACGAAAAGGAGGCTGTGCCATGCGGAAAAATGCCTGCTGCTTTACAGGACACCGAGAAATTCCGCCCGAAGACCGGGAACCGCTCCGCGCGGCGCTGCTCTCCGAAATTCAAAGATTATATACAGAAAAAGGCGTGACGGAGTTTTACACCGGCGGCGCAAGAGGATTTGACACCATGGCGGCAGAAGCCGTCTTGAAAATTCGCGAAGCTCTGCCCGTGCGGCTGCACCTCATTTTGCCGTGCAAAGGGCAAAGCGACCGCTGGCATTTTGCGGAAAAGCGCCGCTACCGTGAAATTTTAAAGCAGGCCGATACTGCGGAATTCCTTTTTGAACGGTATACGCCGGACTGTATGCTGCGACGCAACGACGTCATGGTGGCGCGCAGCGGCTACTGCGTCTGCTATCTGCGTGACCCCGCCGCCAAGCGCGGCGGCACCGCTTATACCGTAAGAAGAGCAAAAAAAGAGGGGCTTGAGATTATCCACTTGATTCCCGTGGAAGTTGAACAGCTCACACTGTTGTAGCGTGGAACGAGACGAATAAAGTCTTTAGTCAAGTTTTCTTCAGAAAACTTGCGGGTTTTTAGGGCAGCGCCCTAAAGCGCTTTCCGCAGAAATCCTCGAAAATCTCCTGCCTCCGCTGCCGGGCATGCCGCCGGGCGCAAAAGCCGGGCTTTCAAACCTTGTCACCATGTTCGCCGCCGGCGCTATCGGCCTGCCCGCGGCGCTGTTCATCGCGGCAATCAAGGGCCTGTTCGCGTTTTTGACGCGCGGCGTTTCCGCCGGGCTGATGAGCCTTTGCGGCGGGCTTTTGAGCACGCTCATCATGGGCATACTGTGGAAAAAAACAAAATTCACGCCAGTCTTCATCGGTGTTTGCGGTGCGTTCGGGCACAACCTCGCACAGCTGCTCGTCGCGCTATGGATGACAGGCTTCGGCGCGCTGGGATACATTCCCGCACTCGCGCTGTATTCGGTCGTCTGCGGCATCTGTACCGGGCTTTTGCTGCAGGTTTTACTCCCGCTGTTGGAGAAGTTGCCGATTTTGAGGAAGTAGAGAAAAAGGATTTCGAGCTCTGCGGAGCTCGACCAAAGGCTTTGCCTTTGGAAGCCACGACCTTTTGAAAAAGGTCGCCGAAAACTTTATTCGTCCCGTTTCACGTCACCTATTAAATATCACTTACAAAAAACGCCTATCCTCGCAAAAAGGACAGGCGTTTTTCTGTTTATCTTATTCTTCCGTTTTCGGAGCATTCTCTTTTTCGGCCTGCTCCATGTTTTCCTTTGCAACCGCCAGCATCAGCTTGATGCGGTTCTCCTGGTTGACCTTCGTCGCGCCCGGATCGTAATCAATCGGCACAATATTCGACTTCGGATACAGGTTTTTCAGGCTGCGGATCATGCCCTTGCCGACGATGTGGTTCGGCAGGCAGCCGAACGGCTGTGCACAGATGATATTCGGGTAGCCGCTTTCAATAAGCTCCATCATTTCCGCGGTCAAGAGCCAGCCCTCGCCCATCTTGCAGCCGTAGCCGATGACACCTGTGATGAGCTTTTTGAGGTGCGCATACGAGGACGGCACAGTGAAGCGGTTAGAAACGGTGTTCGCGTGCTCTACGGCGCGGATAACGTGGCTTTCAATGCCGACGAGGTAGTCAAAGAGGATCTTCACAACCTCAAACTTCGCCTTGCTGCCGCCGAAAAGCTTAATATCTTCCATGCGGTTATCGACTTTAAACAGCATGAAGCCAAGCAGACCCGGCACCATCGTTTCGCAGTTCTGGCTGAACAGGAACTCTTCCAGATCGTTGTTGCCGATGGGCGAATACTTGACGTAAATTTCGCCGACAACACCGACGCGCACTTTCTTTTCGCCGGTCACGGGTACGTTCGCAAAATCCTCCGCAATCTGCGGCAGGATCGTCTCCATCTCCTTTGCGGAGTAGCCCTTTTCCTTTGCGAACATATCGGTCAGCTTTTTTGTCCAACCGTCCACAAGCTTCCGGCTCGCGCCCGCCTCTTTCTCATACGGTCTCGTCTGGTTGTGCAGCAGCATCAAAAGATCGCCGTACGCAAGCACGCCCAGCGCCTTACGTATCATCGGCAGCGTCAGCTTGAAGCCGCTGTTTTTCTCGAGTCCAGACATGTTGAGCGAAATGACCGGAATATACGAAAGGCCGTCTTTTTCCAGCGCCTTTCTCAAAAGGTGAATGTAGTTCGAAGCACGGCAGCCGCCGCCCGTCTGGGTGATGATGAGCGCCGTTTTGTGCAGATCATATTTGCCGCTGTGCAGCGCGTCCATCATCTGGCCGATGGTGAGCAGCGCCGGGTAGCAGGTATCGTTGTGGACATATTTCAGACCCTCGTCCACAATCTGACGGCCGCGCGTCTGGAGAATCTCCACGTTGTAGCCGTAAGAAGCAAACAGGTTTTCAAATAAACGGAAATGGATGGGCGCCATGTTCGGCGCAAGGATCGTATAACCCTCTTTTTTCATTTCCTTTGTAAATTCAACGCGATCGGTAAAAGCCATATTCGTGCGCCTCCCTTACTGTAAATCCAGCGCCGCAAACAGGCTGCGGAGACGAATACGCACCGCGCCGAGGTTTGTGATCTCGTCGATCTTGAGCTGGGTGTAGATTTTGCCGCCGTCGTGCAGAATGCCGCGCACCTCGTCGGTCGTGATGGCGTCCACGCCGCAGCCGAACGAGACAAGCTGAATGAGGTTCACGCGCTTATCCGCACGGTCTACAACGTACTTTGCAGCCGCGTACAGACGGGAGTGATACGTCCACTGGTTGAGGACCTTCGTCGGAAATTTCTTCTCCTTGCACGCAACGGCGTCTTCCGTCACAACGACCGCGCCGCAGTCGCAGATGAGGCTGTCAATGCCGTGGTTGATTTCCGGGTCCACATGATACGGACGACCGGCCAGCACGATAACGGGCTTATGCTGTTCTTCGGCGAGCGCGAGGAATTTGTCGCCGATGGCACGCACGGCGCGCATGTAGAGGTCATACTCCGCATACGCCGCGTCGGATGCTTTCTTCACGTCTTTTTTCGTGAACATACCGTTCGGGAAGTGGCGGCGTAAAATCTCGTACATCTTGCCGGGGAAGTCGTGTCTGCGGTGCAGGCCAACGTAATCGCCGATGAAGACGGTGTCTTTTAATTTCTGGATATTGGAGGAGATGACCTCCGGGTAATAGGCGACGACCGGGCAATTATAGTGGTTGTCACCGAGGTTTTCGTCAAAGTTATACGTCATGCAGGGGTAGAACACCGCGTCCACGCCCTCGTCAAGCAGCGCTTCCACGTGGCCGTGCATCAGCTTTGCCGGGAAGCACGCCGTATCGGACGGAATGGTGTGCTGACCCTTTAAATAAAGCTGGCGGTTCGACGCCGGTGACGTTTTCACATCGTAGCCGAGCGTTGTGAAGAACTTATACCAGAACGGCAAAAGCTCGTACATGTTGAGGCCCATCGGAATGCCGATGACCGGCTTGCCCGTGTCTTTGTATGTATAGCGCGCGAGCAGCTTGCGCTTTTCTTCAAACATGTTGTACTGCGCTTCGGTGGATTTCACGCCCGTCACCGGCTTTTCGCAGCGGTTGCCGCTGATAAACTTGCGTCCGCCGGAAAAGGTGTTCACCGTCAATTTGCAACTGTTGGAGCAGCCGCGGCAAGTGATGGCCTTTACGCTGTGGGTGAATTCTTCGAGCGCCTCCTTGCTCAAAATCGTCGAAAGCTCCGTCGCCTTGCCCGCAGCCTGTGCTTTTTCGCGTGCATACAGTGCAGCACCGTATGCGCCCATCAGGCCCGCAATGGTCGGACGGATGACATCGTGGCCGATTTCCTGCTCAAATGCGCGCAGCACGGCGTCGTTCAGGAACGTACCGCCCTGCACGACGATCTCCCGGCCGATCGCTTTGGAATCGACAGCACGGATAACTTTATACAGCGCGTTCTTGACAACGCTGATGGAAAGACCCGCAGAGATGTTCTCCACCGTTGCGCCGTCCTTCTGCGCCTGCTTCACGGAGGAGTTCATGAACACCGTGCAGCGGGAGCCGAGGTCGACCGGGCGATCCGCAAACAGGCCGAGCTTTGCAAAATCTTCAATGGAGTAACCCAGCGCACCCGCAAACGTCTGGAGGAACGAGCCGCAGCCGGAGGAACAAGCCTCATTGAGGAAAATATCGTCGATGACGCCGTTTTCAACCTTGAAGCACTTGATGTCCTGACCGCCGATGTCGATGATGAAATCGACCTTCGGGTTGAACGCGCGCGCCGCGTAGAAGTGCGCCATCGTCTCTACGATGCCGTAATCGACGGAAAACGCGTTTTTGATGATATCTTCGCCGTAGCCGGTCGCCGCGCAGGCGCAGATTTTTGCCTGCGGGAAGCGCGTGTAAACTTCAAGCAGGAATTCGCGCATCAGTGGGACGGGGTTGCCGCTGTTCGACATATAGCGCGAACAAACAATATTGCCGTCCTTATCCGTCACAACGGCTTTAACGGTCGTGGAGCCCGCATCAATGCCGATATAAACCGGCTCGCCGTCCTCCAGTGTGTCGCGCACCTTAACGCCGGCGTTGTTGTGGCGCTTTGTGAATGCTTCGTAATCCGCCTTGTCCTTAAAAAGCGGCGGGCAGGCGCGGTATTCTTCCTTTGCCGTGTAATGCGCAATGCGGTTGATGATCTCCGCAAGCGTCGTCTCATTGCCGTCCGCCGCAAACGCCGCACCCAACGCGACGAAATACAGCGAATTTTCCGGACAGATGCCCGTAATGCCGAGCGTCTTATCAAACGCCACGCGCAGCTCGCTTAAAAACGTCATCGGGCCGCCGAGGTATACGACCTTGCCCGCGATCTCTCTGCCCTGCGCAAGACCCGCAACGGTCTGGTTCACAACGGCGTAGAGAATGCTTGCCGCCACGTCTTTTTTCTGCGCGCCCTGATTTAAAAGCGGCTGAATATCGCTCTTTGCGAACACGCCGCAGCGGGAAGCAATGGTGTAGATCTTCTCATGCTCTTTCGAGAGTGTGTTGAGCGCATCCGGGGTGATGTTCAAAAGCGTCGCCATCTGGTCGATGAACGCGCCGGTGCCGCCCGCGCAGGAGCCGTTCATGCGCACCTCAAGGCCGGAGGCGTTATTGCCGTCCGTAAGGAACAAAATCTTCGCGTCCTCGCCGCCAAGCTCAATGACCGCATCCGTACCCGGCACAAGGCGGTTCACCGCAATGCGCGTCGCGTATACCTCCTGCACGAACTGAATGTCGCTGCGCTCTGCAAGACCCATACCGGCCGAGCCGGAAATGCTCAAAAGCACCTTTTCTTTCGGAAACTGCTCTGCCACTTCACGCAGCATCTCGACGGATTTCTCCACGATGCGCGAAAGATGACGCTCATATTTTTTGAAAAGCACCTCGTTCTGCTCGTTCAGAACAACGCACTTTAAGGTCGTGGAACCAACGTCCAAACCGATTCTCATCATGTTGATTCATCCTTTCTGCGGTACCCTTTCCGCATCGTATACCGGTACCGCATAAATGCCGCCTGTTTCGGCAGCTCTTACATATCCGCAAAATTACCCAAATATACTTTTAATGATACCACAGGCGCGCGCGCAATTCAATACGCAGCACCGCGGCGAGATTGTAAAAAATTCGTGACATAGCGCGGTTTTTCTTGTGTGGGAAATCCATTTTCCGCACGGGTTTTCCACTTTTTGTCTTGTCCGGGGCGACTATTTTAACGGCTTTTCGCATATAACTCACCGATGAGAAATGAGGAGGGTTTCCTATGTCAAACGGCAAAAGAAGGTATTTTCCGGGCGCCAACACCGGGCGCGGATTCATCGGGCATTTTGAGGGCATCGTGCCGCCGTGGAGCGAGCCGCACTACACCTACGTTTTAAAGGGCGGCCCCGGGGTAGGAAAAAGCACATTGATGAAAAAATGCGCCGCCGTCGCACGGGCAAACGGGTTTACCGTCGAAGAATTTCGCTGCGCAAGCGACCCCGAAAGCTTTGACGCCGTGCGTATCCCGCAGCGGCGGCTCGTCTTACTGGACGGCACCGCGCCGCACACCATAGACCCCGCCATGCCGGGGATCGACGGCGAAACGCTGGATCTCGGACGGTTTTTGCACAAAGAGGTCTTCAAACGCCGCCGCGAAGAGCTTTTTGTCCTTGCAGAAGAAAACCGCGCGCACTACAAAAACGCGTTCGCGTGCCTTTCCGCCGCAGGCAGCCTGCGCCGTGCCGCCGTAAGCGAAGCCGCAAGGTCTGCCGACCTTACCATGATCCGCACATTTTTAAAAGAGGGTTTCACACTGCCGAAGGAAGGCACACCGCGCACACTATTTTTAACGAGCCCCACGCCCGCCGGCGTTGCGGATTTCCGGGAAGCACAGGATGCCGAAAACACCGTGTACCTGCCCGGCGTTTTGGGCGCGGTGTTCTTAAATGAAGCCATGAAGCTCGTGCAGAATACGCAGGCTGAAATTTTCCTGCATCCGCTCACGCCGGAAGCACCGCAGTGCGTGCGCATCGGCGACACCATGCTGTGTGCCGCGGACGATACCCGCAGCACATTAAACGAGTTCCTTTTGAGCCCGCTTTCGGACTTCATCCCGTTCGCCATGCAGGAGGCCGAGACCTTGACTGCGCAGGCCGTGGAGGAGCTCAGGCTCTGCAAGCGCACACATGACGCGATTGAAACCATCTACCGCCCGTTCGTCGACTACGACCATGTAGAGCGAGAAATGAACCGTCTGCTGGAAACCCTAAAGCTGTGATAGACAAAAACGAAAGCGAAAATCTGTGAATTCGGTGCATTGCAGTCGATACATAAACGTGTTAAACTGAACACAGCGAAGCGATGCAAAAGTTTTTGATCGACCTTTTTTCAAATGAAGGTCAAACCGAACCCATGGTTCGGTCGTGAAATCCAAAGGCAACGCCTTTGGTCGAACTCCGCAGAGTTCGAAACTCTTTTGCCTACCTAAAAATCAGGATGGGAGCTTTAACAGTCCGGCGGACTGTTAAAGTGTGGGAGACCCAATTAGGGGGTCTTCCACAGAATTTGCGGTGCAAATTCTTGAAAATCTCAGAAAGCACTAAAAGTATTGAAAAGAAAGGAATTTAAACTCTATGCAGATCACATTTCTCGGTGCAAGCCACGGCGTGCCGGAGGCAAATCGCCGCTGCTCCTGCACCTTGATCGAAACGAACGGCCGATATTATTTCATCGATATGGGCGTCAACGCCATCGATGCCCTGCGCACACGCGGCATCGAGGTGGAGGACGTCAAGGGCATCTTCATCACGCATATGCACGGCGACCATACAAACGGGCTCATCTCATTCGTCGACCTTATCAGCTGGTATTTTAAAACCGCCGACCCCGAAATCTGCCTGCCGAACTTAGAGGGCGTTGAGGCCATCCGTGCATGGCTCAAAGCGAATCACTGCGAAATGCGCGACCTGCGCTTTAAAAAGGTCACGGACGGCACGATCTTCGACGACGGATATTTAAAAGTCACCGCCATTCCCACGCAGCATTGCCCGGATTCCCATGCTTTTTTCGTGGAAGCCGAGGGCAAAGCCGTGCTGTTCACGGGCGACTTAAAGCATCCCAACGTCGATTTCCCGAAAATCGCCAAGGAAAAGCCGACCGAATTTGTCATCTGCGAGGCTGCACACTTCCCGGCGACCGATTACGCGCCCGTTTTGGCCGCCTGTCCCACAAAGCAGGTGCTCGTCAACCACTACGCGCCGTGGAATATCCCGAACGTCATGCAGCTTGCGGAAACGCTCGCTCCGCTGCCCGTCAAATTTGTGAACGACGGCATGCAAATCACGCTTTAAATTCATACGCAAAAAGGTCTGCTCCGCTTTGGTGAGCAGACCTTTTCCTTTTACTTTTTGTTGACGGGATAAATACCCGACCAGCCGCAGTTGCCGTCTTTGTCTTTCAGCTCCACGCGCACGAACGTGTCCGTAGGCTGCACTTTATACATCGCTTCGGTCACATTTTCGCCTACCGTCGCGCGGTCGCCCGCCCAAACGGTATCGGTGAAGAACACGACCTCCTGCACCGGCGAGGTATGCACCATGACCGTGCCATTTTCAATTTCAACGCGGAAATTCGGCCCCTGCGTCGCGTAGAAGCGGTTTGCACGGATAGCCGCCAAAACACCCTCGCGCGTCAATTCATCCGCCTGCACCATGATGTACGAACGCGTCTCGTCACCCGTGTAGTGGTGTGCATCGTCTGCCGCCATGCACGGCAAATAGTGCCCCAAAAGCGCCATTTCGTCGAAAAACACACCGGAATACGGACGGCAGTTCCACGGCAGGCCCGAAGTAGTGTTGTAAATCTCGCACCCGTCAATGCCGTACAGCTTCACGACCTCCGAAGCGCGATCCAGCGACCATGCGGGGTGTGCCAAGATTGCAATGCCGTTCACGTTATGAATTTCATCGATGATCTTCTGCGCGGAAAGCCCCGGCGCGCGTTTTGTAAGCGCAGGCGCTTTCTCCATGCCGATACCGACGATGTGGTAAATGCCCTCCTGCACGGTACTGCCCACGTCGAATTCCGTGCCGTTTAAGAGGAGAAAATTTTCCTCCTGCCGCCCCTCACCGTGGAACCAGTGGTCGGTCAGCGCAAGGAAATCATAGTCTTTTGATTTGTATAATGCAATCGTTTCTTCCGGCGTATACGCGCCGTCCGAGTTCGTTGTATGGGTGTGCAGATTGCCCTTATACCAGGTTTTGCCAAACACATCCGTAAACATAGTCTTTCCCCCATCCTGCTTTTCGTCTCTTTGGGATTATCATAGCACGATGGCGAGGTGAGTGCAAGCTTTGTGTATGAAAAAAAGGCGGCAATGCCGCCCTTTCAGGGAACCCATAGTGCTTACGCTTTTTCCGCGCTCAGTGCTTCTATCAGCTTTGCTTTCTGCAAGGCAACGACGACGGCCGGGACCAGAATAAGCTGCACCACGATGCCCGGGATTGCGTTTAAGAGTGCGCCGGAGATGAACGCCGCAAATGTGAACGCGCCCGCGTCCGCCGCGATGCCGCTGAGAATCACCTTCACGATACCCCAGACAATTCTGCCCGCGACCATAGCGGTCAAAAGGCTGCCGTACAGCGTGCCGACGGTCTGCTTTTTGAACACCTTGCGGTACATGATGCCGCTTACAAGTCCGTATGTCAGCAGCTCAAACGCCATAGCGATGGCGACGTAGAACGGCGGCATGCCGAACATCACCATGCGCAGCAGCGGGGCGATAAAGCCCACAACCGCGCCCACCGGGCCGCCGCATACGAAGCCTGCAAGCAAAATCGGCAGGTGCATCGGGCACAGCATTGCGCCGATCTGCGGGATCTGCCCGGTGAAGAACGGCAGTACTAACGCAAGCGCCAGAAAAAGTGCACCGAGCACAAGGTTTTTAACGGAAAATTTGCTGTTTGTACGGTTCATTGAAATACCCTCCCAGATACAAAAAGACCACGAAGCATTCCACCCATACCGAGCGAAAAGACCTTCGTGGTCTATTTTTAAAGTGGCTTTAAAATACTTTCAAACGGCGTTTCGCCGCGCGGTCTTTTGACCGTTACCGCTTCCTGCGGCTTTGCTATCTATATTATAGCATAAGTTAATCTTAAAGTCAACTACCGAATTTCAATTTTGCCGAAACGAAATTACTTTTCCGCGCTAAGGATAACCGTAACGTCCGGGTGCAGCTGCAAAACGGAAGCCGGCACCTCCGGCGTAACCTTGCCAAAGCAAGCCTTTTCGACGATCTCCGCCTTATCCGGGCCTGCGATGAGAAGAATCTTCTTCGCCTTCATAATGGTGCCGATGCCCATGGTGATGGCCTGCGTCGGCACATCCTCGCGGCGCTCGAACAAACGGGAGTTCGCGTTGATGGTGCTCTCCGTCAGCTGTACGGTGTGCACTGTCGCCGGGAAGTTGTCCGTCGGCTCGTTAAAGCCGATATGTCCATTGTGGCCGATGCCGAGCAGCTGCAGATCGATGCCGCCGAGAGACTGAATAAAGCTCTCATAGCGCACAGCCTCCTCTTCAAGGTCATCTGCGTGGCCGTTCGGCACATGTGTGTTCGCCTTGTCGATATTCACGTGGTCAAAGAGGTTGTCGTTCATGAAATAGCGGTAGCTGTTCGGGTTCGTACCGTCCAGACCGCAGTATTCGTCGAGGTTTACGGTGCGCACTTCGGAAAAGTCCAGTATGCCGTCCTCATAACTCTTTACAAGATCTTTGTAGGCGCCAATCGGCGAAGAGCCTGTTGCAAGACCCAGCACGCAGTTCGGCTTTAAAAGCACCTGGCCGCCGATGATGCCGGCTGCAATGGCGCTCATTTCTTCATAGGTTTTCGTTTTGACAATGCGCATTTGAATATTCATCCTTTCAATACAATAAAGCGCCGGCCTTATGCCGTGCGCGTTTTTACCCAAAGAGTTTCTACCTACAACTATACCATAAAATTTACAAAAGTAAAGGCATTCCCGCAGAAAACCGCGAAACGGTTCCCGGAAATGCCCCAATTTACTTTATGCCGTCTTATTCACCGCTTTTCCCTTTTTCAGCGCCTCAAGCGGAACCTGCGCCAAAATGACCGCCGCAAACACCAAAACGCATCCCAAAAGCTCGCGTCCGTTCATGCTTTGGCCGAGGACCAGCCAGCCGGAAAGCGCCGCAAACACAGATTCAAGGCTCATGATAAGGGACGCCACCGCAGGCGGGGTATCCTTCTGCCCCAAGATTTGCAGCGTGTATCCCACGCCGCTCGACATCAGGCCCGTGAAAAGCAGCG
>ERZ1026884.1758-NODE-1758-length-11052-cov-15.466127_pt1 | contig 11052 bp, 13 predicted proteins | sample MGYA00380172_ERZ1026884 | MGnify/ENA primary metagenome ERZ1026884 (study PRJEB33269, sample SAMEA4719808) | human gut metagenome | biome: human-associated habitat; feature: organic feature; material: feces | place: Cameroon | collected 2013-10 ... | reverse complement strand
TCGGGTAAAACCCTCATTCACATACCTGGCTACCTTATCTCACCCCTAACGGGGTAACCCATTATAATTGTACCCGAATTGAGGTATTTTTCATGTTTATTTTCGTTGAATACCAACCATTTACAACATCAAAACATCATCAAAACCATGCGGAAAATTATTATGGATTTTGAACACCCTACCTAATGGGGTGAGGCTGGCGCGTGAAAATTCTTGATAAATCTGTCAATACCATGCTTAAAATCGCGCAAAACCACCAAACTTAATGTAATAGCGAAAATGACTAATGACCAATGACCACTTAATATATTGATAATCAACATTTTCGTGGTCATTTGGTCATTTGAAATTTTTCTTAATTCTGTGTTAATAGGTGTAAATACCGATAAAGCAGCTTACCACTTCATTATTTTTCGGCAGCCATCATTAAATCATTTTCTTCTTGCGTTTCGTACGGCTTCGAGCCAAATGATGGTTGCAAAGATGACCTTTTTGCTCTTCTTCACGTTGACATTTTGTCGTTGTAGGAGGTATTGGGGGCATGATTGCACAATCATTGTGAGAAATGCCAAACCGACAAATATTAGGCTTGGACATAAAACTGTGCTAATGTAAGCAAAACGTAAAAGTTATACTTTTTCAGTTATGGAACTTTTATTTACAAAGTTCTCTATTGCTTGTTTGTGTTCTTCGTCAATGCAAAAAACAGCCCTATATTTCAACTTTTCTATGATGATTTTTTTGCTATCATAATACTCTTGGAATAACTGGTCTATTTCAAATTGACGTAATGTTATACCTCCATTCTCAATGTTCTTATTGTCCATGCTGAAAAAATTTTTTATTTTTGCTAAACATACAAACTCTTCATATGACAAAAATTTATTTTGAGCTACCAACAAACAATCGAAATTCGAGTTTGTCTGTTCAAGTATTCTTTTTGAATCTTCGACAAAAAAATTGTCGATTTTAATGCTTGCCATCAGTCTCACCATGTCATTACCGCATTTCTCAAAAATGTTTACTCCGCAATATAGAAGTTTAAACATGTTGTACTCTGATTCAAAGTCGGCAACACCATTTTCACGATCCATTTTGCTTAAGGACGCTATCGTTGTCAAAATCTCATATTCAGCCAATATAATGTATTGCAATGCTATAAACTGCGCTTTACTTCTTGGAAAAAAATCAGAAAACATATAGAAAATATAACCTGCAATATAGCCAAAACTAATATTCGATAAAACAGTTAGGCAAGAATACAAGTGTCTTGATTCCTTAGGGGATATTGTTGTCTGATGCATTACTGACAAATAGGAACATATTATAAATAGCACAAATAGCCCAAAGCTCCAACTTTTAATCAATTTGCGTATGCGATATTGAAACAACAAAGTCGAATATTTTCTCATGATATTTTATAGTTCTTGTTCATTAAATATAATGTATGGCTTATATCGTATATAATACGGATTCAGGAAATAGCAAAGGCATCCCTCTTTTCTTGATTTTGAAAGAGTATGTGTCGCCATGTCCACTTGGACGGCAAAGCAGCAAATCAACAGTTATAATGTTCTGTTCAAGCAGCACATCAAATTGACCAACATTAGGATTCTTTGTATGTTCTATCTGCTTGTAGCGAAAGTATTCCTTGCCATTGTTTAACTCGTTTTCTACTTCAATCCAGAAAGTTTCACGATGCTTTATTTGCAAACGTTGGTGTAACTTTACCAACCTCCATGCTGCCACATCTTCGATTTTTCTTCTCTCTGCTTGCAGTTCAAGAAGTTCATTTGCATGGTTGACATTCAAGAACAACATTTGACTATTTGGTGGCGTACATTGAACGGTGTTTTGGTAAGTTTTAAAACCATCTTCATTGACATAGCCGTATTTATCGACTATTTCTCGTCCAGACTTCAATTTACTAATTCCCCAATCTGGCGTTTGGGTAAATAGTACATTCTTCTTGCTACTTCTTTTATCCCGATGACTCTTCAATTCTATTCCCTTGTAATCTGGTGTCTTGTCACTATTCATGCTAATTCCAAGGAAAGATTCTATAGTTCTGCCGATTCCGGTATCAGCTGTTACCTCAGACTCAAACCATTGGTCTTTAACAGCACGGAAACGTCCAAGAAGTTCCTCAGAAACAGAGTTTCCCTCTTGGTTTATAGTTTTCAATACTTCCTGCATGGGCGTAATGATAGCAGAATTGTAGCATTTTTCAATGTTTATATGGGTTATATTGATACTGTACAAAGTTTGTTCATGCCAAAACAGAACATGAATATCGCTACCTTCTGTATAAGAACCAAATCCATATATCCACATTCGAGGATCGCCTTTCTTCGTGTTTGGGCGATAAAAAGATGCTTTCGTGAAAAATTGAGTTGCATCTGTAAGAATACAAGCTTGTTTTATTTGCTTATGTTCTTGACCTTGAAGTTGTTCCTCATAGTTATGAATGCCGTTTTCAAGAAAATAGGCTCGCATAGGAGCTGTTGAGTCGAGAATACCCTTACCTAAACCAGTAGGGGTAATCTCAAATTGGGTAAACTTTACGTTGTGGTTTACAAGAAATTTCAAATTTTTCTGCTCAAAAGCAGTAAATGGACGCATATTTACCATGTGACAAATATTTCTACTTTATATGTTTCAATAATGTATTGGCAATAGCCCTTGCCATTAATGGCGGAACTGCATTACCAACAAGTGTATATTGTGGTATTTCCTTTTGGCGATTGTTGCCACCTGTTTGACGCTTCCCTTGGAATACAAATGAATCGTCAAAACCTTGGAGGCGAGCCATTTCGCGAACAGTCATTGGACGATACGCAGAATAATGAATGAAGTCATCAGGCATTGTACAAACAGTTGGACTTTGTCCGAGAGGATTCAAAACCACGTAGTTTCGTTTCTGAGAATTCAATCCCTTCTCTTTTAATTCTGCCTTTGCTTCATCATAATCCCCATGTGCAGCAATGATTCGCAGTCGTTCACGAACTTTTTCGTTCTGTTGACTTGTTTGGTGATTAAACAAATCCATGTACTGATATTTCTGCGGTTTATCCAACTCACTCATATTCAACACATAGAATGGTTTATTATCGAATGTAAAACGATGCCCCAAACGACCAATTTTTGACCATTCAGAAAACAAAAGTCCACGTTCATCTGGTTCACCTTGAATAGCTCTTTGAATTTTTGTATCTTCAAATTTGGGGGTCAACTTTGGTTTCTTGTATGAAGTTACAGTTTCACCATTCCCAATCATATCCAAATCCCAAAGTGCTTCATAAACTTTCACTTTCTCGCTATCGCTGACGGTGGCAGGAATCTCTTTAATAACCTCTTGGTCATTTCGGCAACCAATAAACACAACTCGCTCACGATTTTGAGGAACACCATAGTTTGAGGACAAAAGAACAAATGGCTCTTCGATATTGTAAAGACGAATTTCCTTCATCATCCCATTTAGATGATTGAGAAGTTTTGTCTTATCTTTGAGTTGCTCTTGAATATATTCTATACATTCATCAAAAGTAGATGTTAGTATTTCCAATGACTTTTTTAAGGACTGAGCTTCATCTACACAATCTCCCATTTTTGCCACTTTATCAACAGCATCTAAAGTCTTTTCAAGAATCTGCTCATCTGATATTGTCTCAATCATATCATTGTAGCCATCCATAAAAGTGTCATTGTCAATGTGCGCACTAGTTTTTAACTGAATAATTTGTTTACGGATAGAATCTCTTTGTTGTTTCATTTTTAACAACAAAAGTCCATGACGAATAGTATTTACACTTTCGTCACTCTTGCTTACACTATACGGCAAATGCTTGGTCACATCCTTTAATTGTTGCTCAAGATTCTCAAAGAAAATCTCATTCTGCTTGTCCCAATTGTCAGTAGATGTTTCCATGCAAAGCCTAATATATAAGGAATAGTATAAAGATGCTGGCATCTGTGGTTTCAAGACATCTTCCAAGAAAGCATAGAGTTGATTCATTTTCGCATCATCAACGATAGATCTGATTTCACGAAGAATTCTCTCTTTGATTCGACCTTCATCCTTTGTTAGTATTCCCTTTACATTCTCCATTACAAAGTATTTAGGGCGTAAGGCCTTGATTACCTTTAGGTAATGAAAAAATAAATCATCACGTTTGTCAAGTTTCTTTCTGCGTCCAGCAAGACTAAACGACTGACAACTCGGACCACCTGTTACAACATCGATTTCTTGATTACCTATTTCTCTGAGAAGATTAGGCAAAAAAGAATCATCCATAATGTCTTGGCATATAAACTTAGTATCAAGACCAAGCATCTTATTGTAACGTACACGATGCGTGAGTTCACAATTTTCGTTTATATCGCTTGCTAAACGAAAATTGTAATACTTATCATCCGTATAGGCTTGCATAAAACCTTCGCTGAAGCCACCAGCCCCAGCAAACAAATCAAGATATGTAACGCCCTTTCGGGTTGAAATAAACTCTTTCTTTTCAGACATAGTTATATATTGCCATTATTCAATTCTATTATTCAAACTCTTACCAACTCAGTATAATCCACTTCAAGGAGTTCTGCTATACGAAGTAAAATTTCTAATGTTGGTTGGGATTGATTTGTACACCACTTTGAAACAGTTGTGGGGTCTTTCCCTAACTGTTCAGATAACCATTTACTGGTACGATGCTTTTCTACCAGAACCATTTTTATTTTATTTAAATCTTTTCTTTCCATAATTCAACCATTGTTTGTGGACAAAGATACAAAATATATATCTATATAACGATGCTCTGTTCATTAAATTGTATGATATTACACAATATTATTTGAAATTTTTCATATTTACCAGGAAAAAAATCTATTTTCCTGCCTAAACTATATCAATTGAATTTTTTAAAAAAGCTAACTGAGAAAACGAAAAAACCTCCGATCTTCACAGACGGGAGGCATTGTACAATTTATATGAGAAATATCTTATTTTTCGTCGTAAAGTTGCAACAAATTCCCATACCAACCAATTTTTTCTTGCATAAAATCGCGCAAAACAACCAAACTTAATGTAATAGCAAAAATGACTAATGACAAATGACCACTTAACGTATTGATAATCAATACTTTCGTGGTCATTTGGTCATTTGAAATATTTCTTAAATCGGAGTTAACAAGTGTTTAGCTCAAATTGCCTGCCCTGTGCGCTGTCTGTAAATGCGTAGGGCATTGTGCACCCAATCGCGCACATCGTTGTTCGATTCCATCAGCTGTGCCAATGCGGTGCTTAATCCGTGGTCGAGTGTCGACTTTCTAAAATAAATCGCCATTTTTTTTCGACCACGATTGCGCACGGCAATGTACATGGCATTGGTGTCGCCCGTCTTCTCGGTGGCTTTAACCGAGCGCTCGGCAAATGCGATTGCCTTGGCGAAGGGCGAAACCATTGTAAAATCTGTAACCATACTAATCAAAGATGTTTTTGCCATTCATTTCTATTTCGCGCACATTCACGTCGTTATACTCAGCGCCACCGCTTGTGCGCCACGTCCGCAACTGGAAGTGCAACACGCAGCATTCGCCTGCTTTCAAGGCACGTTGCACAGCTTCGGCACGTCGCGCATAGAACGACACAACCATGTCGTGCATATAGCTGTCATCGGCGTCGGCGTATGAAAACTTGGCTTCAAGTTTCAGCATATTTTCGCCTTTCTTAGTGGTGATTTCTTTCGATGGGCTTACCCATTCACATCTTGCATTTACCTTCATGATAATTCGTTTTTTAAAAAGGTTAATAATTAATTTTCGTCTTCTTTAGTCAGGTGCGAAACAATTCCGTTATAGCTCAGCGAGATAATGTCGCCATCTTGGTACTTTTGCACCATCTTTTCCGCCGTTTCACCGAACACGCACACTAGTACGATGTCGGATAAATCGTGAACTTTGGGGTCGTTCATCATAACGCATTTAAATATTGCTCTACGTGTTTCGCCTATTATGGGGAGGTCTTTCACGCCCGACACAATTTCGAGCACTCGCGCCGACGAGCAGCCCCTTACAAGTTCAAAACTTTCTTTCATTGTCAATTATCTTTTTTGTTCGTAATTTTTTTATACACACCATTCACGCCCTCTACCTTGGCAATAATTTCGTTTTGGCGCCAACAATAAATTATCTGCTTTATCGGGCTTTTCACCCCGTTTCGCCTCACGCAAGCTCGCAAATCGTCGCTTGTGAATGTCGCTGCCAACTCAGCAAACAAGTCCGTGTACACCGTGCGTTTTCGGGGTGTCGTGTCGCGCTGCACCTCCTCCATCTTCTCGCCAAAACGCGAAAGCAGAGCGGTCAGTGCGTAGTTTGCTACCCAAAGGGCAAAATCCTTGACACGTTTTGCGTAGTATGCTTTATTGCCATTTTCGTCGCTCGCCATTGCAGCCTCATAACAAGCCACAGCCACCATGCCCGCACGGAAACCAATCACCGCAGCACGTCTGCGGAAAATTTCGAGCGCCATGTTTTGGGTACGCAAAAAATCGAGGCGACGTTGCTCTAACCAATCATCGATGGCCTTGTTCAGGTAGTCGAGTTCGTAGCAGTCCTTCATCTGCATCAAGCGCTCCACAATAGCATCTACACGCTTTTCGGCACTGGCGGTGAACTTGCCAAATTTGGGCATACGCTTACCTGCTTGGTCGGGAATTTCGGCAAAGAGCACACGGCTCACAAGTCCATCCTCCACATCGTTGAAAAATCTGCCCACGGCTCGCGGAGTACCCAACACAAGTAGGTTATAATACACGCGCGTGATGGTGCTATAAGAGGCATCGCTCATATAATCTTGACCATACTCGGCATTATCGAATGCGTTGCGATAAATGTCGCTCTTTTGTGCCCAAGTACCGCTGCGGTTGCTCTTTGTCAGCGTGTCGATTTCCTCGGCAAAGGTCAACAAATGTCTGCCCCCTGCGTAGTCTAAGCGTTGCAGCAACTTTGCCACACTGACACTTGGCGGGAGCAAGCGGATGCAAGGCCTTGGGTCCTCGGGCTGCTCCTTCGCATTTTTCGCCTTCTTCAATTCTTGCCGATACGCCTCCTCAATGGCGCGGTTCGTGGCATCTTGCGCTTGTATGCGTGCCGTCAGCGAGTTATACATATTTCGGGCAAAACTCTTACCGCTTGCCTGGGGTGCGGTGACCACCGTAATGAACGAAGGGCTTTGTGCATTGCCGTCCAAATACGTGCTCCGAACGCCCGTGCAAAGCGCTCCTACCACGGGCAACATCGACACAAGTTGCACCGCCTTAAAGTCAGGAGGACACATGCGCACAAACTCACGAAACAAGGGTGGAAGCTGTGGCAAATTCTTCTGATAGTCCGCCAACGACAGCGACAAGTTTTTGTGCGCCTCGTTCGCGTTTGCTTCATCCTCGTCTTGTTCGGATTGTTCCTCGCGCAACTCTACTATCACGTTCATCAACTCTATCGGCATATCCGTGCGACGAAAAGTGCCAATCGTGTTACGGCAAATCTCTAGCACCTCGCTATCCGCTAAGCCATAGTGTGGCATCGCTACTGCCATGACTTGCGGATTAAAATCACACACATAGCGGAACACGCGACCTAATTTGTACAAACTCGAATTGCGATTGCCCTCACAAATTTCCGTGTCAAATAAATTTTCTATGAGTCGCTTGGCAATGTCCGTCAAGGGAATGCCTTGATAGTGCGTTTGCAGTGTGCCCTCAGCCGAAGCAGGTGCCGTGTCGTCTGCCGTGCTTGCCGTGGACTTCGGCTTTGCCACCGCCACTGAGGGCGCAATATTGTTTTGTGGCTTTATTGTGCATTCGGGGTCCATTGTGAAGATGCGACCATCGAGATAGTGCACATAATTTTCGGGAGGTACAAAACTCATACGCGCCAAATCGTGCGTGGCGGTGTCCACCTGTTCGGGTTTAAATCCCAACTGTGCAGCAAGCCACAACTGATATTCTCCGATTGTGGAAAAGCCTTGTGCAGCCATCATGCGTGCCACCACGCGAAGTCCATGCCCGCTCGGTGTGGTGTGAATCAGCATAATGCCACATTCGTCCACTTTCTTCATGAAGGTGCTCGCGATTTGTGCCGTGTTGCCCTCCAAGTGGTCCAAGTCGAGCATATAAAGTCCGCTTGGTTCCGCATTCTCGTTTTTGCGAGCCTTGCCGTTAAAATTTGCTTGCCACATTACCGCAGGGAGCCGTTTCTTTGCATTTGCATCGCCATGCTGAAAGTCGTACACCGCGCGGTTCACCAACTCGCTCATCGTTAACTCCGTCCACCGCTGCTGCGTCAACGGCTGTGGCATTGCCCGCAACGATTCTTGATAGTCAAATTTCATTTTCTTTGTTTTTAGTTTCTATTTGTATGCGCGGTAGCAGTTCGTCGGCCTCCTCCTCGCTCATGGGGTTGCAATAGCTGCAACGCTCGCCCTTGCACCATCCGCGCTTATATGCAGCGCAGCGCTTAGCCTGTCGGCGGTAGTTCACACTTGTGATTGCCCAATTCAATAGGTTGGCAATCGCGCTAAGAATCTTAATCACATTCGCTTTCATTCGCACCATTTTTTACAGACGACTTACGTTTTATCAACAACATTTGCGAAAGCGTATCAACCGACGAAGTGAAAATTTCGTTTGCCAACAAACTGACATTCGCAGTTTTTTCCACGCGCACTTGCACCTGATAATGTTCTTTATATTCACGGACAGCACTCTTTTCGAATCGCGCAATCATGCACCAAGTAGGTGCCGTCTTCTCCTTGCCCGAATAAGTAGATTCTGTCACATCGCCATTCGAGTAATAGCAAACTTTCTTTACCAATCGGCGATTTTTATTGTTTATATGTGTATTCTTCATTGTGTCTGTTTTTAAATTGTTCAACCAAACCAAGGTAATGAGTTGCTTTTGCTTTTTTAGCGCCGAACCACAAGCCGTCAGTTTGCAACTCTCAGCTGCGTTTGTAGCTCGTTTCACTAAAACCACAAAAATTACCTTGCAAAAACTTTTGGCGCATTGCCATCAGTTTTCGAGTGCAAAGTTAGGGCGCCCTGCGCAGAAAAAATGGGGACCCCCCGGGGACACTTCCCCGGGGATGTTTTAAAAACGGAGACAAAAAAAGGGCACAAAAAAAAGCGAAGCGCCATTTAGCACTCCGCTCATGAAAATGCAGCTATGCTGCATTTCTCAAAAAATATTACTTAAGAATCACTTCTTATCATCGCCACTCAACACCCTGCGAACCTCTTTTTCAAAACCATCTTTATATTTAAAATCCACGGATGCGTCATATTTCTGCGCAAGTTTTTTAATCCCCCAAAAATCGGTAAAGGGCTTCCACCTGGGTTTTAAACCCAACGCAACACCAATCTCCGAAGCCAATATAGAAATTTTATACTGCGAGAGTTTAACCACAGGTTGCAAATTTTCGTCCACATACCCCGCTGCTTTAGCACGTTCCCACACAATGTGGGCTTCGGGTGTATCAAGTTCCTCGGGGAGTTTTCGCTCCGTTGAACCCTGACAAGTATGTCCGCTAAATAGCTCATCTTTTTGCTTTACCTGCTTATTGCCCGTAGTTCGCTCCGTTGAACCCTGATTACGCAGTCCACCCAATTGCTTATCTAAAGCCTTCAGCACATCAGAGTAATATAAATTTTCAACGTTTTCTATATTCACACTGCCAGGGTGAAAATCTATCTTTGTGTAGTTCTTAACCTGGCTGAAATCAGTTTTCTTTTCCATAACTTTATTTTATATTGGCATTCATAATGTTAGTGGCGCCCGAGCAAACAGTGATATTGTTCGTAATATAAATGTTCGTGTTTCCGTGAAACATATCGCGAATAGCCTCTATGCGCACCCCCGAAGTCGTAACCCCGTTTGCAGCATCGCGAATTGCGCGTAATTGCGTATTTTCAAACTTTAATGCGTTTAACTTTTTCAGTAAGTCCTTGTTGCGTTGTTGTGCTTCGCCTAGTTTACGAGTTTGTTCGGCGTAAGATAAATAATAAGTCTCAACTCTATTTTTCGTATTCATCCATTTAAGCCGATAATAATCCGCTTCTCGGTTGTGGCGAGGAATATCATCTTTTAAATAGGCCTTAGTGTATCTAACTCCCCTGTTTGCAATATGTGTTATCATTTTTACATAATGCTGGGATGTGCTAGAAGACAATTGAGCATCAGCGTCAGACAATTGAGCATAAAAGTCCGACATTTGAACATCAACGTCTGACGATTGAACATCAACGTCTGACGATTTGCGAGAAACTCGACGAGTTGCATAATAACCCGCAAGCGAACCATCGCAACCAGCATTGAAATAGCTCATAGCTTCATTGCAAATTGTGTGTGCTGCCTCCGATAAACTATCGGCTGAACACTGGTTCTGAGGGGTCTCACTATGAGACGAATACTCGCCCTCGACTATGTTTAAATATTTGTTCATAATTAAATTAAAAAAATTATATTTATTCCATCCCATCCAACGGAATGGTTATTGCTGACTCATCGTCATCGTCGAATATAAAGCCGCCACCTCCCGATTTGGTTGTAGAATCGGTAGGCAATGTAAAGGGCGCATCTTGCACAATAGGCCCATCATCGGGCGAACAAGCCGTGCTCAATGCACACAACACTACGGCTGCTATTGCGCTGATGCACAATGACAACCCGCTTTTTTTACTCTCAGAAGAGGAAAGGGGGTACATGGTATTGTTATAATTACTCCCTCTGATAGTTTTTTTTTTAGACATATTTTTAAAATAACGGGTTCGTTATTAGGTAAAAAACCTGTAGTAATAGACTAAGGGTTATTACGAATGTTGCAAATTTAAAAAAATCTGCTCAATGCAAAAGCCTATCACGCTATTTTTTTAGTCTAAAGCAAAATACTGCTAACACTTCGTTATGGGCTGTAAGAACGGAATGAAAGCATTATAATCGAAATATAAAACTATTAACAATATATCCTTACAAATATACAACATTCATGTTAAATTGTATTTAATG
>ERZ1026884.1748-NODE-1748-length-11084-cov-2.867350_pt1 | contig 11084 bp, 8 predicted proteins | sample MGYA00380172_ERZ1026884 | MGnify/ENA primary metagenome ERZ1026884 (study PRJEB33269, sample SAMEA4719808) | human gut metagenome | biome: human-associated habitat; feature: organic feature; material: feces | place: Cameroon | collected 2013-10 ... | reverse complement strand
GATTGGAACGGGTCAGGAACTCATTGGCAGAGAATACGCCAAGAGCCTGCTCACCCGGAATGTGCATGAAGCGGGGAAGGCCCGCACCCGAACCGATAAAGACAGCATCAAAGCCTTCCTTGTCCATCAGATCCTGAACCGTGGTGGAGTGTCCGACAACGCAGTCGGTCTCGATGGTAACGCCAAGAGCCTCTACATTCTCGATTTCCTTGGCAACAACACGCTCCTTCGGAAGACGGAACTCCGGAATTCCATAGACAAGTACGCCGCCGGCCTTGTGAAGCGCCTCAAAAATGCGAACCTCATAGCCAAGCTTTGCCAGATCTCCTGCGCAGGTAAGACCGGAAGGGCCTGCTCCAATCACAGCAACCTTCTTCCCGTTCGGTACGGAGTGATTCTCCGGACGAATGCCAAGCTCCTTGGCGGTATCTGCCGTATATCTTTCCAGCTTGCCGATGGAAACTGCCTCGCCCTTGATTCCGCGGATGCACTTTGCTTCGCACTGACGCTCCTGCGGGCAGACACGTCCGCAGACAGCAGGAAGAGCGGAGGACTCGCTGATGATTTCATACGCGCCCTTTACGTTTCCTTCCTTCAGCTGCGAAATAAATCCGGGAATGTTAATGGAGACCGGGCATCCCTGCACGCACTGCGGATTCTTGCAGTTCAGGCATCTGGTTGCCTCTGCCTCTGCCTCTTCCTTGTTATAGCCAAGACATACTTCTTCAAAATTCGTTGCACGGACCTTCGGATCCTGTTCACGGACCGGGACCTTCTTCATCATATCAACCTGAATTGCCATATTCGTTCCTTCCTTGCCGCAGTCAGTCTGCGGCAGTCCAATGAATAATTCGTAACCTGACGACATCTCCGAAGTGACGGCATTTTAATCGTGGCAGTAGCCGCAGCCGCCTTCGTGCGTTTCTTTCTCCTGCTCTCTCAGAAGAAGACGTCCCTCCTCCGTCTTGTACAGACGTGAGCGCTGCATTGCCTGGTCAAAATCAACCTCCCAGCCGTCAAATTCCGGTCCGTCCACGCAGGCAAACTTTACTTCCCCGCCGACCATCAGACGACATGCACCGCACATTCCGGTTCCGTCCACCATGATGGTATTCATGCTGACAACCGTGGGAATTTCCAGCTTCTTTGTGAGCTGGCAGGCAAATTTCATCATGATCATCGGTCCGATCACAACGCAGTGATCGTAACGCTTTCCCTCGTCGTAAAGCTGCTGAAGAGCTACGCAGACATTTCCATGGATTCCATAGGAGCCGTCGTCCGTCGCAAAATAAAGATTTCCGGTCACCTCATCCATTTCCTTCTCAAGAATCAGAATGTCCTTTGATCTTGCGCCCTGAATGCAGTCTGCATCCACGCCGTGCTCATGGAGCCATTTCAGCTGATGATAAACAGGAGCGGTTCCGACGCCGCCCGCAATGAAAAGAAGCTTCTTCTTCCGAAGCTCTTCCAGCGGAACATCCACAAGATCGGAGGGATTTCCGAGCGGTCCTACCACATCTGCAAACCGGTCGCCCACCTCAAGTGTTGCCATCCGCATCGTCTCCGCGCCGACCGTCTGGAAAACAATGGTAATCGTTCCCTTTTCCTTGTTGTCATCGCAAACCGTAAGGGGAATTCTCTCACCCTCGGCATCCGCGCGTACGATCAGAAACTGACCGGGGAGCGCGCGCTCCGCGACTCTCGGTGCCACAATGTCCATCAGATAGACCTTGGGTCCCAGAAGCTCTTTTCTTGTGATCTCAAACATATTCTCATGCCCCTTTCCTGTGATTACTGTTAACTGCTGTGCTGTTAACCTGTTTTTTTCCGATCTATCCAATCGGGAACAAGGTTCCCGCCGAATATATATTTACCGTGCCGTTTGTCGCATTGACTGCGTAAATCCGGCCCGTGGAAACCGTATTGCCGCCTTCGTCGGTCAACGCCTCCGAATACATCAGGAAATTCCCCGTGTCAGCAATCTGCTTCAATCCGGTATACGTGAAGCTGTAGTGTGCGGTTCCGCTCGGTATGGCCCCCGCCGTATCCACAATCTCTCCGCGGTGGATCAGCGCTACAAGAATGTAATTAATCCCGTCAGCTGATCCGATGGATGAGGAAAGCTTGAAGGTATAATTTCTCTCCACAACCTCGGAAGAAATGCCGGCATCCGAAATAACCGCAAATCGGAAGCTGGAATCTCCCTCCGGCATTGGAATGGGTTCCGTGTATTCGGAGTCCTTCACTGTCGGATCCTTCCCGTTGGTTGTGTAATAAATCTTTCCGGTTACAGCCGAAGCCCTCTCTTCTTTCTGCTCCTTCTTCTCTCCGGAGGCTGCCTTTCCGCTCTTGTCCTTCTTTTCTTCCGTACTCTCGCTGCCGCTGTCTTCTCCCATCACAGAGGCTTCGATTTTCATCTGCTTCGCATAGGTTCCGGACTGAGGAGTCACGTCCGGCGGTGCGGGGACCGAGCTGTTAATCGTATACGTCTTCGTCACCACATTGCTGGACAGATTAAAATGATTCACGTAAACAGCAGATACCGTATAGGTACCCTCCGTCAGCTCGATCGGACCGTTATAAAGCAGGGAAGAGGTATCCGGAACCGAGCCATCCAGCGTGTAAAAGATCGATCCGTCTCCCTGGTCCTTGATGGTAAGCGTCAGTGTATCCTCGTAGGTGCCCTCGTCTTCGGAAAACTCCGGGTCGAACAATGCGTACTGCAGATAGTTGTCTACCACCTGCGGCCTTGTACAGTTAGACAGGAGCTCTGCTATTTTATCATATTCCTCATAGGACGCGTAGATTGCAATCATGCGGCCGTATGCCGCAACAACATCCTCTTCGGTCGCTGCATCATCCTCAAATGCCATGCTGGCAGCGCCAAGCGCAAGTCCCTCTTCTCCCGCCTTCTGAAGGTACTCGGATTTTCTCAGGTACAAGTCCACATCGCTTAACGCTTCCCCCGTCGCCTCATCGTGAGACGGGCCAAGTGCAATCGCCTTGTCGATTTCATCCGCAGCCTGCTGATATTTGCCGTCGCAGGACAGCTGATAAGCTTTTCCGACATAATACGATTTGGAATGCGTTCTCTGATACAAATCACCGGAGTAGAACAAAATAAGACACACTGTCGCAAAGAGTGCTCCGATCATGAAGACAATCATGAATTTCACATATCTGCGTCTTGCTGCGTAGCGCGCAAAACGTTTGGCTCTTCTGGCAGCCTGAAGCGCTCTTTGCTGATTTGCGGACTTTTCCGGCCTCTCATCCGGCAGCTCATCCGTTAAATTCTCCGGTACAGCGTCCTCCCCGGAATTTTCCGGAGCTTCCGCCGGAGGGAGCTCTCCCTTTTCCTCTGCGATGACCTTGGCAGCCTCTTCCATGCCAAGAATGATCTGCTCCTCCAGCTTCGCCTCATATTCAGGGACCATTTTTATCTCGGTGGCACAGTTCTCACAAAACAGCGCTCCATCCGGAATCTCATTTCCACACTTGGGACATTTCATCCGTTCGCGGATCCTCTCTTAACTGTAAATACGATTATGCTTCACGCTGCAGACGAATCGCTTCTACACAGTTATACATCAGCATCGCAATGGTCATTGGTCCTACGCCTCCCGGAACCGGAGTCACGGCGCCTGCTGTCTCCATAATGTCTTCTGTGTTGACATCGCCGCAGAGCTTTCCGTTCTCGTCCCGGTTGATGCCGCAGTCGATCACGACGGCACCCTTTCTGACATACTCATGGTTGAAAAACCTGGGTTTTCCGATTGCGGTAATCAGGATATCTGCTCTTTGGCAGACCTCCTTCAGATCCTTCGTATGGGAGTGTGCAAGTGTTACCGTTGCATTCTCCCGAAGCATCAGCATGCCCATCGGCTTCCCGACGATATTGCTGCGTCCGACGATAACACATTCTTTTCCGTCACAGTCGATTCCCTCGCGATGGAGAAGCTGAATGATACCGGCCGGTGTGCAGGAAACAAAGCCCGGAAGCCCGATGGAGAGCGCTCCGACGCTTTCCGGATGAAAGCCGTCCACATCCTTCTTCGGATCAATTCTCCGGATCACCCTGTCCTCATCCATATGCGAAGGAAGCGGAAGCTGAACCAGAATGCCGTTGACGGAAGGATCCGCATTCAGCTCATCCACCTTTGCAAGGAGCTCCTCTTCGGATGCCGTTTCCGGCAGCAGGATTTCTTTGTTGATGATGCCGCATTCCTCGCAGGCACGAATCTTATTGCGCACATAAACCTTGCTCGCAGGATTCTCACCGACCAGAACCACCGCAAGGGTTACGGAAATTCCCTGGTTTCCAAGAGCTGCAACCTTCTCCTTCAGCTCCGCCCGTACGTTTGCCGCAATTTCCTTCCCGTCTATGATCTTTGCTGACATCTCATTCTCCTGTTGTTTTCTGGAACTCTCACATGCCGTTATCGCTGCAGTATTCTTCAAACTGCGCCGGCGTCATCAGAATTGCCCGGGACTTAGTCCCCTCGGAATCTCCGACAACACCTGCCTCACAGAGCTGATCCATGATCCGTGCAGCCCGGTTGAAACCGATCCGATACCGCCTCTGCAAAAGGCCTATGGATGCGTTGTTTTTCTCAATAATAAACTGACCTGCGGAAGAAAACAGCTCGTCCACATCCGACTCATGCGAAGCTGCTTCGTCTGTACCTGTGACTCCGGCATCGCCCACGCCGCTTCCGGATTCGATCGCATCAATTTCTCTCTGATGACGCTTTGTTTCTTCCTCAGACACCGGATCATTGACCGCAAGGAAATTGACAACATCGGTTACCTCGTCATCGGATACAAAGCAGCCCTGAACACGATTGGGCTTCGGCAGTCCCTGCGGGAAAAAGAGCATGTCACCCTTTCCGAGAAGCTTCTCCGCTCCGTTCATATCCAGAATGGTTCTGGAATCCACGCCGGATGACACACGGAAGGCAATACGGCTTGGCATATTCGCCTTAATCAGACCGGTGATGACATCTACCGACGGCCGCTGCGTTGCAATAATCAGATGAATTCCCGCCGCTCTTGCAAGCTGCGCAAGCCGGCAGATCGCAGTTTCCACGTCGTTCTTCGCAACCATCATAAGATCGGCAAGCTCGTCCACAACAATCACGATCTGCGGCATAAAGTGCATCACAGCTTCCTTTTCCGAGCCCCCGGCCTTCTGATGCTGCAGAACAAGAGCGTTGTATCCCTTGATGTCACGAACCCTTGCATCCGCAAAGGCACGATACCTTGCTTCCATCTCCGCAACGCCCCAGTTGAGAGCCGCTGCCGCCTTCTGCGGATTGGTCACCACCGGAATCAGAAGATGCGGAATGCTGTTATAGACAGAAAGCTCCACCACCTTCGGGTCAATCATGATGAGTTTGACCTCGTCCGGCTTGGCATGGAACAGAATGCTCATGATGATGGTATTGATGCAGACCGACTTACCGGAGCCGGTGGCGCCGGCAATCAGAACATGCGGCATCTTTGCGATGTCTCCGTAGACAGGCTTTCCGGCAATGTCCTTACCGACGGCAAATGCAAGCCTTGACTTCTGACTGCGAAACTCCTCCGTGTCCACGATATCCCTTAGCGCAACCGGCTGTGCTTCCTTATTCGGAACCTCAATACCGATTGCCGATTTCCCCGGAATCGGAGCTTCAATACGAATATCCGTTGCAGCAAGTGCCAGCTTGATGTCATCGGCAAGAGAAACGATCTTACTGACCTTGACGCCCATCTCAGGAAGCATCTCATACCGGGTGACCGAAGGACCCTGAGAAATGTCTGTGATGGTGACGTTCACGCCGAAATTGCGAAGCGTTGTCTGGAGCGTCTGTGCTGTGCTGCGAAGCTCATCATCGGAATCAGCCCTGGAACCGGCTCCTGGACGAAGCAGCGAAACCGGAGGAAACTGATATTCTCTTTTCTTTGCGGGCTCTTCCGACTGTTCTTTTGTCTGTTCTTTTGTCTGTTCTTCCGTCCGTTCTTCCGGCTCATCCTCCTGCGCTGCGTTCAGTTCAGAGGTTGTGTTCTCGCGCTCGGTATGAACCGGCACATCCTGCATGGGCGGCTGAGCCGGTGCCTGCGCCGGCGCAGGATCGGATACAGGCTCGTTATCTTCGTGATCCGTTTCCGGTGCTCCCGCTGCTTCCGGCGTTTCCTCCTCCGTCTCATTCCGAACCACGCGGATCTCCGGAACCTCTTCGTATCGGAAGAAATCAGCGTTCTCCGAACGATTCGAATCGAAAGCATCGGATTCTGAAATCTCAGAATCCGGGCCTTCTGCATCCGCTTCCCCGGAAATCGGAACATCCGCCTCTGCGGCAGACCCATGGGAAGCCTCCGCATCCGGATCCTCACCGTCCCGGTAGATAGTTGCGCGAAGGACCTCTCCTCCCGCAGCTGTATTCTGCGCATAAGGACTGCGCGGAAGCTCATGAACAGGGAGCTCTCCTTCTTCCGAAAGCGACTCTTCCCGGGACAAAATTTCCTCATCCCAGTAATCCTCCGGCCGGATCTCGTGAAGCTCCTCCGAATCACGCCTTGCCCGAATCTCTTCCTTTCGTTTTTCTTCTTCCAGAAGCGCAGGATCCCGGATTTCCTCTTCGGAAGGCGAAGAAATCGTCTCTTCTTCCGAAGAAGCGGAAGGAATGCCAGCTGCAGGTGCTTCCTGATGGATGTCCTGTCCGGATTTTTGCTCCGGAATATCCGGCACCACGTCCTGCATGCCGACATCGTTCATTTCTTTCCGGGTCGCAGTGTCCCCGGCCGCATGCCCGTCCATTCCGGAAAACGCTTCATCTTCCGACAGATCGGTGTTCCACATGTTCTGCGGCGCTTTCCGTCTTCGTTCCTCATCCTGAAGACGCTTTCGCTCTCTGCGCTCCCGCTGAAGGTCCTGATACCTTGCGCGGCTCTCATCATAGTGAGAACGCGGAGCTTCCTCATAGGAATCCTCTTCCAGATAGTCGTCCTCTTCGAACTCTTCCGGATGCTCCTCGCGGTACCGCTCTTCCTCTTCCATTCGCTCCAGACGGTGAAGGCGCGCATCCATTGCCTTGTCCCTGGCAAGCTCCAGAATGGATCTCTGCGCAAGAACATAGACACATCCCACTGCTCCCACCAGAAGGACCAGAATGGTTCCAAAGGTCTTCAGAAGCCGGTACAGAACAAAGGCAATGGTTCCGCCGATGATTCCGCCTCCCGATCGTCCCTCCAGACATCTCGAATAGATTCCTGCCGGATCATATCCAGTCACAGCAGAAAGATCGGTTCCGATCAGTTCGGAAAGAACACCGATGATCAGGAAAAGGCCCAGAATTGCCAGAATCTTTACCGCAATCTTGGAGTCCCGCTGACTCATCAGCACATAATAAAGATACAGGCCAAACCCCAAAACCGGAAGAACATAGGCCATCACTCCGGTCAGGCCGAACATCAGTCCTGAGAAAAAGCTCCCTACGATTCCAAGATTCATGAAATTGCACAGGAAAAGAAAAATCATCAGCGCAAAAAGCGCGATTAAGGTAACATCGCGCTGCACGACAGAAGGCTGATTTCTGCGTCCGGAATTTCTTCCCGTCCCGGAGCCGTTTCTTTTCTTCGAAGCAGATGAGGAATGTGCGGAAGAGCTTCGGGAAGATGCCGCGCTCCTCGCAGAAGATGAGCTTCCTCTCCTTGTCGGATTTCCGGTACCTCTGGCGGTTCCTGCACGTCCCGCTGATGAAGAACGGCTCCCGCCTCGGGATGCTGTTCTGGATGAAGTTGTTCTCTTTCCGGTATTTGCTGCCATGAATGAATTCTATGCTTCTTCTAAAATCAATCCTGCAGATGCGCCAAGGATCTCAGAGGTCAAAATCGTCTTCCTCTGAGATCCGCACATCAAAATCATCTTCTCTTGCATTTTTCAGATCTTCCGGGTCCGGAAAATCCATGGTATCTGCAAGCTTATCCCAATCTCCCTCTTCCACGTTCTGAATCGGGAATTCCAGCTCCTGCCTCCGGCCCTGCACAGGGTCCGGAAGCGGATTGTCAATTTTATGATTTTCAGTCATCGCTGTCCTGGTTCTCCCAGTTGTGATATACATTCTGAACATCATCGCTCTCGTCAAGCTTGCTCAGAATGATATTCAGCCCCTTGATCGCATCGGCATCGGTCACCGTCACATAATTCTGCGGAATCATCGAGATTTCAGCCGAAACAGTAGGAATCCCTGCTTCCGTAACTGCCTTCGAAACCGCATCAAAATCCTCCGGAGCGGTCAGGATCACCAGAGAATCCTCATCCTCCTGAATGTCCTCTGCACCTGCATCCAGAACAATCATCATCAGATCGTCCGCAGATCCGTCATACTCCTCACGGTCTACTACAATCTGTCCCTTCTGATCAAACATAAAGGAGACACTGCCCTTGGTTCCCATGGAACCATTTCCCTTGGAGAAAGCAGCACGTACATCCGAAGCGGTACGATTTACGTTGTCGGTCAGAGTTTCTACGATAATCGCAACTCCGCCGGGGCCATAGCCCTCATAAGTGTTCTGCTGATAATTGACGTTGTCGACATCGCCGGCAGCCTTCTTGATTCCGCGCTCAATGGTGTCATTCGGCATGTTGGCTGCCTTTGCCTTTGCAACGACCTGTGCAAGCTTGAAGTTGTTGGCCGGATCCGGGCCACCTTCCTTTACGGCAACGGCGATCTCACGGCCGATGATGGTAAATACCTTACCCTTAGCCGCATCGTTTGCTTCCTTCTTATGCTTGATGTTTGCGAATTTGGAATGTCCTGACATGATTTCTCTCCTTCAAATATATAAAATGTATTCCTTCTGAAAACTAATTCTGACCCTTTGCAGACGGAGGCAGTCTGGTCAAAGCAACCCTCTGCACCTGCCGGTCCGCAACCGACAGAACGTGAAAACGGAACCCTCCGTAATCCGTTGTGAAATGCTCATTGGCATCGGGAACCTTATCCATTTCTTCCATCAGAAAACCATTCACGGTTTCATAATGATCATCCTCGAATTCAATGCCGAAGCGTTTCGTCAGATCCTCCAGAGGCGTTCTTCCATCGATGATAAATTCATTCTTGTTCCCGGTCGGCGTGATATGATTCTCATCCACGTCATACTCATCCATGATGTTGCCGACAATCTCTTCGAGTATGTCCTCCATGGCAATAAGGCCTGCCGTCTGGCCATACTCGTCGATGACAATAACCATCTGGATCTTCCTGCTCTGCATCCTGGTGTTCTTCCCGGAAACGTACCGCATCCCGAAAATGCACGATGCCCAGAATGTCATCGATGTTCTCATGATAGACCGGAAAACGGGAATTATGCTGCCTCAGCATAAACGCCAGCGCATCCGAAAGCTTCATGGAATCCTCAAGAATGATCATGTCATTCCGGTGCGTCATAATATCGGCAGCTTCCTTGTCCGAGAATTCGAAGATATTCGTAATCATCTCCGCCTCAGACTGATCGATCACGCCCTGCTCATGGCCTTCATTCAGCATCGAGCGGATCTCTTCCTCCGTCACATCTCCCTGAACCGGCGTTTTCCGAATACCGAACAGAAACAAAATTCCCCTTGCCGTTCCGCTGACGATTCTTGTCAAAGGAAGAACAGCGATCATCAGCACATGAAATACACCGCCGCATCGAAGAACCCATCTCTCCGGATGCGCACCTCCAAGGCGCTTGGGGATCTGGACGCCAAAGACAAGAAGAACATAGAGCACGATCAGCCAGGAAAGAATCAGAGAAAGCGCGTAAGCCCAGCCTTCCTGAAGCCCGGAAGGAAAGAACTGCTCCATGCGGACCAGCAAAAATCTGGAAACCGCAATTCCGTAGACCGCACCGACAACCATGTTGACACAGGCCGTCACCAGCTGAATGGTATCCGCATAATCCGCCTGATTCCTCATCACGGAAGAGAGAATTTTCTGCCTCCTCGCACGAAGCTTCTGCTCACGTTCTCTGGACGCACCCTGTTCAGAGCCTTCCTCGTTCTCATCCTCCTCCGCCTGCGGACGGAGCATGCGGACAGCAGTGCCAAAGCCATATACAATTGCATCAAGAATCAGCAAAACAGCCAGAATCAGAATCAGACTGACAGCCGACAGATCATCCATAAAAAAGCCTTCACCTCCCGAAGTCTCACACGATAAACAGCAACGCCCTGTATGAAAGCGTATTGCTAAACCAAAATTTTAGCATAAAATACCATCGCTTAGCAAATCGCCTCTTCATATTACATCTCTCCCAGCTTCCGAATGAGATCGGTTGCCATAATGGACCTTCTGCTTCTCTCTTTGGCGAGTGTATCTGCCGCAGCACCATGAATGTATACCGCAGCCGTTGCCGCCGCAAAGCCTTCCATTCCAAGGCCAAGACAGGCTGCCGCAATTCCCGTAAGGACATCTCCGGAGCAAGCCGTGGCAAGGCCATCGTTTCCCGAGGTATTCAGATACCGTTCCGTATGTCCGAACGAAGCCACGAGAGTTCTTGCATCTTTGCCTGCAATGGTGCAGTGGAACCGGTCTGCAAATTCCGGAAGCCACGCAAAGCGATTGGCAAGAACCTCCGAAACCGTCTTATGAAAAAGTGCCGCGCATTCTGCAGGGTGCGGCGTCAGAATCACGGGAATCCTGGAGCCTGCAGACAAAAGCTCCCCGTATAGACCATCTCCCTCTGCCAGGAGCCGTATGGCATCCGCATCAATGACAAGCCCCCGCGGCAAAGCGTCTGCATGCTTCAAAACAAAGGCAAGAAGCTGTCTGCATCCCTCTGATCTTCCAAGCCCCGGTCCTATGACCGCGGCATCTGCCCATGACAGACAGGCCCAAAGCTCCTGTTCCACGGATGAATCCAACTCCGCGAAGGCATCCCCGGAAGAAGTCCGTTCCCGGCCTGCATTTCCGGATGGGACCTTCCTCAGAGAGGAATAGGTACTGCACATGGCTTCCGGAATCGTCTCCTGCAAAATCACGCGGTTGTCCTCATGCGTAAATACACGCACCATTCCGGCGCCCATCCGGAGAGCCGCCTGCGCACTCATCGTGCAGGCA
>ERZ1026884.1747-NODE-1747-length-11085-cov-9.340254_pt1 | contig 11085 bp, 6 predicted proteins | sample MGYA00380172_ERZ1026884 | MGnify/ENA primary metagenome ERZ1026884 (study PRJEB33269, sample SAMEA4719808) | human gut metagenome | biome: human-associated habitat; feature: organic feature; material: feces | place: Cameroon | collected 2013-10 ... | reverse complement strand
GAGAAATCCCCTTATTCCTTCCAGCGTAAGGGCTGCTACTTTACAGATACCCTGTCCAGAGAAGGCAAGGGCGCTCTGGTAAAATCCGGTGTAGGTCTGACCTGGTCGGGCTTCCGTCCCAGCGATGACGCTTGTATCTATGGTTACCTGATCCCGTCCAATATGTTTGCAACTGTTGTTCTGGGCTATATGGAAACCATTGCACACGAAGTATTAAAGGACGAGGCTCTGGCAGCAGAAGCAGCTTCCCTGAAAAAAGAGATCCACGATGCCATCGAAAGCATGGCGATCGTAGACAACTATTACTATGGCAAGGTTTATGCATACGAAGTAGACGGCTACGGTCAGTATATGTTGATGGATGATGCAAATGTACCCAGCCTGCTGGCTATGGATTACCTTGGCTACGAGGCGGATGACCGTCAGGTTGTGGAAAACACCCGCAATTTTGTGCTCAGCTGTGCAAATCCTTACTATTATGAAGGCAGCTGTGCAAAGGGTGTAGGCAGCCAGCACACCAAGCCTGGCTACATCTGGCATATCGCTCTGGCGATCCAGGGTCTGACCAGCAAGACAAAGGAAGAAAAGCTTGCAATCCTGAACACCATGAAAAATACCGATGCCGGCAAGCACATGATGCACGAGGGCTTCGATGTCAATGATCCTGCAAACTACACCAGAGAGTGGTTCTCCTGGGCAAACGCAATGTTCTGTGAGCTGGTTCTGGACTACTGCGATATCCGCGTAGCACGGTAAACTATACGGGACGTGCGAATTTCAAAAAGTCGATGAGGCGGCAAGTCTTCTGCAGTGATAAAAACTGCAAAAGCTGCGTGAACATGTTTAGCATCTAAAAGCTGCTGTGAAACGGTATGGAAACCGTTTCACGGCAGTTTTTGACTAGAAAAAGCAGGAGATACAATAGCCGGAGACATGGAGGAGGTTATGGAGCAGAAGCAACCAAATATTGTGTTTATTATGACGGATCAGATGCGTGGAGATTGTATGGGAATAGCGGGGCATCCGGATGTGAAAACTCCGTTTCTTGACACGCTGGCAGCACGGGGGACACTGTTTGACAGAGCATATTCGGCTTGCCCCAGCTGTATTGCTGCGAGAGCGGCTCTCCATACAGGACTTTCGCAGGAAAAACACGGTCGGGTTGGGTATCAGGATCGGGTAACGTTTCGGTATCCGCATACGATGGCTGGAGAGCTGGCAAAAGCTGGATATTATACGCAGTGTGTAGGGAAAATGCACGTGCACCCGCTGCGCAATCTGATGGGATTTCACAATATAGAGCTGCATGATGGTTATTTGGGGGCATATAGGAGGGAGACGGTTCCCTATTATGAATCTCAGAAGATTGCAGATGATTATTTTTACTGGCTGAAAAATGAAAAAGGAATTGAGACAGATGTTACGGATACCGGACTGGAATGCAATTCGTGGGTTTCCAGACCGTGGATTTATGAAGAATCTTTACATCCGACAAACTGGGTTACGACCCGGGCAATTGATTTTTTGCGCCGTCGGGACAGGGAAAAGCCCTTTTTCCTGATGGTGTCGTATGTGCGTCCGCATCCGCCGCTGGATGCGCCGCAGTGCTATTTTGATCTGTATCGGAACAAAAAGTTAAGGACACCCGCACTGGGAGACTGGGAGAACCCCAGGGAATTGGAGCGGCAAGGAAGGATTTTTGATTCTTCCACAGGACCGGTTGATCCGGAGCTGATCAGGGAGGCACAGATTGGGTATTATGCCTGTATCACTCATGTAGATCATCAGATAGGAAGGCTGCTTCAAAGTCTGACAGAATCCGGGATTATGGACAATACGGTTATTGTTTTTACCTCTGATCACGGAGAAGAATTAGGCGATCATTATATGTTTCGAAAATGTCGTCCCTATGAGGGCAGCTGTCATATTCCGCTGATTCTTTCCGGACCGAAGCCGTTGATTGGGGGAAAGGAGGGACAGGTTTGCCATAATGTGGTGGAGTTGAGAGATCTTATGCCTACTTTTCTGGATCTGGCTCATGCACCGGTACCGGAGGAAGTAGATGGAAAAAGCCTTCTGCCTATGGTAGAAAAACCGGAAGAAGGCATTCGTCCATGGCTGCATGGGGAACATTTGTATGGGGAGGAATCTAATCATTATATTGTTACGGAGCGGGATAAATATATCTGGTATTCCCAACGCGGGGAAGAGCAGTATTTTGATTTGTCAAAGGATCCCAGAGAACAGCATAATGCAGTTTGGGATGCAGAATATCAGGAAAGAGTTCGGCAAATGCGGAGCTGGATGATTGAGGCTCTGGAAGGACGAGAAGAACAATTTGTGGAACAGGGAAGACTTAAAATAGGGGCTCCGATGATAGGATGTCTGAAAAATTCGTTGGTGAATGGATAAAAGGGGAAAAAGGATAAAACGTTAATCTGACAGCACTGAAACTCAAAAACCGGGCAGAGAGAATCTGCCCGGTTTTTGAGTCTTATCCGCAGCACTTAGTGGAACGTATCCACGGAATAGTCATGGTAATGGAAACCAAACCACCGTCCGGGCATATCGCCGGGGAAGTGGGGGGCTTCGTAGGTAAGGAACTGACCGTTTTCATCCAGCGCCTCGGGAGTGAACTGGGCGGTGTGCTCCAGCAGAAGCTTCCAGAGCTTTGCCTTGCGCTCCTGCCAGGCAGGATCCTCTGCGAGGTTATGCTGCTCCATGGGATCGGTGTTCAAGTCAAATAACAGTACATGATTGCCGACTGCAGAGTAAACTAGCTTCACCTTTTCTTCCATGACACAGAAGTTCTTGTTTAAGCTGTTGCCAAAGAACAGACGGTTCATTGGTACGGGCTCTAACAGGTTCTGACCGCTGACAGCGACAGGAGAGGTAAGTCCTGCCATTGCAAGGATCGTAGGATAGATATCTACAAGGTCAGCCGGTGCTTCTACGCTGATGTTGTGAGGAAGGCTGCGTCCCTGGGGAGGCATGATCAGAAGCGGCACATGGGCACTGCCTTCAAAGAACAGGTTCTTCTGGGACATATGGTGGTCTCCCAGCATCTCGCCGTGGTCAGCAGTGAAGATGACCCAGGTGTTTTTGAACAGATCATTTTCTCTCAGACAGCCAAAGATACGGCCTAGTGCATAGTCAACCTGTGTAATGCAGGCATAGTAAGCGCGTTTGGAAGCAGCGCGCTGCTCTTTGCCAAGCAGATGCAGGTTCGTGTTTTCATAAGCGCCTGCAAGGAAGCCCTGGGGGGTCTCTTCAACGGTTTTGGACCAGTCGCCTGTAACTGCGTCCGGCATCGGGATGTTGTCATACAGCTCCCAGAAGTCGCGGCAGGGATCAAAGGGCGGATGGGGCTTGGTAAAGCTTGTCCATAAAAAGAACGGACGCGTTGTGTCACGGGTCTCCAGAAAATCAATCGCTTCCTCTGCGATCCAGCTGGTGATGCTGTCCTTGACCTCTACCGTGGAGATCACAGGTTCTACCTCACACTCGCCGACACCGTGGGCCTTGGGATGTGCAAGAACCTGCTTCTTGTCATATTCGCGCATGTAGTCAAGGGGCAGCTTCATATGCTCGAAGCCATAGTGGGCGCGGGCGGGCTCAAAGTGCATTTTACCCTTTGCACAGGTCTGATAGCCTGCGTCTGTCAAAACAGCGGGAAGGGTGGAGCGTTCCTCGGTGCAGGCACGCATAAAGGTCTCATGTGTTTCATTGGAAATAACGCCGCTTTCGTAGCCCTGACGTCCGGTCATGATGGTTGTACGGGACGGAACGCAGATCGGGCAGCTGGCATAGCAGTTTTTGTAGCTGATGCCCATTGCCGCCATATAGTTCAGATGCGGTGTAAAGATACTCTGATTCCCCCATGCGTTCAGAGTGTCGAAACGCTGCTGATCGGTCGTAATCAGCAAAATATTATCCTTTGCCATAATATAAGATAACCTCCTCCGGATGGCAATATTGAGGCAGAACAGGTCAGAATTCTGCCAAAGGACGGACAAATCCGTTGCCTTTATGCACAGTATAAGCCTTATAAAAGTGCGGTGTCTATCCTAAAAATATGAGATGACGTATTTTAAAAATCGTTCTTTTTTGTGCTTAACTACGGTGAAGTATCAGAACAAAAAATAGAGAAATGTGCAAAATAGACAAAAATGAGCATTGCTTTTGTACATTGAAGATAATATTTTTATACTGGTATATAACTTATTTTAGGTTGTGCGGACAGATTTACTAATATATAATAAATACATCAGTTCGGAACACGAAAATGTATACCGAGTGACGGACGGAACGATCGAATCGGCCCAAAACGATACAGATTGTTCAAAAATATTCCTGAGAGGGAATCAAAAGTGCAAAAGTGCACAAAAGGAGGAACGTATGAAAAGAAGAACGTAAACAAGCTTCTTGCGCTGGGTCTCGTTTCTGCTATGACAGCTGGTATGCTGGCAGGCTGCGGAAACACAGCATCTACAACAACAGACCAGGGTGCTGCTGACACAACCGTTACAGAAGCTACGGATGACAAAACTTCCACCGATACTGCGAAGGCAGACAACGGTGAAGTGCCTACTCTGATCTGGTGGAGCATCGGAGGAACACCTCCCGATGATTTCGATAAGACCATCGCAGAGATCAGCGACTATACAGAAGAGAAGATCGGTGTAAGAATCGATGTTAAGATCGCAAGCTGGGCTGACTGGGCAACCAAGATGAACAACATCGTTAACACCGGTGAGTATTTCGACCTGATGTTTGTAAACAATACAAACTACACCAAGTTCGTTAACCTGAACGCACTTGCTGATATCACAGATCTGGTACAGTCTGAGACTCCTGAACTGTATGATTTCATTCCGGAAGACCTGTGGAGAGGCGCTACCATCAAAGAGAAGGTATACGCAGTTCCTACTTACAAGGATTCTTCTCTGACTCAGTTCTGGATGCTGGATGACTCTATTGTACAGAAGTACAACATTGACATGGACAGCATTAAGGATTTTGCAACTCTGGATCCCATCATTCACACCATCAAAGAGGGAGAAGGAAAGTCTGTATATCCGATCCATCTGTCTCAGGGTGCTACCTTTAATGGTTTCTTCAACGGCTACGACGGACTGACAGCAGGCGTTGCTGTCATGGGCGTTAAGTATGACGATGAGAGCCGTAAGGTTGTAAACCTGCTGGAGCAGGACGATGTAAAAGAAAACCTGAACTACCTGCACAAATGGTATGTAGATGGCATCATCAATCCCGATGCTAACGTTGTAACAGATGCCGGCAAGGGCGCTATCTTCAGCACAGGTCAGGGCTGGCCTGCAGCAGCAGAGTCTTGGGCATTTGGTCAGGGCATTGAGAAATACGATGTAACAAAGGTATTCGGACCTCTGTATACAACTGAGACGATTCAGGGTTCCATGAATGCAATTTCTGCAAACTCCAATTACAAGGCAGAAGCACTGAAGGTTCTGCAGCTGATGAACACCGATGCGAAGTTCCGTAATATGTGTGCATTCGGTACCGAAGGCAACTTCATGCAGTATGAAGAAGACGGCACTGTTACAAAGCTTCGTGATGACTGGGTATGGCCTACTTATACACAGGGTACCTTCTTCATCCTGGCTACACAGTCTGATGGCGATCCGGATGCTTGGAATCAGGTAAAAGAGCAGAATGAAGCTGCTACAGCATCTACCTGCCTGGGCTTCGTATTCGATCCCGAACCGGTTCAGAACGAAATCGCAAATGTAAACACTGCTTGGGAGAAATACAACAACGACCTGTTAACAGGTGCGATTGATCCTGAGACAACTGTTCCTACCATCATTGATGAACTGAATGCAGCTGGTCTGCAGACTGTTATCGATGAGGCTCAGAAACAGCTGGATGCTTTCTTTGCTGAATAATCATTCTGTTGTCATTAAAAAGACCCTCCGGGTTTCCCGGGGGGTCTTTTCCATAGGGAAATCGCATTCCTCACAGACTGTATTCAAAACGTTAGGTGAATCATCTGCAACCTTATACAGCTTTTACATTTCAATGCAGACAAGGGTAAGGAATCTGGGAAAGAATTATATAAAAAGTGCACAAAAAACCAAAAGGAAATTGTACACCTGAACTGTTTTTTTTATACCAATATATAATAAATTTTAGGTTGTAGAGTCAAAATAACTAAGTTATAATGACAGTATAGTTTCCGAGTAAAGGAATTTACGTGAGGAATCTGCGAAGAAGGAGGAAAACGGAAAATGAGTAACGAAAAGACTGGCCGCAGAGGCAAGAAACACATCTGGGGCAAAGACGACACAGAGCTGTCGTTATTGGCACTGCCGACTACCATCTGGTATTTGCTGTTCTGCTTTTTACCGATGTTCGGTATTATCATCGCATTTAAGAACTACAAGGTATACGGCGGATTTTTAACAAGCTTTATTAAAAGTGAATGGGTGGGATTTAACAACTTTAAATTCCTGTTTTCCTCAAAGGATATCTGGCTGATCCTGCGTAATACGCTGGGATATAATGTCATTTTCATTATCCTTGGTATTGTGGCACCGGTTGCTGCAGCAATCGCAGTTGGACAGCTCCACAGCAAGAAGCTTGCAAAAGCGTATCAGACTGCGATGTTCATGCCTTACTTCCTGTCCTGGGTCGTTGTAAGTGCACTGGTTTGGGCATTTCTGTCTTATGACAAGGGTCTGATCAACGGTATGATGGAGTCCTGGGGGATGGAACGTCAGCAGTGGTATATGAAGCCTGCTATGTGGCCTCCGTTCCTGGTATTTATGAACCTGTGGAAGGGTCTCGGCTACGGAATGGTCGTTTATCTGGCAACCATCACCGGTATTGATAAGACCTATTATGAAGCAGCCGGTATCGACGGCGCTACGATCTGGCAGCAGATCCGCTACATCACTCTGCCTCTGATGAAGACCGTTATCATCATGATGTTTATCATGGCAGTAGGACGTATTTTCTACTCCGACTTCGGTTTGTTCTATCAGGTGCCCAGAGATTCCAATACGCTGTACAATTATGTATATACTCTGGATGTATATGTTTACAAACAGTTGAAAACTTCGACCACCGGTATGGCGTCCGCTGCAGCCTTTGTACAGTCTGTTGCCGGATGTATTACGATTCTGACGGCGAATGCGATCGTTCGTAAGATCGACCGTGAGAGCGCAATGATTTAAGGGAGAAGAACAATGGAAACAACGAAAAAAATCAAAAGAGTAAACAAAGACGAGCCTACCGGGTTCGACCGGTTCAACCGGGTATCCAAAGGCGCAAACGCTGTGCTGAATATCATTTTCATTATTATGTCGCTGCTGTGCGTAATACCGATCCTGCTGGTTGTTGCGATTTCCTTTTCTGCGGAGGATTCCATCACAGAATACGGATATCGCTTCATCCCTAAGATCTTCTCTCTTGAGGGCTACACATTCCTGGCTTCTCAGAGCACGATGCTGCTGAGAGCTCTGGGTGTCTCTCTGTTTGTAACAATCGTTGGCACGGTTCTGGGTGTTATGCTGACAACTCTGATGGGCTATGTACTTTCCCGTCCGAACTACAAATTAAACGGCTTCCTTACAATGGTGGTATTTATCCCCATGGTATTTAATGGCGGTCTGGTTTCCACCTACTTCGTAGTCAGCCAGCTGCTGGGCTTAAAGAATACGATCTGGGCATTGATTCTGCCGCTGGCAGTTTCGTCCTTTAACGTTATCATCTGTCGTACCTTCTTTAAGACAACCGTTCCGGAATCCCTGATCGAATCCGCAAAAATGGATGGCGCATCTCAGCTGACAATTTTCAGCAGAATCGTTCTTCCGATTTCCCTGCCGGTACTGGCAACCATCGGTCTGTTCCTCTGCTTCGCTTACTGGAACGACTGGTATCAGTCCATGCTGTACATTGATAACACCAAGCTCCTTTCCCTGCAGGCGCTGTTAAATCAGATCCTGACGAATATCCAGATGCTGGTACAGAATGCGGCGACACTGGGTGCATCTGCAGCAGAAATGCTTGCTAAGATGCCGAAGGAAGCGGCTCGTATGTCCATCGTAGTTATCATCGTATTGCCTATCGCCTGCGCATATCCGTTCTTCCAGCAGTATTTCATTTCCGGTCTGACGGTTGGTGCGGTTAAGGGCTGATATTTCCTATATTATCTGTGTGTTTTAATTTGATATCCTGCCGGAAGGACCGGCTGTGATATAAAACGGGCTCTCTGCATACAGGGGGGCCGATTTTAAGGAGGAGACATTATGAAAAACAAGAGCATGAACAAGATTCTTGCCCTGGGCGTTGTTGCCGCTATGACAGCTGGAATGCTGGCAGGCTGTGGCAGCTCTGCGTCCACAACTGACGGCGCTGCAGCCGGAACAGAAGCTGCTTCTGATTCTGCAGCAAGCAAGGGTGAAGTACCTACCCTGGTATGGTGGACTGTAGGCGGAACCCCTGCAGACGATTTCGATCAGGCTGTATCTCAGATCAGCGATTACGCAGAAGAAAAAATCGGCGTAAGAATCGATGTTAAGATCGCAGGTTGGGCAGATTACGACACCAAGATGAACAACATCATCAACACCGGCGAATACTTCGACCTGATGTTCGTAAACAACACAAACTACACCAAATTTGTAAACCTGAACGCTCTGGAGAACATCACAGACCTCGTTCAGACGGAAACCCCCGATCTGTACAACTTCATTCCTACAGATCTGTGGGAAGGTGCTAAGATCCACGGTAATGTATATGCAGTACCGACCTACAAGGATTCTTCTCTGACACAGTTCTGGATGCTGGATGATACTTACGTACAGAAGTACGGCATTGATGTAGACAGCATCAAAGATTATGCAACCTTAAATGACGCTCTGCAGACCATCAAAGAGGGCGAAGGCAAATCCGTATATCCGATGCAGCTGGCTCAGGGCTCTACCTTCAACGGCTTCTTCAACAACTATGACGGTCTTGCTTCCGGTCTGCAGCCCATCGGCGTAAAATATGACGATGCAAGCCGCAAGGTTGTATGCACACTGGAGCAGGATGATATCATGGACGGCTTAAACTGGCTGCACAAATGGTATCAGGACGGTATCATCAATCCCGATGCAAACGTTGTAACAGACGGCGGTAAAGGCTCCATCTTCGGTTCTGCACAGGGCTGGCCTGCAGCAGCAACCACATGGGCATTCAACCAGGGTATTGAAAAGTATGACCTGACTCAGGTATTCGGACCTCTGTACACAACCGAGACCATTCAGGGCTCTATGAACGCAATCTCTGCAAACTCCAAGTATAAGACAGAAGCTCTGAAGGTTCTGCAGCTGATGAACACAGATTCCAAATTCCGTGATATGTGTGCATATGGTACAGAAGGCAACTACATGGAGTACGCAGAAGACGGCACAGTACAGAAGCTGCGTGATGACTGGAACTGGCCTTCCTATACACAGGGTACCTTCTTCATCCTGTCTACTCAGGCGGATGGCGATCCGGATGCATGGAATCAGGTAAAAGAGCAGAACGAATCTGCTACATCTTCTACCTGCCTGGGCTTTGCTCTGGATGTAACCAATATTCAGAACGAGATCGCAAACTGCAACACTGTTTGGGATAAGTACAAGAATGACCTGCTGACCGGTGCATCTGATCCGGCAACTGCAGTTCCTGCTTGTATCGAAGAGCTGAAGGCTGCAGGTCTGGATACCGTTATCGAAGAGGCACAGAAGCAGGTTGATGAGTTCTTCACAAACTAATCTGCAGGGGAAGGATGCCGTATGCAGAAGAAACTGTAAACGGTGAAGCAACATTTCCCTGTCATATTGAGTGGATAAGGAACTAAAGACAGGCCGTCCGAACTTTGGTTCGGGCGGCTTTTTGTTGTAACAGCTCCTTTGTGTCTTCTCATGCACAGATATCTTTCCCTTGAAGATCTGTGCATGGGAAAGCACGAAGAATGCAGGAAAATAGAAGGGTTCGCAGGGCGGTCACGCTTGCAAAGTCTATATAGACAGGATATAATCGAACTATGAATAGGGATCGGAAAGCTGCGGCTTCGCAGGAGATGTATGACACAGGGAGAAGACAGCAAATGAGCAAAGGCCACAGTACATTTTTGGAATATCGGATTTATCGAAAAAAATATCTGGGGACAATCATCGTAGTCATTCTGCTCTGTCTGAGCGCGTTTTTGGGCGCCTCGGTTTTCTTTATCCGCAACTGGGTCAATGATGTGCAGATCCAGTCTCAGTACCGTTTCCAGCAAAAGGAGCGTCAGCTGGAAAATGTCCAGACCTGGACGCGGTCCTATGTGGAAGGTCTGTACACGGATGCAGCGCTGATGGAAGATTTGAAAGCATTGTTTGGTTCGGCAAACAATCAGGAATATATCGTGAAGCGTCGGGAAAACAGTCTGAACAGTGATTCGGAAATCCGGTATGTACCGGCAGATATCAAGAAGCTGTTTTTAGACGGCAGGACGAAGATCTGCGGTGTTACGCTGCAGTCGGATACGGGTATCAAAGCTCTGCGAATGACGAACTATGATCTGTGGGTGGATTTTGAATGCCGCACAATCGAGGAGGCGAAGACAATTCCAGGATTTGGAGATATTATGGCGTCCTCTTATTCGGTCCGTGATCCGGATAATATGAGTATTTCAATGGGAACGATGGATTTCTGGATCAGCACGGCGGATTTTTATGAGGTCAATGATGAGATCAATGCTTCCTGGGGAATTTTCGATTTAGATGGGGATATGCTTGCCCATAGCAAGATGAACCCACAGCAGGAAGCAGAGCTGTCCCAGGCAGCCCTGAGGGGAGTGCAGTTTGGCTGGCTGGAGAATACCGGCAGCCGGAGAACCTTTTTTACAAAATATACCTCCAATCAGGGAAAATTTTCCTATATTGTTGTAAAGAGTATCGGTGAGCTGGTGGCGGATAACCGTTATGTCCTTGGGGTGATAGGGACAACGCTGTTTCTGATAGCCTTTGGGATCATTCTGTTTACCAATATGCAGCTGAAAGCGGATTATGAGTTTCTTTCCAAGATCAT
>ERZ1026884.1746-NODE-1746-length-11115-cov-7.361844_pt1 | contig 11115 bp, 9 predicted proteins | sample MGYA00380172_ERZ1026884 | MGnify/ENA primary metagenome ERZ1026884 (study PRJEB33269, sample SAMEA4719808) | human gut metagenome | biome: human-associated habitat; feature: organic feature; material: feces | place: Cameroon | collected 2013-10 ... | reverse complement strand
CTACTCCGCAAAGAGGGCAAACCCAATCATCTGGGATGTCTTCGAATGCTGTACCTGGAGCGATGCCGCCCTCTGGATCACCTACTTCTGGATCATAAATCCAACCACACACGTCGCAAACATATTTCTTCATAATGTTCCTTTCTTTCTTAATTTGATTGATTAGTGTTATCTATTCACTTTTAATCAGACAGGTGCGTTTGCATATCTTTCTGATTTATAATGCAAATATACACTTTATTTCTGTAAGAACCAAATAAATTTGAAAATATTATAATTTTATTATCCTTTTTAATCTAAATAAACAAAGATTTCTAGATGTACTTGTGAATAAAGGAGTTGTTTGTCTTTTTAGTAGTGTTTTGATAGAAGATTTGACTGTTTCATGTGAAACATCTCGAAAAAGAAAAGCTCGCAAGATGATTGTTTGGTATCTTGCGAGCTTCTTTGTATTTAAGTTGCCTTGCGGTTTCTGCGGCCGCTTTCTGGTTTTTCTAATGTGCTTCTAACCAGTTGTTTCCCCATCCGGCATCAGCAAGCAGAGGCACACTGAGCTGGTAGGCGTTCTGCATCTCTTCTACCACAATCTTCTCTACCTTTTCCTTCTCTTCCGGATATACGGAGAAATTGAGTTCGTCATGCACCTGGATAATCATCTTGCTCCTGATGCCTTCTGCTCTGAATCGGTTGAAGATGCGGATCATAGCCACTTTGATGATGTCTGCCTCAGAGCCCTGGATAGGGGCATTGATGGCATTGCGCTCGGCAAATCCTCTTACAGTACCATTCTTGCTGTTGATGTCTGGCAGGTAGCGACGGCGGTGGAAGAGGGTTTCGGCATAGCCTTTCTCTCTTGCCATTTCCTTTGCCTTCTCCATGTAAGCCTGAACACCAGGGAAGGTGCGGAAGTAGTCTTCTATGATCTGCTTTGCCTCTCGGTTTTCGATGTTCATGCGTTGGGCAAGACCGAAGGTCGTGATGCCGTAGATGATGCCGAAGTTGGCAGTTTTTGCCTTCTTGCGCTGTGCATCTGTTACTTCTTTGATGTCTTCGTGCCAAATCTTGGCAGCTGTAGCTGCATGAATATCAGAGCCTTCACGGAATGCTTCTACCATGTTTGGATCCTGGCTCAGGTGTGCCATGATGCGAAGTTCTATCTGTGAATAGTCGGCAGAGAAGAACAGACAGCCTGGTTCTGGGATGAAGCATCTGCGTATCTCCTTGCCATCGTCATCGCGTACAGGAATATTCTGCAGGTTTGGATCACTTGAAGAAAGACGTCCTGTGGCTGTGATGGCTTGGTTGAAAGAGGCATGAATGTGACCGGTGCGAGAGTTGATAAGCTTTGGAAGGGCATCTATATAGGTTCCCAAAAGTTTCTTTAAACCTCTGTAGTTCAGTATCTCATCGATGATTGGACTCTTGCTGCGCAGCTGCTGAAGAACTTCTTCGCTTGTTACGTACTGGCCCGTCTTCGTCTTCTTAGGCTTCTCCACAATCTTCATCTTTCCGAAGAGTATTTCTCCAACCTGGCGTGGGGAAGCGATATTGAACGATTCGCCTGCCAACTCATAGATATGATGTTCTATCTCATTGAGGCGGTTGGTGAGTTTCTCGGATGTTTCCTTCAGGGTATCGGTGTCGATACATACTCCCGTCATCTCCATGTGGGCTAAAACAGGTACAAGCGGCATTTCTACATTCCAGAACAGATCTTCACAATCTATCTCTTTGAGTTTTGGTTCGAGCACATTTTTCAATCTCAAGGTGATGTCGGCATCTTCGGCAGCATATTCGTAAATGTCTGATGGGGCGAGATCGCGCATCGACTTCTGGTTCTTTCCCTTCGGACCAATCAGTTCTTCGATGTGGATGGTCTGATAGTTGAGGAATACTTCTGCCAAGTAATCCATGTTGTGGTAAAGTTCTGGCTGGATGAGATAGTGGGCGAGCATCGTATCGAACATCTTGCCCTGAATCTCTATGCCGTAGTTCATCAACACCTCGTAATCGTATTTGATGTTCTGCCCCACTTTCAGGATTTCCGGGTTCTCGTAGAGAGGTTTGAAGATGTTTACGATTTTTAAGGCTTCTTCACGATTTGCCGGAATTGCTACGTAGAAAGCCTCTTTTTCCTTCACGGCAAAGCTCAAACCCACCAATTCTGCATCAATAGCAGCGGTAGATGTGGTCTCTGTGTCTAGACTGAGAATATTGAATGTCAATAAATAGTCATAAAGTTTCCTTGCATCTCCTTCTGTATCAATGAGTTTATATGAATGAGAGGTCGTTTTAAGGGTCTCAAAACTCGCGTTTTTTGACTCTTCCTTACCATCGGCAGGCTGTGCGCCAAATAAATCGAGCTCTCCTGTAGGTTTTGTTTGCACCTTTTTAGGTTTGTTAAGAACTCGGTTGGCAAACGACTTAAACTCCAACTCGGTGAAGATTTCATCCAATTTTGTATTGTCTGGCTCTACCCGTTTCAAATCTTCCATCTTGATCTCTACCGGAACATCGGTTCGTATGGTTGCCAGGAACTTTGACATCCTGATATCTTCTACAGCACCCTCCACTTTTTCGCGGAGCTTGCCTTTCACTTGAGAAGAGTTCTCGATAAGACCTTCTACACTACCGAACTCGTTGATAAGTTTGATGGCTGTCTTTTCTCCCACGCCCGGACAGCCTGGGAAGTTATCAGCTGAGTCGCCCATCAGAGCAAGGAGGTCGATAACCTGGAGTGGGGAAGTGATGCTGTATTTCTCTTCAATTTCCTGTACGCCCAACTTTTCGTATCCACCGCCATGACGAGGACGGAACATGAAAACATTGTTACGAACCAGTTGTGCGTAATCCTTATCGGGTGTGAGCATGTAGGTTTCCATCCCCTTTTCACCTGCCTTCAAGGCAACTGTTCCAATGATATCATCCGCCTCGAAACCATCTACCTGAAGGATAGGGATATGATATGCCTCCAGGATATTTTTGATGATAGGCACAGAGAGTTTGATGTCTTCCGGTGTCTCTTCTCGTTGAGCTTTATATGCAGGGAAAGCCTCATGACGGAAGGTCTTGCCATGGTCGAAAGCCACCGCAATATGGGTAGGTTTCTCCTTGGTAAGTATCTCGTTGAGGGTATTGCAGAACCCCATTACACACGAAGTATTGAGTCCCTTCGAATTGATTCGAGGGGCTTTCATAAAGGCGTAATACGACCTATAAATGAGCGCATAAGCGTCTAAAAGGAACAATTTATCCATAATATTCATTTTTGTGGTGTAAAATTACTAAAAAAATGCGATATTTCAAGAAGAATTGATTAATTTTGTAACAAATTTCAGAAATTAAGTAGATTTACTCACATATAATGGACTATTTATCACTTATCAAGCTGCCTATAGAGGCAGAATTAGCAGATTTTATAGATTTGTTCAACAAGTCTCTCATGCATAGCGATGGCCTCCTTTCCCAGGTGCTCGACCACATCCGTCAGCGCGCTGGAAAACGTATGCGCCCTATACTCATCTTGTTGATGGCACGTAATTTTGGAAAGGTTTCCAGTGTTACCCAGCATTCTGCTGTAGGTCTGGAACTTCTTCATACCGCTTCGCTGGTACATGATGATGTGGTTGATGAGAGTGGGGAGCGCCGCGGACAGGCTAGCGTGAATGCTACTTATAATAATAAGGTGGCTGTGCTTGTGGGCGATTTCATTCTTTCCACCGCCTTGCTTCATGTATCTTATTCGCATTCAGAGGAAATCGTGCGTTATCTTGCTGAGTTGGGACGTATCCTGTCTAATGGTGAGATTCTTCAGCTCAACAGTATCAGTAATGAAGAGATATCGGAAGATATTTATTATCAGGTGATTAAGCAGAAAACTGCTGCTCTCTTTGAGGCTTGCGCCGGTATCGGAGCGATGTCTGCCAATGCTTCAGAACTGCAGATTGAAGAGGCGAAGCGTTTCGGACAGAACTTGGGCATCATCTTCCAGATCCGTGATGATATCTTTGATTATTATGATTCCAAGGAGATAGGTAAACCTACTGGTAATGATATGGTTGAAGGAAAACTGACTTTGCCTGTAATATATGCTTTGAAGTCTACCGGTGATGAGGAGATGATGAAGCTTGCCAGAAAGGTAAAGGCTCATACTGTGACGGCTGATGAAATAGCTCAGTTAGTGGCATTTACAAAGGAAAACGGAGGTATTGAATATGCGGATAAGCGCATGTGGGATTTCCATGCCGAAGCCATGAATTTCCTCGATACTTATGTGGAGGATAAGGATATTTACAATGCCTTGAAGGCTTACTTGGATTTTGTGATTGAAAGAAAAGCTTAATATAAAAATTGAAGAGAAAACATAATATAAAAAGGGTTGGTTCTCAGAGAGAATCAACCCTTTGCGTTTTTTTGTATTCTGTTGATAATCAGTTACTTTTCTTTAGAAGTATTTAATCTCCTTGCCAAGAATTTCGCTCAAGAGGAGGTTAGTCAGGCGTGATGTGCCGAGGCGCAACCACTGGTTGGTCAGCCATTTCTCGCCTAAAACTTCCTTCACGATGGTGTAGTAAACTACGGCATCATGAACGGTATTGATACCACCTGCAGGCTTGAAACCAATCTGAATGCCAGTCTTTTCGTAATATGCCTTGATAGCCTGGCACATAACGTATGCTGCCTCAGGGGTAGCTGAGACCTTCTCCTTGCCTGTTGAGGTCTTGATATAGTCTGAACCTGAGTACATTGCGAGGATAGAAGCCTTCATGATGTTGCTGCAATTCTTCAGATCGCCTGTCTCCAGAATGCACTTCATCTTATGCTCTCCGCATGTCTCCTTGAGTTCCTGAATATCATCGCAGAGACCCTCGTAATCTTCGCTGAAGAACTTGCCAACAGGCATTACGATATCCACCTCTGTAGCACCATCCTTGATAGCCATAGCGGTTTCTGCAATCTTTACCTCGATAAAGGTCTGAGAGGATGGGAAATTGCCACTTACTACAGCGATTTCTACGCCGTCAACCTCCAGACTCTGGCTGATAAGGCCGGCAAAGTTAGGGTAGGTACATACGGTTGCTACGTGAGGAAGCTGAGGATAATCCTTGGCAAACTGGTTCACCTTTTCAATCATCTTCAGGATGCTTTCTTCTGTATCTTCTGTATGGAGAGAAGTCAACTCGATGCTACCGAAGAGGAACTTCTTGACCTCCATGGTCTCATTCTCTGCTACCTTCTCATCGAGAATCTTCTTTACTGCAGCAGCTACTTCCTCATCGTTGAGGTTGCAGTTGTACTGCTTCAAAACTGATAAATACTTGTCGTCTGACTCTTTATACTGTCCTTGCTGTGCAAGAACCTGTTCTTTAATACTGCTCATACTTAATGTTATTTATATAATTATTAAAGTTAAGTTTTTATATGAATAGCAATTTTAATTCTTGTTATCTTGTTCTTTATCTTCCTGATGTTCAGATAGTTTGGGGTTGTTTTTATGTCTTTCAGAATCCCTTCTGGTCTTCTTGTCAAAACTCTTCTGGAGTTCTTCTGTCAAGTCAATCCCTGTCTGATTTGCTAGGCAGATAAGCACCCAAAGAACATCGGCCATTTCTTCGCCTAAGTTAGGTTTCTCGCCTTTCTTAAAACTCTGGTCGCCGTATGTTCGGGCAATGACGCGTGCCAGTTCGCCCACTTCTTCTGTGAGGCAAGCCATATTGGTAAGTTCGCTGAAATAGCGTACGCCATATTCTTTAATCCACTGATCTACAGCTTCTTGTGCTTCTTTTATTGTCATCTTCCTAATTCTTTTATGGGGAAAGATGCCTTTCTTTCAGGGTAGGGCATTATTCCTTGTTGTGAGTATCCATCATGATGGTTACCGGTCCATCGTTCAGTAAATCTACCTTCATATCGGCACCAAATTCGCCTGTTCCTACTGGCTTTCCGAGTGCATCGGATAGCTTTTTGCAGAACTCCTCATAGAGTGGAACGCTGATTTCGTGCTTGGCTGCTCTGAGCCAGCTTGGGCGGTTTCCTTTCTTATAGCTGGCGAATAGGGTGAACTGACTGATGACCAGAATTTCCCCATTTATATCCATGATAGAGCGGTTCATAACATGGTTTTCGTCGTCGAAAACACGGAGTCCTATTACCTTTCTGACCAGCCAGTCTACATCTTCTGAAGTGTCGCTTTCCTCTATTCCCAGAAGGATCAGATAGCCTTGTCTGATAGCAGATTTAACCTCTCCTTCTATGGTAACTGAGGCGTGAGAGACACGCTGTATTACGATTCTCATATTACTATTTTGAACTTTGAATGATGAACATAGAACTTTATGAATAGCATTTGTGGAATGCTTGCTTCGGTTCTGTTCTTCTTCTTATTATTAATATATATATAGTATAGTTTGAACTGCAAATATACAACTTTTATTTCATATTCTCGCCTTTTTCTTCGAAATATTTTGAAAGAATTTCTGCCTTATGAGGGCCTAATACTTCTGAAAGTTGTTCCAAGGATGCTTCTTTCATCTTTTTCACGCTCTTAAACTTGCTCAGAAGGGCTTCTTTAGCCTTTGGACCGATGCCTTTGATATCGTCTAATTCTGAGTGAAGAGCATGTTTGCTGCGCTTGTCGCGATGGAAGGTTATGGCGTATCTGTGCACCTCATCCTGTATCTGCGTCAGTACCTTGAACAGCTCGCTTTCAGGTGGTAGGGCGATGGTTTGAGGAGGGAATCCGTAGAGGAGTTCGTTGGTGCGGTGCCGGTCGTCCTTGGCAAGACCTGCAATAGGAATATCCAGGTGTAATTCGTCAACAATAACCTCTCTTACTACGTCCATCTGCCCCTTTCCGCCATCGGTAATAATGAGGTCTGGAAGTTCAGTTTCTTCCTCTATCATGCGACTGTACCGGCGTCTTACCACCTCTTGCATGGATGCGTAATCGTCCGGCCCTTCTACCGTCTTAATGTTGTATTTCCTATAGTCTTTTCTGGATGGTTTCATACCTTTATATACGATACAACCTGCCACGGCATCAGTACCGGATATGTTGGAATTATCGAAACATTCTATCTGGTAAGGCAGCTTTGGAAGCTTCAGTTTTGCTTGTAATTCCTTCATCAATCGGGTCTGTTTCTGCTCCGGATTGAGTTTTTCTGCCTGCTTCAGACGGTCGAATCTATACTGCTTGCAGTTCATTTCTGACAGCTCCAGAAGGTGCTTTTTGTCACCTCTCTGGGGTACGAAGAAGGTGGCATCTTTCAGCTTCCATTCCATTTCGAAGGGCACGATTATCTCCTTCGATGTGGAGTGGAAACGCTCTCTGATTTCCGGAATGGCAGTAATCAGAAGTTCCTCGTCGCTCTCCTCCAGTTTACGTTTATATTCGTAGGTAAAGCTCTGGTTGATGGTGCCGTTTTTTACGTGAATATAGTTGATGAAGGCGTTTTTGTTGGCATCATCATTTACGATGGTGAAGACATCTACATCTGTAATGGTATGGCTTACCACCTCGCTTTTTGCCTCAAATTCATCCAGTAATTGGTACTTTTTCTTATATTCTTCGGCTATTTCAAAACGTAGAAGTTCGGCATTTTTCATCATCAAATCGTAGAGATATTTGCTTACTTCCCGCGTGTTTCCCTTCAGAATTTCACGTGCCTGGCGCATGTTTTCCTGATATTCCTCATAGCTCTGCTTGTTGATGCAGGGTGCTCCGCAGTTGTGGATATGATACTCCAAGCACGGCTTGTATCTACCTTCAGCAACGCCTTCTCTGGTGATAGGCATTCTGCAGGTGCGGGGCTTATAGAGCTTTTTGATAACCTCTAAAACAGCATACATGCTGCCGATATGAGGGTAAGGACCGAAGAAGGTTCCCACTTTTTTATTGATATGACGAGTCTTGAAAATGCGTGGAAAATACTCGTTTGTTACGCATATAGAGGGGTATGTCTTGCCGTCTTTCAGCAGGACATTGTATCTTGGATTATACTTTTTGATCAGGCTGTTTTCGAGCAAAAGTGCGTCTTCTTCCGTATTTACGACCGTATAAGATATGTCGTGAATCTTAGAAACAAGCACCTTTGTCTTGTATCTGTCTACCTCTTTATGGAAGTAGGAAGATACTCTTCTCTTCAGATTTTTCGCCTTTCCCACATATATAATCGTATGATTTTCGTCGTAATATTGGTAGCTTCCTGGCTTCTCCGGCATACTTAAAACGATGTTTTTAAGCCTAGCCAAGCGCTCCTCATTCTCTTGTTTCGTCATATTTTTACTTGTTTTTAAAGGGAAAACGAGCGCTACTGTTTCACGTGAAACGGCAACGCTCTAGTGTCTTTTACTGCTTCCTTGCTGCATTCTCGCAGTATTTCTTGCAGTATTTTTGTAGCTTATAACTGTAATAAAGTAGTTACTTCAACGTCTGGATCAAAGGAATTTCTGCCTTCGAAATTCTCGTTTACGAGTTCGATGATGAAGTTGGCATATACCTTTTTCGGATGGAATTTCTTTACCAGATCGCATGCTGCTTTCATGGTTCCACCGGTGGCAAGGAGATCGTCGTGGAGGAGTACGATGTCGTTCTCATTGATGGCATCTTCGTGGATTTCGATGGTATCGATGCCATATTCCTTAGCATAACTTTCCTGTACGGTTTTGCATGGAAGTTTGCCCGGTTTGCGGCATAATACTACGCCGGCTCCGAGACGAATAGCAAGGGCAGAAGACATTACGAAACCGCGTGATTCGATGCCTACAATCTTGGTGATTCCTTTGTCTTTGTAGAGTTCATACATCTCATCGCTGATCTCTTTTAAAGATGCAGGATTCTTGAAAAGGGTTGAAACATCGCGGAAGTTTACACCCTTGATTGGCCAATCTGGAATGCAACGCAGATTGTCTAATAATAGCTGATTGTTCATTACTTTTTATGCTTTAAATTGATACTTATTTTGTTCTTTTTTCTTGTTCCTTTTTATGGGCTTTTTTGCCCGTTTGTTTTTGCCTTTTACTCGATTTTATCCGCTTTTGTTTCACGAATTGCTGAAGTTTTACTTTAATCGCAAAACACTTGATGCAACCTTTCTTAAGCGGTTGAGCATCAAATGTTTTGCTGACAGTTTGTTTCACGTGAAACATTGGGGGTTTCCTTGTTTTTCGCTGTGAAACGGCTTATCTTCCGAGTAATATGAGCATCACGTTGATATCGCTTGGTGATACGCCCGGAATTCGGCTTGCCTGTGCCAAGGTTTCCGGGTCGATGCGCTCGAGTTTCTGGCGTCCTTCTGTGGAGATTTCGTGGAGTTCGGAATAGTTGAAACGGCCCTTTATCTTGATGTCCTCCAATCGGTGCATCTTATCGGCGATGAGACGCTCTCGTTCGATGTAACCTTTGTACTTCATCTTGATTTCTGCAGCTTCCGCTATCTCTTCCTTTCGGTTAGCTGGTGCATCCAGTGCAGCCTTCAGGTCCGGAATAATCTCCGAAAGATTCGTGAGGTTCAGATGCGGACGAGCGATGAGGTCGATGAGCTTGCAGCCGGCGCGAAGTGGAGTAGTGCCGAGCGCCTCCAGTTTTGGATTTATCTCATCCTTCTTGATAGGATAGTTGGCGCAAAATTCGATGATTCTTCCGATGGCTTCTTTTTTCTCTATCCACCAGTCGTAACGGTCGCGCTTGGCAATTCCGAGTTCGTATGCTTTTTCGGTGAGTCGGGCATCGGCATCGTCCTGACGGAGCAGAATGCGGTATTCGGCTCTGGAGGTAAACATACGGTATGGTTCGTCCACTCCCTTTGTGGTGAGATCATCGATGAGTACGCCGATATAACTCTCATCGCGGTTCATCTCGAATGTCTTGTCGCCAACACAATGCAAGGCTGCGTTGATTCCTGCCACGGTTCCCTGTCCTCCTGCTTCCTCATAACCGGTGGTTCCGTTCACCTGTCCGGCAAAGAAGAGACCTTTGATGATTTTCGACTCCAGTGAATGTTTGAGTTGGGTCGGGTCGAAGTAATCGTATTCGATGGCGTATCCCGGTCTGTAAATCTTGGCATCTCTCAAAGCAGGAATCTCGTGAAGTGCATTCAGCTGGATATCCATCGGCATGCTCGAAGAAAAACCGTTCAGATACATCTCGTTTGTATCTTCGCCTTCCGGCTCCAGGAAGAGTGGATGCTGATCCTTATCCGGGAAGGTAACGAGTTTGGTTTCGATGCTCGGACAGTAACGTGGACCGGTACTCTGAATCTGGCCATTATATAAAGGTGAGTCAGCGAGACCGCTTTTTAAAGTTTCGTGTACCTTCTTGTTGGTGTAGCAAGTCCAGCAAGGCAATTGTTTCAGAACCCGATGTTCTCCCATGTAAGAGAACTGGTGGAAATCGCTGTCGCCCCGCTGTTCTTCCATATCTTCGAAATGAACACTTCTCTTGTCAATTCTGACCGGAGTACCGGTTTTCATTCTGGCTGTAGTGATACCCCATCGGGTGATGCTCTCCGTAAAGTTGTGTACGGCAGGTTCGGCGCATCTTCCGCCTTCTACCATCTTTCTTCCTACATGCATCAGTCCGTTGAGGAATGTTCCAGCGGTGATGATGATGCTCTTGGCATAGAATTCGGCTCCCCAGATGGTTTTTACGCCGATGGCCTCTCCGTTAGCAACGAGCAGTTCGTCTGCTTGGTCTTGCCAGATGTCGAGGTTGTCGGTATGGTCGAGGATGGTTCTCCATTCCCAGATAAACTTTCCTCTGTCGCATTGGGCACGGGGGCTCCATACGGCAGGACCCTTTCCGATGTTGAGCATTCGGAACTGGATGGCGGTTTTATCCGTTACGATACCCATCTGTCCGCCCAAAGCATCGATTTCGCGTACAATCTGTCCCTTGGCAATACCTCCGATGGCGGGGTTGCAACTCATCTGTCCAATCTTGTTCATATCCATCGTTATCAAACAGGTTTTGGCACCCATGTTTGCAGAGGCTGCAGCAGCCTCGCATCCGGCATGTCCTCCACCGATAACGAGCACGTCATAATTGAATTTCATACTTCGTTTAATCTATATTTTTTCTAATTTTCGGCAAAAGTAAGAAATAAAATCGAAATTTTA
>ERZ1026884.1740-NODE-1740-length-11141-cov-10.373715_pt1 | contig 11141 bp, 9 predicted proteins | sample MGYA00380172_ERZ1026884 | MGnify/ENA primary metagenome ERZ1026884 (study PRJEB33269, sample SAMEA4719808) | human gut metagenome | biome: human-associated habitat; feature: organic feature; material: feces | place: Cameroon | collected 2013-10 ... | reverse complement strand
TTGATTATATGTTTACACAGACAGGTGAGTTTTTAAAAGAATTCTTTATCAATGATTTTTATCATGCTGATGAGAATAATTTTTCTGATTTTGAATTAGCTGGAGCTACAAATGAATATTTTAGTCCATCAAAAGATTCTATGGAAATCAATTATAAATTACAGTTTAAATATAATGGACAGATTTATACAGCTTTAATTGGTAATATGAATGAATCTTATAAAGTATTGGATATTGTTAAAGGATCAAAGATTACAAGTTCTAAGAGTAGCAGTAATAGTAGTACAAACAAATCTTCAAATAAGAGCAATTCAAATAATGCATCGAATGAAGCTTCAACTACGGATAATTCTTCAGATAATAATCCAGTTCCAGAGAGCGTAGCCCCTGCAGTAAATGATGAAAGTACAAATGAAAATAATAGTACCGTAGATGTTCCAGTAGAAACACCAAATACAGATAGTTCAGATCCTCTTGGATTAGGAGATGTACCAAATACCGCTCCTAATTCTGATATAGATTTTTCTCAATATGGTGAAATGCCTTCATATGAGGATGCAATGAATGATCAATGTGAATTTGCATACTAATTTATGTAAATATGAAAAGGATGATTTAAATCATCCTTTTCTTTATAAAACAGGTGAAATAATTATGAGAAAACAACAAATATTTTTATGGTAAATAAGAGGAAACATCGTAAAAATGAAGGCTGAAGTTATAAAATGGGAACAGTAGGAAAAGTGCTTGACTTGTGAGGCAAATAAGACCATCATAGATAAAAATACATTGTCTATGGTGGTTTTTATATGGAGGTAGATGAAATGTTTGCCGACGGTTCACATATTATTTATGTGAATGGCAATTATAAAGGCAATGATGCAATCGGCCAGCTGATCAGTGATTTTCATCAGACGAATCCGGAAAACATGCACTACGATGCACTGGCACAGGGCGTGAAACATTTTAAAGAGGTGGAAGGAGGACATGAGAAAATAAGTGAAATTGTTGAAAAATATGGTGATGAGCGGGCAATGAAAGCTAAAATTGTCTCCACACAAAATCTCATGAAAAATATGAAACTCACGTTAGAGCAGGCCCTCAACGTGCTGTAGATCCAGGGAGACGAGTGGGCGGTTATAACAAAGCAGTTACAGAAATAATGAGGTCAGAAACCTTCTCTGCAGCGTTCAACCCTAAGTTCCTTACGTTTTTTCCCGGCTTCCCATTCTGCCTGTTCTCCGACTGATTCTACGATCAGTCCCGGAACAGGGGTGGGTTTTCCGTCGGCATCAATGGCAACTAAAGTCAGGTATGCCCGATTGACCGGATAGCGGGTGCCGTCTAAAGTTTCGATGTAAGTGTCGACACGGATCTCCATGGAAGTTTTGCCGACGAAGGTGAGCTGCCCAATCAGAACGACAAGATCGCCCTGATAGACCGGGCGCATGAATCTTAAATTATCCACGGATGCGGTGGTTACATTGTGGTGGGAATGGCGGATGGCAGCCAAACCGGCGACTTCATCGATCCAGGACATCAGCTGTCCGCCGAATAGCCGCCCCGAGCCGTTTAAATGCTCCGGGCGTACCTGATGGACCTGTTCTACTTTTGAGTCGGAAACTTTTTTCTCCATGATATCTCCATTCTATATAAAAAACTGCATGGCATCATTTTAGGCTTACAAGCATTTCCTGTCAATCTTGTTGAGATGTTTATTACCTGTTGATAAGACATGCCATTTATAAAAATAGAAATGTGATAAAGAAATTGCCAGGGCAATGTACCGTCTCCAGAAGTCGGATTAAAATCCGACTTCTGGAGACGGTACATGATCCTGGCAATTTTTGTGATGATTCAAAATCACAGGTCTGCTTATGAAACAGTTTATTGTTTTAAAGGTAGGAAACCAGCTCATCCATGCCAATGCGCATATCTTTATGACGCTCTGCGGATGCATCCAGTTCATCACTGTATCCAAGAGCTAAGATATTGACCGGTTCTAAGTTTTCCGGAAGGTTCAGTTCTTCTTTTAATATGTCCGGGTTAAAGTAGCAAATCCAGACACTGCCAAGACCAAGCTCGGTTGCCTCAAGCATCATATGGTCGGTCAGGATCGAGGCATCGATGTCGGTTGTGATCTTGCCGTCAAACGGACGCTTCCAGGCTTTTGTCTTATCGGCACAGACGACAATGGCAGCCGGTGCCTGATAAATATTTGCTGCTTTTCCGACTTTTTCCAGTCCTTCTTTGCTTTTTACGACCATAAGGCGTACCGGCTGCATGTTCGCGGCGGTCGGTGCTGCGTGGGCAGCCTCTAAGATCTTATCCAGTTTTTCCTGTTCAATTTCTTTTCCTGTGTACTTTCGTACAGAATGTCTCTTTTTTGCAATCTCTAATAATTCCATGATAATCTCCATTCTTGAGCTGTTTTTTGCGCATCTTGAGTTTGTGTGTAAGCACGGATCTTGCGTGTGAAAAATCTTATTTTTCACGCTAATCCTCCATGCTTGAGCTGATTTTTGCACATAATTGAATTTCATGCGGTTTCGCTGGGATAATCCTGTTTATTTCGGATTCTATCTTGTGTTTCTGAACGTTCATGTCTATAATTATATGGAAATGCAGAATATAAGCAAGTATGCACTTTTTTGATATATACTTCCGAAAAAGTAAGTAAGGAGAAATAGATCTATGAACAAGGAATTTAACTGTCCGGTGGAGGCGACGATCTCCCTGATCGGCGGCAAATACAAGTCGGTCATTTTGTTTCATCTGATGGGAAAAACGCTCCGCTACAGTGAACTTCATAAAAAGATACCGAAAGCCACCGATAAAATGCTCGCACAGCAACTTCGGGAACTGGAAAAAGACGGACTTATCAAAAGAACCGTCTATCCGGTTGTCCCGCCCAAAACAGAGTACAACCTGACGGAGTTTGGAGAGAGCCTGTCACCGATCCTAAATGCCATGTGTAACTGGGGAGAGTCCTATCTGAACATTCCGAGTCAGTGTGTGGAAGAGTCGTGAGGCGGAAAGGTTTGAGGGACAAGTGAAAAGCAGGAATACTGTGTCTTGGTGCAGAGCGAGGAACAGAGCACGATGAGAGATTGAGGATTGTGCGCAGGATTTGTACTTGTGCGTAAACATGAGGTGTCAATGAAAGTGTTGTTTTTATTGAAAAGAATGGAGGATTGAAATGGCAGATAAAAATGCAATGAAAAATAAAAGTGCAATGAGGAACAAAAGTAAAGTTAAAAATAAAGACATAGCGAAAAATAAAGCTGCAGGCAAGAAAAAGTATGCAGTTGATAAAACAATGAAGCAGGAGTCAGAAAAACGAACCGCCGGAAAAATGGGAAAGAAAAAATATGCGGTTGATAAAACAGCGAAGCAGGACGCAGAAAAGCGAACCATCGGAAAAATGGAAAAGAAGTATGTAGTGACTAAAGCATTTACAGAAAAAACGGATCATGGAAAATCGGAAAAAGAGAAAAAAGTATCAGGAAAAAACACGTCGGAAAAAATGATCACGAAGAAGCAGAACACAGACATGTGCCAGTATGCAAAAAAATGCGGTGGCTGCGATTATCAGGGACTTTCCTATGAAAAACAGCTCAAAGAAAAGCAGGAATATGTTAGAAAAAATGTCGGAAAATTCTGCAAAGTACTGCCGATCATCGGGATGGAACATCCCTATCATTACCGCAACAAAGTGCATGCGGTATTTGACATTGCAAAAGGCGGATCTGTCATTTCCGGCGTATACAAAGCAGGGACACATGATGTTGTAAACATTGATTCCTGCCGGATCGAAGATGAGACGGCAGATGCAATCATCCACGATATCCGGGGACTTTTACGTTCCTTTAAAATCAAGACTTATGATGAGGATACCGGATATGGTCTGCTGCGTCATGTACTGGTGCGTCGCGGTTTTCACAGCGGAGAAGTGATGGTAGTATTAGTGCTCGGATCCCCAATCCTTCCGTCCAAGAATAATTTTGTCAAGGCACTGCGTAAACTTCACCCGGAGATCACAACGGTCGTTCTTAATGTCAATGACAAAAAGACCAGTATGGTTTTAGGAGAAAAAGAAACCGTTATTTACGGGAAAGGATATATTGAGGACACACTCTGCGGCTGTACGTTCCGTATTTCCCCGAAATCATTTTATCAGGTCAATCCGGTGCAGACGGAGATCCTTTATACGAAGGCGATCGAGTATGCCGGACTGACAGGAAAAGAGAGGATTGTGGATGCTTACTGTGGCATCGGAACGATCGGTCTTATCGCAGCGTCGAAGGCAAAAGAGGTCATCAGTGTGGAGTTAAACCGTGATGCAGTCAGGGACGCCGTGACTAACGCAAAACGAAATGACATCAAAAATGTCCAGTTTTACAATGCTGATGCTGGACAGTTTATGGTGGAGATGGCGGAATACCGTGCCGATCAGAAAAAAAATCAGGTGCCGGCTGCCACAAAATCGGGAAAAAAGGCAACACCGGATGGCAATGTGGATGTCGTATTCATGGACCCGCCAAGAGCAGGAAGTGACGAGGCGTTTTTATCTTCGGTCATCCGGCTTGCTCCGAAGCGCGTAGTGTATATTTCATGTAACCCGGAGACACTTGCAAGGGATTTAAAGTATCTGACGAAACATGGGTATCAGGCAAAGGAGTGTCAGCCGGTGGATCTTTTTCCATGGACGAAACATGTGGAGACGGTAGTACTGCTGTCACGTGAAAAATAATAAATTGGCCTGAAATGGCCTGAAATCGAAGGGATTTCGATAGCTTGCCCTAAATGGACGAGTCTACCGGAATCTCTTTTTTGTGTTGTTGACAATAGTTCTGACCACTAAAAATCTTCTGGGCGAGGCTGAATAACTATTGTTTTAATGGTGTGAGACTACAGGACTACTGAATGAAAAAAACATAAAACATACTTTTGGTATTAAAATACTAAAACATGAAACTTGACAAATATACACATCTTGTGCTATCTTATAATCAGTAAAAGAAACATAACTCGTATTTCAGGAGATTAAATATCATGAATAAAGATCAAGAAAGAAAAATTATGGATTATTGGGATCTTATGAGAGGAACGGTCAGGCAAGGTGATTATATTGCTGCAACAGTACTTGTAAATGAAGTTAAGAACAGAATGGCAATAACTGCTGTGCAAGAGACACCAGACACAGTTTATTCAGCACTCTTGGAGGTTGCTGACGAGCTACATATTATGAATCCATTTATTGATAAGGAAAGGTTCTTTTTTATCTACCAAGAAGGAAAACAACTTGAAAAGATGGATTGGGAAGGTGCGATTGCAAAGGTGGCTCGCTCTTCGAAAATGCCTATTCTACCAGTTCCAGTCATCAGAGTTTATGAGGAACGCTTCTCGGTTGACCCAGAATCGGTTCTTATAGCGGAAGCAGAGAAATTTGCTCCTAATCTTCTTCACATTGTTGATGAAAATATCAATTCGAGTTTTACCTTAACAACGCAAAATGCGACTTATGCAAAGGCTTTGGAATATGTATTTTCTGATTATGACAACGTCGAAATAATGCTAACGGACATATATCAATATGGTTTTATTAATAAGAGATTTGACCTGATTTTCTCATGTCCCAATATGGGTGGCAGAACACTGGCAGAAGATAAAAACTTCATGTGCAGAGAATTCGATATGGTAGCGCTTGAAAATCTATCTCTTCACCTCAATAGCGGAGGCCGTTTGGTAATAACTTTACCTGGAAGGATAACATTTGCATCTGGGAAAGTCAGTGACCTTAGACAATTCATTCAGACCAGTTACACAATTAAAGAAATTGCTGAATTACCAGAAGGGTCGCTTGAATACACAGGTATCAAGGTGTATCTGATTGATATTGAAAATACACGTCCGGACGATGATGATATCATCATTCGCAGGTACTCAGCCGGTGATCGAAAGACACGTAGGTCAGCGGTTACTTCTCTTGAGGTTACTGATGATACATTTGTAATGCTTAATGAGCTTGAGGAACAGGGAGATTGGAGCATTGATCGTATATTTGCTCAACAGGATGAAGAATATCTTAATTTCCAGAAGTCTGAGATTCGAAAAGAGTTAATCGGAAACGTTGCTCAAGTGTTTAGAGGCAAAGCTGTTAATAAGAAAGATCCAGCTGGAAATATCGGTGTTGTTAATATTTCAAATATTGGCGATTACGACATAGATTATGAGTGTTTAGATCACCTACAGGAGGAAGAACGCAAGGTTGCCAATTATCTTTTACAAGAAGGTGACGTGCTTCTGCCAGCAAGAGGGACTGCCATCCGTACAGCGGTTTTCCATGAACAGACATATCCATGTATAGCATCTTCAAACGTCATTGTGATAAGACCAGATCAGAAAAATCTTAACGGGTATTACTTGAAAATTTTCTTAGATAGTCCGATAGGAAACAAGATGATAAGTGGCGCTCAGCAAGGAATGACCGTAATGAATATCAGCTACAAGGATTTGAATGTGCTTGAGGTACCACTTCCCAATATGGAGAAGCAGAAAGCTGTTGTTAAAGAATATCAGGAAGAACTGAAAAAATATAGCGACACGGTTGCAGCAGCGGAGAAGCGTTGGAACGAAGTTTTGAAAAAGCTGCAAACGTTTTAAGGAGGATTACGAAAATGATAGGAGCAATTATCGGAGACATCGTCGGGTCTCGCTTTGAATGGAATAATAATAAAAGCAAGGATTTTGAGTTTCTTACATATAAGTGCTTTCCTACCGATGATAGCATTATGACATTAGCATTGGCACAGGCTATTCTGGTTAGTAAGCCGGATCATAGCGATCTATCAAGGAACGCAGTCGAATGCATGCAGTCCGTCGGGCGCAACTATCCGGATTGCGGTTATGGCGGAGGATTCCGTAACTGGATGTTTTCTGACGATCCTAAACCATACAACAGTTATGGAAATGGAGCTGCTATGCGTGTAAGCGCGGCGGGGTTCGCTGCTAATAGCATTGAGGATGCAAAAGACCTTTCCAGAAAGATTACTGAAGTAACTCATAATCATCCGGAAGGTATTAAAGGCGCAGAGGCCACAGCAGTTGCTATCTATATGGCCAAGACCGGCAGCAGCCTCTTGGAGATAAGAGATTACATTGATAAGAATTATTATCCGATGAACTTTACACTGGATGGAATCAGAGCAAGCTACAAGTTTAATGAGACTTGCCAGGATACAGTTCCGCAGGCTTTGATGGCATTCTTCGAATCGACGGATTTTGAGGACGCTATTAGGAATGCCATTTCAATTGGTGGTGACAGCGATACATTAGCAGCCATCTGCGGTGGTGTAGCCGAAGCATATTATGGTGTTCCTTCAGAAATAAGAAAGCATGCCCTTACATTTTTGGATAAGCAACTTCTTAAGATCTTGGTTGCTTTTGAAAATAAGTATCCTCCGGTAATGGAAAAGAAGGTCGGTGATATTAGTGTGCCGATAGAACGTAAAGCCGAGAGAAAAGTGAATGGAATAGAACGAGAAATAATGATGGAAGAAGCTCTCCAGGCTGCTGATGATGACGTCGAAGATGCAGAGCTTACAAAAGAGGAAACTACAAGTCGGCAGCTTTTTAATCATCTCTTTGAGGCTTGTAATATTCTTCGCGGCCCTATTAACCAGGATGAATTTAAGAGTTATGTGACACCAGTCCTGTTCTTCAAGCGTATATCAGATGTTTATGACGAAGAATATGAAGAGGCATTAGAATTCTCTGGGGGCGATGTTGAGTATGCAGAAGCCGAGGATATGCATTCTTTTGTAATACCTGATGGCTGCCATTGGAATGATGTTCGTATGGTAAGCCAAGATGTAGGAAAAGCAATTGTAAAAGCAATGACAGGTATTGAAAAGGCCAATCCGGATACCTTATCTGGAGTGTTCAGCAGCTTTGACGATGCAACATGGACAGATAAGAATAAGCTGACAGATGAGCGCCTTAAGAACTTGATTGAGCACATGTCACTTATCAAGGTTGGAAACAAGAATTATTCAGCGGATATTATGGGTGATAGCTATGAATTTCTGATAAAGAAGTTCGCAGATATGTCGAAAAAGAATGCTGGAGAGTTTTACACACCAAGAACAATCGTAAAACTCATGGTAAATCTTCTCGATCCGAAGCCTGGTGAAACGGTGTATGATCCGGCTTGTGGTACAGGTGGAATGTTGATCGAAGCCATACATCATATGAATAATGATAGACTTGCTTATGGTAGGATTTTCGGACAGGAAAATAATCTTTCCACATCTGCAATTGCTCGTATGAATTTGTATCTACACGGAGCAAAGGATGTTCAGGTTAAGCAGGGAGATACGTTAAGAAACCCGCTTTTCCTTGAAAAAGGAAAGTTGAAAACATTTGATTGCGTTCTCGCCAATCCGCCGTTCGGTATGAAGAAATGGGGCGCGGGGCAATTCGAATCGGATCAATACGGACGTAATATGTGGGGCTGCCCTTCTGACTCCAGCGCAGATTTTGCATGGCTTCAACACATGATTAAATCTATGGACTCGAAGAATGGTCGGTGTGCAGTTGTTCTCCCACAAGGCGTATTGTTCCATTCGGGAAAAGAGGGAGAGATTAGAGAGCAGCTTGTTCGTTCAGATAAATTGGAAGCAGTTATCACGCTGGCCAGTGGTGTGTTTTACAGTACCGGAGTTTCAGCATGCATTCTGTTTCTCAATAATAAGAAGGAACATAAGCACAAGGGCAGAATATGTCTGATTGATGGAACAGAGATATATACACCGCAGCGAGCACAGAATATTATCTCGCCGGATAACGTTAAAACTCTTTATAAGCTCTATACCGATTATGTAGACGTTATTGAAAAATGCAAGATCGTGACAATCGATGACGTAGAAAAGGGTGGTTTTGAGCTGAGTGTAAAGAAATATATCGAGCAGAAAGCAAAGGAAGCAATACCACACGAAAAGGTATTGCTGGCGTATTATGAAGCACTTACAAAGGTACGTAAGTCTGAGGAGAAAATGAGAAAGCTGCTCATCGAAGGAGGGTATGTCAATGAGTAAGAAGATAACACAAGAAGAGCTTGAATCCTATCTGTGGGATTCAGCTGTCCTCCTGAGAAATCATATCGATGCAGGAGCATATAAGCAGTATATCTTCCCTTTGTTATTCTTTAAGCGTCTGAACGATGTTTATGAAGAGGAGACAAGGAATGCGGTTAAGAATAACGGACCGGAAGCAGCTGATTGGGAGGAAACACATAATTATGTAATTCCTGATGGAGCGCATTGGGACGATGTCAGAAATGTTCCTGAAAATGTCGGGAAGGCTATTCAGTCAGCATTTCGAGCCATTGAGAGTGCAAATAGCGACAAACTGACTGACATATTCGGAGATGGCACATGGACCAATAAGAGACGTCTACCGGACCGATTGCTAAAGGATTTGCTGGAACATTTCAGCTCGAAGACTCTTTCAATTGAGAATTGTCCGGAGGATGAGCTTGGGCAGGGATATGAATACCTGATTAAGCAATTCGCAGATGATAGTGGTCATACGGCTCAGGAGTTTTATACCAATAGAACCGTGGTCCATCTCATGACAGAGATGTTGAAGCCGGAATCAGGTGAAGCAATCTATGATCCGACATGTGGAAGTGCCGGTATGCTAATATCCGCAATATCTTATTTGAAAGATCAAAAAAAAGAGTGGAGAAATGTCTCTCTCTATGGTCAGGAAATAAATGCACTGACGTCAGCTATCGCAAGAATGAATTTATTCCTTCACGGAATTGAGGATTTTCAGATTGTAAACGGTGATACACTTGCGGCACCGGCGTTCATTGAGCGTGGTAAATTAAAAACTTTCGATCTGGTACTGGCAAATCCTCCGTACTCTATTAAAGAGTGGAGCCGTGATGCTTTCTCGGCAGATAAATATGGTCGAAACTTTCTGGGAGTTCCTCCACAGGGACGTGCTGATTACGCGTTCTTGCAACACATTATAAAGAGTATGGATGAAAAGACTGGTCGTTGTGCAATACTCTTCCCTCATGGTGTTTTATTCCGTAACGAGGAAAGTGATATGCGCGAGAAACTGGTGCGTGGAGATTATGTGGAATGTGTTATAGGTCTTGCGCCAAACTTGTTTTATAACTCATCTATGGAAGCATGCATCGTTATATGCCGCATGAATAAAACCACTGATCGTAGAGGAAAGGTTCTGTTTATCAATGCAGTAAATGATGTGGAGCGCAAAAATGCACAGAGTTATTTGACGGATGCTCATATTAAGAGAATCGCCGATGCTTACGCGAACTACAAGAATGATGATGGTTTTGCGCAGGTGGCGACCATAAAGGATATTGAGGAGAATAATTTCTCGCTAAGTATTCCGTTGTATGTGAAGCCTACTGTCGATGAGTCTGAGGTTGATACCTACACGTTGCAGCAACACTATGAAAGCTGGAGAGCATCTTCGGAACGAGCGCTCAAATATTATACGCTATTGAATGAAATGATAAAGAAAGGCGGTGAGAAGGATGTCTAAGGTTCTTTTGGGTGAAGTTTCTCACGAACGTAAAGAAACTTGTAAGGGAAGTAAAGAAGGATATCCCATTGTAGGATTGGAGCATTTGATTCCTGAAGAAATCACTCTTACAACGTGGGATGAAGGTGCTGAGAATACCTTTACAAAAATGTTTCGTAAAGGCGATGTGTTGTTCGGTCGTCGGCGTGCTTATCTTAAGAAAGCTGCTGTCGCGCCATTCGATGGAATCTGTTCTGGTGACATTACAGTGATCGAAGCAGACCCAGATAAGATACTCCCTGAGCTCCTACCGTTTATTATTCAGAATGATGATTTATTCGACTTTGCTGTTGGAAAGTCTGCTGGTTCGCTTTCACCACGTGTTAAGTGGGAGCATCTCAAAAATTACGAGCTTGAGTTACCTGATATGAATAAACAGAAGGAACTTGCAGAGCTTTTGTGGGCAATTGATGATACAAAGAAATCTTATCAGAAATTGATTGCAGCAACTGATGAATTGGTGAAATCTCAATTTATCGAGATGTTTGGATATAAAAATGATGATATGAAAACAATTG
>ERZ1026884.1734-NODE-1734-length-11151-cov-11.905642_pt1 | contig 11151 bp, 11 predicted proteins | sample MGYA00380172_ERZ1026884 | MGnify/ENA primary metagenome ERZ1026884 (study PRJEB33269, sample SAMEA4719808) | human gut metagenome | biome: human-associated habitat; feature: organic feature; material: feces | place: Cameroon | collected 2013-10 ... | reverse complement strand
ATATTATCACTTAAATAAATTCTCCATTGTAACTTCTTTCTGCACAATTCCACTATGCTTGCCATACGCCACGCCATAAGTGGTAATCATCGTAAGATGAACAGTCTGTTTGGGCGACAAAGTGCTCTTCAATGCCTCTATACGATGGCGCAAACGCATTTCTTCATCCTTGCTTATATGATAAGGAGCACTGGCAAACTTCATCTCACATAGATTGACCACGTTGTCATCCCTAAGAATCAACAAGTCAATCTGCACGCCTTCTTGTTCCTCATCTCCCTTCACACTCCAGGCAGAAACAGAAGATTTGACACCAGCAATCTGAAGAGCACGCTTGATTTGCTCTATATGTTGCCAACAAACCTCCTCGAAAGCCACCCCATGCCAAGCCTTCAGGATGTCTGAAGTCATGTTATCATTGGCAAATCCTGCATCACATGCATTAGCTTTTACATATTTCAGCCAAAAAAGACAGAAATTATCCATCAACTTATAGCATTCCACACTCTTCGCCTTACCATAAGGATGATATCTCATAACAAAATCACTCTCCACCAAAGCTGCAAGCGTATTCGTTAATCCACCACCCAAAGGAATACCGGTGGCATTACTGATTTCCTCACGAGTAAAACCTGCATGACGAGTAGCCAACAACCTGACAACCTTTTTGCTTTCCTCTGGATTATTGAAGATGGCAGCAAAAAGCCGGTTGAACTCATCACGCAAACGAGGCTTGCTACCAAACAGAATCTTATCCACATTCTGCTCGAAGCTCAATCCTTTCTGGAAATAGCTTATATAATAAGGTATGCCTCCAAACACCATATAACTTTGCAAGATATCATATTGGCTCATTTGGATTTGAGCATGCTCAAAATACTCCTCACACTCTCGCAAGGTAAAAGGAGATAGTTTGACTTCCGCAGTCAATCTGCCATAAAGTCCACCTTTGTTTCTCGACAAATTGCTAAGAATCCATGAGGTAGTACTGCCACAAACGATCAGCATGATGTTATCTCTGCCACTGCACCATCCATTCCAAAAGTTCTCGAAAGCAGGAAGAAAGCCAGACCTAGGCGTATCCATCCATGGCAGTTCATCTATAAAGATAACCTGTCGCTCACCTGTATCCAAGTGCTGCAACAACTGTTCCAGCTGGAAGAATGCCTCCATCCAGGACTTAGGTTGTTTATATCCCTCAAGTCCTTGATTAAGAAGCGCATAATAAAAGCTCTCCAGTTGAACCTTCATCCGACTTTTGTCACTATCTTGGTCAACTGGCGAAACCCCTGTATGCTGAAAGGTAATGCGATCCTTCAGTGCCTGTTTGATAAGAAACGTTTTGCCCACACGTCGTCTGCCATATACGGCGACAAACTCAGGTCGGTCACTGTAATACAACTTTTCTAATTCTGCAATTTCCTCTTTTCTTCCTACTATCATAGTCTCAAAACTTATTATATTCTGCCGCAAAAGTACAAAAAATATAGTTTGCGGCAAAATACAACATACTATATTCTGCCGCAACTATGCTTTTTTAGTAATTTGCGGCAGGATATAATCGTTTTATGTATCAGCTTTGATTGCAAATCCATTCACATGGAGTTGGAAGAATTCAAGTAATGAGATGAACAGCAAGTATTTCGACCGCAAGCAGTTTGGTTATGGTGTGGATAGTCATTGCAATATAAAATTGGGCGCTACCTATGTGTTCGGATTCGGCAAACACGTAAAACAAAATAATGAGGCTTCAAGACAAAATGGTGCCGGTTCGGCAATATTGAAATAATTATACCCCCGGTCGGAAATTGTCAAAGGGTTTATAAATCTTCTCCAAATAGAACAGCAAGGCATACACCACTGCCACTACAAGATAGACAAGCCATAGCTGCACATTGCTCATCTCAATGCCGTCGACACTTGCAGCCGGTAACGATGATACCCAGGCAAGCGACAACGTCAATGCCTTAGCTATCCATCCTACAGCTATGGCAACCAAACCCTGAAGACAAGGAACGAAGAACAACGCATACATAACAACAGATAGATAAATAAGGACTGTTGCCAATGGGATGGCTATGAAATTGGATAGAAGAAAATAGCATGAGAAACGTCCAAAGTAATATGCCACGAGCGGAGCAACCATGAGTTGAGCCGACAACGAAACAACAATCATAGAGAAACACCAATTAACCAATGGATGTGTCTCAAGATATTTATGGCTTACAAACACACGCAGCCGTTCGTTGAACAACAGAATGCCAAGAACAGCAAGGAAGGACATCTGGAAACCTACATCCCACAAGCTCCACGGACTGGCAAGCAACAACACCAATGCTGCAAAGGCAAGATAATTGAGCGACATATTATTGCGCTGCAACATCTGTGCAAGCGTAAACAATGTGAGCATAAAAGCAGAACGCAGCAGACTCAATGGCATGCCAACCATTGCTGTATATCCCCATACGGCAATAATGATGAATGCCGACATCAGTATGTTGTGCCTCCTTCTACCGAAAAACATTATAAGCAAAGCGTATAGTATGCCAAGATGAAGACCCGATAGTGCCAACACATGCGAAGCACCTGATACCGAGAAGCTTTCGCGCAACTCGGCCGTAAGACTGCTCTTGTCGCCAAGTGTCATAGCTGCCACTACTCCATATGCCTCATTGGATATGGCAAGCTCACGATAGCGCTTAAGCAGTTTCTCGCGCAACGTCATGCACCTAAGTTGCACACGTTGCACTCCCGACAAATGGTCAAGTTGTACAACATCACGTTGCCATGCTCCATCACGCAGAAAGCAACGCGCCACAATATCGTGAACCTTTAGCCAACGCTGATAGTCGAAGTGGGTTGCTATATTATATGCTCCACCTTTATTATATGCACCATGTTGGCTTGAATAATCGTCAATATCCAAGAATTGCGTATAGCCAACAATGCCATCGCCTATAGACAAAGCAGATATGTTGTCCGCCTCTTTGCCTTTAGGTAGATAGGCATATACACGATGACCGGCAAAACGTCCGTCGGCTATTATCAACTCGCAACGCAATGTCTTTGTACGCTCAACCGGCATAGAAGACACTACAGCCGAGAATGGTTCGGAGGTTTGGATAAAATAAAAATGCGACCGTTCTACACTCATGCTCATGCGCAAAGCGCCACCTATTATGATGCAGCCAAAAAGCATGAGGCTTTGCACCATTGGCCTTACATTTGTGTTATATGCTACAAATGCCGCAGCCACAGCCACAACAAAGATGCCAAGCCATATACGCACACCCACTACATCGGCAAGCACATCGCCCAAGGCAATGCCTAAGATAAGCATTGCCACAACCCTGACAAGCGGATTAAGCTGCAACGTGCTGTTCATATACATTACTTTTGCAGTTTGGAACCCTCAATACGCTTGGGACATACATTAGCCAATTCGCATTTGTCGCAATGCGGCTTGCGCGATGTGCATACATATCTGCCATGAAGCAAAAGCCAATGGTGGGCACGAGCAAGATCAGACGCCGGAATATGCTTTACAAGTTCCTGCTCTACCTTTAAAGGGGTGTCGGCTGTACGCGGAACAAGTCCAAGACGATGACTGACTCTAAACACATGAGTGTCTACAGGCATTGCCGCCTGTCCAAACGCCACAGCCTGCATAACATTGGCAGTCTTGCGACCTACACCAGGCAACTTAAGCAAGCTGTCAAAGTCGGCAGGCACCTCTCCCATATAATCCTTAACCAGCATCTGCGACAACTCGACAAGATGACGTGCCTTGGCATTGGGATAGCTCACGCTCTTTACATATTCGTATATCTCTGCCTCATCAGCCTCAGCCATAGATTGAGCGTCAGGATAATGGGCAAACAACTCGGGTGTTACTTGATTGACACGCTTGTCGGTACATTGCGCGCTAAGCACAACGGCTACAAGCAACTGGAATATGGAGCCAAACTCAAGCTCGGTTGTAACCTCGGGATGAAGCTGTCGAAAATAGTCGAGCACGTAGGTATATAGTTGTTTCTTTGTCATATCAGTTTTCTTTCGTAATCATCCAATAGCATTATATTGAATGGAAGTATTTTGAATTTCAAAGATACAACTTTTTAATGAAACACGTACGTCTCTTTAAAGATATTTTTTAAGATACTAATATTGCAAAACACCACGATTCTATTATTTTCCAACTACTAAACAGAAAATTAAACTATCCAGCAAAACGTTGTCAGCAAAAAATCTTGCCGTTTTTATTTATTCTTATTAACTTTGCATACAGAGAAAAAAATGAAACTAATCTAAAGATACCACATTTTATGCAATCAAGAAGAAACAAAGGTAAGTTGTTGCGCCAGTTGCGCGACTATGGCATCATCACTATCGCAATGATGTTGGGCGTTATCGGCCTCAACCTATTTCTGCTGCCCAACGAGATAACCACAGGCGGCATTATGGGTGTGGCATCAATTGTGTATTGGGGAACTGGCATCCCCGTACAAAACACCTTCTTTGCTCTTAACGGCGTGCTGCTAATTATAGCCTTAAAAGTACTAGGATGGCACTTTTGTGCCAAAACTATTTATGGAGTAGTAGTATTCACAGTAGGCTCGGCTATACTGCAGAGCGTTATACCTCCAGGACTGCATCTGCTTGCCGACCAAAAGTTTATGGCATGTATGGTAGGAGCTGTGTTCTTGGGTACAAGCATTGGTATGGGCCTATCGGCAGGAGGCTCTACTGGTGGTTCGGACGTTATAGCGGCTATGATACACAAATATCGCGATGTTTCGTTAGGCCACATCATCCTGTTCTGCGATCTTACAATTATTACATCTTCGTATGTAGTGTTGCAAGACTGGGAGAAGGTACTATATGGCTACGTGCTACTGTTTGTCATCTCGTTTGTTGTAGACCATTTGGTAAACTCGTTGCGCCAAAGTGTACAGTTCTTCATCATCTCTGACAAATATCAGGAGATTGGCGAGGCCATCAACGAGATAGCCGACCGAGGTTGCTCTATGCTAAATGGTAGCGGATTCTTTACGAAGAAAGACATCAAGGTGATATTCTGCATAGCCAAGAAGAGCGAGTCGAACTTTATCTTCGAACTAATTGATGAGATAGATCCTAATGCTTTCGTGGCACAGTCGGCCGTTGTAGGTGTATACGGTCAGGGATTCGACCGTGTGAAGAAACACCGCAAACTAAACCTTAAGGAACTTAGGGAGAAGGTTGTAAAAAATGCAGAATAATTTGCTTCAACAAGAAATATTGTTCTGCGCCAAGACGCGGCATACAAAACATTACGTTACGCAACATTGCCTATCGTAGTTCTGCTCCAAATATGGGCATTTAACCTTACAGCTTATAAAGACAGCGCCGCCGAAGACTATTAAATCTTCGGCGGCGCTACTTATTATATAATGTATTTATTACTTCTTCTTTGTATCAGCAGCCTTTGCCTCCTTAGGAGCCTGCTTGTAAGCCTTGTTAAGACCAGCAATAACCTCGTTGGTGATATCGTGTGTCTTGTCGGCATAAAGGATATTGTCGCCAGCCTTTGAAAGGATAAGGCTGTACTTCTTGTCCTTATTGTATACAGCGAGGAAGTGCTGGATAGAGTCGCGCAAAGCGTTGTTATACTTCTCTGTCTCTGCCTGGAACTCAGAACTTAGACGCTGGTTAAGAGCCTGAAGGTCATTGTTCTGCTTCTGAAGAGACATCTGTATCTGCTGTGCCTGTTCACGTGTGTAAGCATTCTGCTGTACCTTCTGCTGGAAGTTGGCAGCTGCAGCCTCAAGAGCTTGCTGCTTCTGTGCAAGAGTATTCTGAATATTCTGACCCTTCTTCTGAAGAATAAGCGAATAGTCCTTACAGAACTTATACTGTGACATAATGCTGTCTACCTCTACAAAGGCAACCTTTGTGTCAGTAGGAGCTGTCTGTGCAGCAACTGGTTTGTCATCTGTCTGCGACTTCGACTTGTCGCAAGAAGTCATTGTCATTGCTGCCATAGCTGCAACGGCAAGTGTACCAAAAATGTTTTTCTTGTTCATATCTATTATTTGTTATTATCAAATTGAATCAAAACTCCTAACTCAAAAGTCAAAACTCTTAATAGGCTCCGTTCTTGTCTCTTGCCTCTCTATCTTGATCCATAACACAGTGTATACCGAGCTTGCGTAGACCCGGATTGTCATGCACGTGCTGTGAAGAGAACTTGCCATTGCGCTTGAGCAACAACTTTATTGAAAGCAATGCAAATGCTATAGCAATAATTAACAGGCTTAAAAGCAGAAGTTTAATCATTTTTATTAACTTTGTATCGGATTGCAGCAAACCACATCCAATATATTTGTTATACCTTATATATTATATATGGTTTCGACATACCCCACCCCAGTGGGCAAAGCACAGCGAAACAAATAACTCGCTGCAAAGGTATAGTAAATCCGCCGCATATCAAAATAAATTATTGAAAATTCAGATTAATATTGTTTCAACATAAAGAAATTAAGAAAAAATGAGTAATTGTGAATTGAAACCTGCTCGCGTATTCGAGCAGTTTGCTGAAATCAACAAGATTCCTCGTCCTTCTAAGCACGAGGAGAAGATGATTGATTATCTTAAGGAGTTTGCCGAGAAGCGCAACCTTGAGCACGAGGTAGACGAGACTGGCAACGTCATCATCCGCAAGCCTGCCACCAAGGGGCACGAGAACGCTCCTATGGTAAGCCTTCAGAGCCACATGGACATGGTATGCGACAAGCTTGTAGACGTTGACATCAACTTCCAAACAGATGCTATCCAGACATACGTTGACGGCGAGTGGCTTACAGCTAAAGGCACAACACTTGGTGCAGACGACGGTATTGGCTGCGCTATTGAGTTGGCTATACTCGACAGCGACGATATAGAACATGGACCTATCGAGTGTGTTTTCACACGCGATGAGGAGACAAGCCTCACTGGTGCTATGGGCATGAAGGCTGGTTTCATGAAGGGCGATATGCTTATCAACCTCGACTCTGAGGACGAGGGACAGATCTTTATCTCTTGCGCTGGTGGCAAGACAACATCTGCCAAGTTTACATTCACACGTGAGCAAGCTCCTGAGGGTTACTTCTTCCTCCAGGCTTCTATCAAGGGTTTGAAGGGTGGCCACTCTGGCGACGATATCAACAAGAAGCGCGCTAATGCCATCAAGATTCTAACACGCTTCCTTTACAAGGAGCAGGAGAAGATGGATCTACGTCTTGCATCATTCAACTCTGGCAAGTTGCACAACGCTATTCCTCGCGATGGTGTTATCGTATTTGCTGTACCTGCAAGCGAGAAGGAAACTGTACGTGTAGACTGGAACGTATTTACTGCCAATGTTGAGGAAGAGTATCACGTTTCTGATACAACAATGGAGTTCAATCTCGAAAGCGCAGAAGCAGCTGCCGTTATCGAAAAGGGCGTAAGCCACCGCTTCATACTTGCTATGCAGGCTGTAGACAATGGCGTGTTTGCTATGTGCCAGGACGAGGCTCTTGCATATATGGTTGAGACATCTAACAACGTGGCAAGCGTAGCTACTTCTGAGAACGAGATTAACATCGTAACCTCTCAGCGCTCTAACGTTATGAGCAACCTTGAAAACGAGACAAACACTGTTAAGGCTGCTTTCGAGCTTGCTGGTGCTGAAATCAAGATGAGCGACGGATATCCTGCATGGAAGATGAACCCAGACAGCAAACTTACAAAGGTTGCAGTTGAGTCGTACAAGAAACTCTTCGGCAAGGAGCCTATCGTTAAGGGCATTCACGCTGGTCTTGAGTGTGGTCTTTTCTCTGAGCGCTATCCTAACCTTGACATGGTTTCGTTCGGTCCTACACTGCGCGACGTACACACACCAGACGAGCGTCTGCACATCCCAACCGTACAGATGGTATGGGATCACTTGCTTGACATCTTGAAGAACGTGTAATGGATTGTTATAAAAATCCTTGACACGTGGTATTTTATTCTACTGTATTCAATGAAATACTGTATTCAATGAAATACTGTATATTATGAGATATAGTTTTTAATACTATATATAATAAGGTAGCGGAGGTCATAGACCTCCGCTTTTTTGTTACATATAGACACAATTATGTCAATTTATAATCTTATTTATATTTTTCATTGCATTTTATTGCATTTATAATTATTTTTATTACATTTGCATTGTCATTTAACAACAACAAACATTAAAATGTAATGCTTATGAGAAAATTTACACTTTCTGTTGCTTTAGCATTGGGTTGCACTTATAGCACTTCTGCACAGATACCAAGCCTACTGCAAAGCAAACTAATAGATACACAAAAGATAAAGACGGCCGCCAAAGAAGCCAACGACTTATGGAAGCCATCACACGAAACTCTTTATATGCCCAATGACAACGATAGTTGGACTAAGGACTCTGAACACTATTACACATATGATACATCTGGCAATATACTTGTATCACTATCCGACGACGGAAAACAGAAGATAAAGATTGTAAGCACATACGACGAAAATGGACAGCTTCTTACCGAAACCACTTATCGCACAGACAATGGTTCGGACGAACTGAAACCTCGTATGATGAAAGAATACACATACGATCCTTACATTCACGACCTTGCCACGTCTTTTTTCTTTAGTACAATCAGCAATGGAGAGTGGCAACACTTCTATGGCAGTTGCTATAAACGAACTGTTGAGCGCGACGACCAAGGTAGAGTCACAAGCATAACTAAGTCGATTCTTGATGCTCCCGACCACTACACTGACCAGATAAAGAGTCTGTTTACGTATAATGGTACAAGCAAGGCTCCCGTTTCATACGAATATCAAACATCTAATGGCAGCACGCTAACTACATCTGCCAAATACGTTGATCTGAAATGGGCAAAAAACACAGGCGAATACCTTGGTGCCTATTCTACCAACTGGTTTACTAACGGCAACTTTCTGGAGTCGGCAACTATTAAAAGCGATAGCTATGGCGATATACTCCTAACTGCTACAGACAAGGGCAACGGCTCGTATGAGGTAGAGCAGACATACACAGCCGAAAGTCTAAAGTCGCAGAAGGAAATACAGAAATACGAGACTTTGGATGATAACGGCAGTTTCAAATACAGCGATCTCTTCTATTTCAATATCGAGGGCAATGCCGCAACCGACGACGATCTATATCAGGGTACAATAATTGAGACTTCATACGACAACCATAAAAACATTGTGTTGTACGAAAGTCGCAATGTGTCGCAAACCGGCATTGAAAACGCAAAGATTGCCGACGGCATACGCAACGAATACGTTTATGGTGGCGAACATGGCGAGATAACCCAGACCACTACATGGACTTTCAGCTACAACGACAATGAGTATATGCCCGACTCAAAGGTTATTGCCGACGACTTTACAAATGTTTCAACAGGAATAAGCCACTGCACAATACAACAGAAAAGCAAGCATAACGCCAGCGGAGTATACACATTGCAAGGTGTAAAGGTTGCTCAATCGGCTACCGCCACACTACCCCACGGCATATACATCATAAACGGAAAGAAGATTATAAAATAACTCAATATCACAAACAAAAAAATTCAATGCTTATGAAAAATTTTACACTTGCCGTACTTACGGCTACATTCGTCGCCACTGGCGCTTTTGCACAGACATCTGCCGACAAGAACATACTGCCAGTAAAAACTAAAGCTCTGCTTGAGAAGTTTGAAAAGAATATGCATGCCGTTAAAACCATGCCGGCAACAATTAAGACTATGCGCGCAAAACGTGCCAATGAGGCTGCCATATGGAAACCACAGCACGATATCCAGTACTCGTACGATGAGGGTTGGGATAAGGATGCAGAGAACAATTATACCTACAATGCACAAGGTCTTGTACTGACTCAGGTACTTGATGCAGGTGGTGACTTTACAAAGCTCGAGAATACATACAACTCTAAAGGTCAAATAACCCACCAAACTATGTCTATTTCTGAGGACGGTAAAACATACGAAACTTACTCGGAACGTGTTCAGGAATATGACGAGCAAACTGGATATACCACCAAATATGAATCTAAAGTATCCGATGGAGAAGGTGGCACAACGACTGGTAGAGGCTCCAACTACACAACTATCGAGCGAAATGGCGATGGCAATATTACCAAACTGACCAAATACACAATGAGCGGTGGCGAATACGCTGAAAGCGAACGTATGGAGATTGAATATGCCAATGGCGGAAATGCTCCTACAACCATCACATGCTATGGTTATGACGAGGACGATGCAACATATGGCATAACAGAGACATATACCGACATGACTTGGACTAAGTCGGATGGACAATTAACCAGTACCGACCCGTTAGACCTTATCAGTGAAACCAACCAACTGAAGTCATGCACTATTCCTGGAGACGATATTACATTAAAGTTTAATGTAGACGCAAAGGACAATGGAGCCTTCACCATCAGAGTCACATATGATGGATACCCAGCTTCTATTATATATGCAGAGGAAAAGTTGGAATTCACCGACAACAACGGAAGCTACCGATATGGTATGTATATTTATAATTATAACCAGGTAGTAAGCGCCAACTATATTGAAGAGAAGTTTGATGACCATGGCAATAGCATCCTACAAGAAGAATGGGAAACTTCGGAAGAGAATATGTATGCCGAAAACAGTAATACAGGTGCTGTACTTATTGAAGGCATTAAGCACGAATACAAGTACGATGGACCTCACGGAGAGATGACCGAAGACATTGAGTCGGATTACGACTCTGACGAGGATGCATACTTACCATACATGAAAGTGACATACGACTCTTTCGTTGACGCTACTGTAACAGCCATTAAGGGTATAAATGACAATGCCAACGAACCTGCCACATTCTACAACCTACAGGGAATGAAGGTCAATGGCAATGCTAAAGGACTCTATATCATGAAGCAGGGCAGCAAGACTGTCAAGATAATGAAATAAGTATAGCAACATACAATACGCAAAAAAGGCTCTTCTAAATAAGAAGAGCCTTTTTTGTTTGTCGGGGCGACAGGATTCGAACCTGCGACCACCTGGTCCCAAACCAGGCGCGCTA
>ERZ1026884.1728-NODE-1728-length-11177-cov-8.790325_pt1 | contig 11177 bp, 6 predicted proteins | sample MGYA00380172_ERZ1026884 | MGnify/ENA primary metagenome ERZ1026884 (study PRJEB33269, sample SAMEA4719808) | human gut metagenome | biome: human-associated habitat; feature: organic feature; material: feces | place: Cameroon | collected 2013-10 ... | reverse complement strand
CGTATACGGTAGGTGGTTATCCTTGGTCGTCATGACGAAGGTACGCAACCCTTCGTAATTCTTCTTTTAAGTTGAAAACAGAGGTGATGCCTAATGACAACGTATGAAATAATCATGATTATGTTGACTTGTTTAACACTGATCATATCTTTATTTAGTCTTGTTGTTAGATTGCTTCTTATTATCATTGATAAGAACGCAAAAAAACAACTACCTCGCTCCCTGGTAAAGTTTGAGGTAGTCATTTACTAAAAACAAATCCAAGGACAACCGCTTACTGGCTGTTCCTCTTTTCGTCTCCATTATAATTTACAATCAAACTAAAGTCAATATATACATCTGTTTGAAGCTTCTGAATGAGAAAAAAGAAAAAGCAGACTTTCGTCTGCTTACTCTACAGTGAATTCTTCACCCTTCAACATTTTCTTAATATACTGTTTATTCTGTTCTACACTATTTTCATCAGGAATAAGGTAATAAAGTCTTGTATCAGGCATATAATATCCACCCTTCATCATAAGACCATTACCTGCTACCATAGAAGACTGGAATGACCATGAAGCATTAGTATTTAACTGATCATTCGCAATTCTAGCCATTTCATTCATCGGCATATCAGTCACAAATGTACCTTCAATAGATTTTAAGATATCAGTATAATGTGTAATAATTGCTGGACTTGCCATCTTTCTAATAATAGCCTGTAATACTGCCTGCTGGTTCTGTGCTCTATGACGATCACCAGTAGTATAGGCATGTCTTTCTCTAGAGAAGGCTAAAGCCATCTGACCATTCATATGGTTCCATCCTTCTTTAATAGGCTGTCCATTCCATACAGATAAGTCTTTATCTGAATAAACATCAACACCACCTAGTGCATCTACTACTTCTACTAATGATTCAAAGTTAACTCTTGCATAATAACTAATATCTACACCCAAGAAGTTTTCTACTGTTTTAACTGTATTTTGTGTACCTGTTAAACCAGAATGTGTTAGTTTATCTTTCTGAGAAGCATCTGCTAAAGTTACATAAGCATCTCTAGGAATACTAGTCAATAATACTTTATGTTCAGGAACATTAATAGTCATTAAGATATTTACATCACTACGTGATACTTCCTGTACACTGCCACGAGAATCAATACCAGAAATATATACACAGAAGGGATCCTTTAATACATCCAATGTCTTTTCTTCTTTAATCTTATTGTATGATTTAAACTTTGTTGTCCAGATGACTCTTGTATCTTTATCAAAGTTCTTTTTATAGTCTGTAACTAGATCTCTAGAACCTTCATTAATAAGTATTGCATCTACCTTTTTATCATATAATGCATCTACAATCGCTTCTACACCATATAACTCACTCACACCATAGTTAGATACTTTCTTACTTAAACGGTTCAATGCTTCATTTATTTTAGTTCCATTAGGGTTATATCCTACTGTCTTCTTTAAGAGATCATTCATCTTTTTGTATTTACTATTCTTTCTAACTACTAGTGAATATGTTACATAATCATATTCGCTAGTTACTTTATTATAGGCTGCTTTACCAGACTGGATAAAGATACATCCTATAATTAAGAATATACTAATAATGACGGAAATGATCTTACCTGCAAGAGGTCTTTTCTGTACCTTTCTAGATACAATAGGTCCTGGTTTTGCGACTAAATAGACAAGTAGTGCAAGTACTGCCAAGAAAGAACCTATCACTATCAAATAACGCATAGGTAAAACTTTTACAAATATGATACTAATCATAAGTATGATGCTTAATACTATCTGAACACCGATAATAAAACGATGATCAGTCATGAACCCCAATTTCTTTTTCATCCTTTATATCTCCCATTCATAAACCAGCACGAAAATATACATATTTTACAAAAAATGTATAAAAACGTGGTTGACAATCACTAGTATAGCACATCACCTTGCTATTTGTAACAATTTCACCAAGTAAATTTGTTATTTGTTACAAGTTTGCATTTCTTGTAACATATATAGTGTTTCGACACACGTAAAAAGAAGAACCTCCAATGAGGTTCTTCCTAAAAATATTAAGCTTCTTTCTTCTTTAATAATACATAACCTAATAATGAGATCATTGAGAAGAATGCGAATACTCCTACCATAGTAGTATCACCAGTTGCTGGTTTAGTACTTGGTTTTACTTCTGGTTTAGTTGTTTCTTCTGGTTTAGAAGGAGTAGTAGGTTTTTCTTCAGGAATACTTGGTGTAATAACTGGTAACTTTTCTAATGCTTCCATAGCTTTTCTTAAGTCTTCAGTTAATGCATCTACTTCTTCCTGAGTTAATTCATTTTTATTTTCTAATGCTTTTTCAGTTGCTTCAATGACGTCTAATAAGTTCTTATAACTCTTTTCTGTATATAACTTACTATCAGTCTTCTTAGCCTGATCTAGTAATAGATCAAGTTCAGCTGTATTACCACGAGTAACAAGTTTCTTAGAAGCTTCTTCTAACTTATGAGTTAAAGCTTCAATTTCAGCACTTGTATGTTCAGCTTTTAATTCTTCGTTGATTTCATTTAATACAAGTTCAAAGTCTTTCCAGCTAGATGCTGTATAGTCTTCTTCCTTATAAGAAGCTATCTTATTTTCTAATGCTTTTATTTCTGTATCAGTTGCTTTAAGAACTAAGTTCTTTCTTGCATCCTGTAATGCCTTATAAGCATCTTCTACTTCAGTAACAGTTGCACCATCTTTATTTAAGATGTATTCTGTATTCTTTAATGCTTCATTGAATGGTATTACTGTAGAAGTTAAGTAAATAGAAGTATCTAGAGTATTTAAGTTATTAGAATCGATATAGTTTCTAAGTTCCTGTTTACTCATAGATGCCTTAGTTACAAGTCCTGCTTTAGCCTGACGTAATGATTCAATCATTGTATTGACTTCATCTACAGTCGCATCTTTATTAGTCACTAGTCTCTTTGCTTCTACTAATACTCTTTCTAATGCATTATAGCTTTCTTCTGTATAGTCATCTTTAGAAAGCTTTTCAATATCTTTGATTTCTTGATCGAGAGCTTTTAAATCACCACGTACAACTAATGCATCATAAGAGGCTTTAAGTTCAGCTTTTGCAGCTTCTAAGGCATCCTTTTCACCCATCTGAGTGTTATATACTTCTAATGCTTTAGTTCTTGCTGTAGTATATGCTTTATAACTTGTTGCAGTGTACTTCTCTTCATCTACATGTAAAGAGTCAATGTAGTTCTTTAAGTCCTTAGCACATTCACTCTTATATTCTTCATCAGTTAATGCAATAATTTCAGAAATAGTAGGAATATGGTTTTCTTCCCATTCAAACTTTAACTTATATACATTACCATGAGGGATATAGAATTCATTTAAAGATTTTCTTAAAGTACCTAACTGTACCCATTCTTTATCTTCTTCAGGTACATTTCTAGTTGTTACTTCTTTATCAATAAGTGCATATACCTTTGCATTGCTGATTTCACCCTTCTGGATCATATTGAATTTCTTTACATCAAGCTTATCAGAAAGAGTATAAGTGATATAACCTGCTTTATTTGATCCTGGTTTATAAGCTGTTAAAAGGTCACCATCAATCATATATTGAGGTTTATAGCCTTTTGCTTCTTTGACATTAGAATCAAATGTAGGGTCATTATCTTCAGGTGCATATTCTCCATCATTAATCATGATTTCGTTGAATACAACAGCTCTAGAATTGTTAGATGCTGTAAATAGGATTCTTAAGTAACGTGCTGGTACATGTTCTGCAGTACCTGATACATATACTTTGTTTGGATATGTACTAGATGCTTTATATCCTGCATCAGAATCGATACACTGAACATCTTTATCTCCAATATTTTCAACACCATCACCAATTGTCACAACATCTGTCCAATTTTCTAAATCACTAGAAACACTAATCACAGCATCTCTAATATAGTTCTTTGCAGTATCCTGACAATACATGGCAATCTTATCAATATTTCTCATCTGACCTAAGTCATAGATAATATACTGACCCTTTTGTGGAAGGTCACCAAATTCAGTTGTAGAATCAATGTTGCCATCAAATGCAGCTCCATTGTTTCTAGAATCTTCTGCAACACCCCAAGAAGGGTTAACAGTCATAGTTGTCTTATATAAGTATGGTGCTGTGATTTCTGTAGAATGTACCACAAACTTGTTAATAGTTAACTTCACATCAGAACTCTTTTTATTGATCAAACGTACATAACGTGCATCTGGAAGGTTCTTGCTTAAGTCTTTCACTTCTACCCAGTCATGTGCATTTACTGAAGCTTCTAATACAACTTCACCTGTATAATCAAGTTCTAACTGTTTTAAATCTTTAACTCTTGATAACTTCACACCTACATACTGTTTAGGTGCTAAAGTCATTTCTTTTGTATACACTAAAGCAGTCTGGTCTAGTGTACTCTTAGAATGTAACTTATAGTCTGTATTTGTATAAACAGCCTTGTCATCATATTCATTGACTACATCAGTATGGTTGAATGTCTTTACCTTCCACCAATAACCTGCTGTATTACTTGAAAGATGTAATTCAAGGTTTCTTACACGAATTGCCTTAGCTGTAATATCCTGATCTTCTACATTTAAATGAACTGTATCATCACCAGCATATTCTTTTAATGTCTTCCAGTTAGTACCATCAACACTGTATTCTAATGCATATCTAGTGATCTTATCAGTACCACTATCCTGTACAAAATTGATAGTACCTAACTTCTTAGGGTTATTGAATGTAAGAGTCACTGCCGCATCGACTGGAATATAGTCCTTGATTTCTCCTGCTTTATATGGAGATTCAGCAAAATGCGCATATGTAGATTCATTATCATCTAATAAGTTATCTAATGAACCACCCTTTACACCAATCTTAGTCATAGATAATGTACCCTTATCAGTGCTTGTAGAAGGAGTAGTCGTTGGGTTAACTAAGATATCTCTTACACCTAACCAAGTATTACTCTTATCTTCAGTCGCAATCATACGGATACCCTTAACACCCTTAAGGTTAAGGTCAGTTAATTCTACATTGTTTGGTAATTCATAGATTGTTTCATTTACATCAGTCCAGTTCTTACCATCAGTAGTATACTGTACTTTCGCTTTTAAGAATGTATCTCTAGGGTTAGAGTTCGCACCCATTCTAAAGATGACATGGTTTACATCAATTGCCTTAGAATACTTGATACCTACATAAGTACCTGCAGAAATAGTATTAGGGCTCTTGTAAACTAATTCTGTAGAAGCATTACCATCAAAGATGTTATCTTCTTTACCATCTGGAGTATCTTCACGGTTAGTGATATATTTCGCAATCTGTTTATCTGGATTAACGATCGTAGATACGACTTCAGATAAATAAGAATCCAATGATTTAATAAATGGAACGATATGCTGTACACCTACTTCAGCATATTCTAAATGATCCACATAGTGGAAACCATAAGACTTGCTCTTTTCAAAAGCAGCCTGTGCACTTGCATAATAGTCCCAGATAGAAGAATTATCTTCTTCATTCTGTGCAGCTTTAATACCTTTAATATAGTTTAAAGCAGCATTTGTTGTATCATCCCAGCAGTTTAACCAGTAAACAATCTGAGACTTGATTCTTTCATTACCGCTTTCACGATATACTTTAGATGCATTCTGTAATACTGTGAATTCATTGATGATGTCATCAAATTCTTCATCAGTGATCTTTTCACCTTTAGATACTTTAGTCTTGAATGCATTGAGTTTTTCTTTTAATTCAACAGATTCCTCTAAACGAGTCACTCTGCTATCCATGTTCTGGTTGATCATATGTTTAGATAATTCTCTTAAAGCAGTTGAAGCTGCTGTTTCTTCATAACCATTATGATCCACATATTTGAATGAAGCATTATAGCACTTATTTGCTTCTTCTTCAGTTTTCCAGATATTCCATGAATAACATGCATTACCAAATATTGCGACTTTACTTGGTTCAGACTGCTGCATTGGGTTTAATACAATACCCTGTATCTTAGAAGGATCAACACCTGGATGAAGGAATGTTGTATAACCACCCATGATTAAGTGTTTCTTAGAGTTATCAGTACACGGCCAGTTGATCCACATATAAGGACCACGACCTGCAGTATTAGTGAATGAAGAAGTAAAGTTATTAGTTACTTCACCCCATACACGTCCACCAGTCATAATGATCTGTACGTTTTCAGGGAAGTCACGGTAGTAAGACTGACCCCATCCCATATATTCCTGAGTACAGAATGGTAATGTGAGCTTTAAGCCAGGGTAAGAAGGCTGTAATTCTTTAAGCCAGTTAGACATATCTGTCAATGTTCTTGTATAATTAGCACCACCTACGTTACCAGCATCGTCTGCAAGAATCGCAATCTGACGAACACCAGCATCAATAACCTGTTTAAACTTAGCCTGCATAACCTTTAAGTCAGCCTGATAGTTTGCTTCAGAGTTATAACGAATAGCGTTATTCATATAAGGATGTAAGGCAAATACGAAACGGCATTTAGATTTATTTCCAGCCTCAGCAAGTGGCTTGATCTTTGTTTCAATTTCCTGATCAGTATAAAGTTCACGCCACTTAGCGTTATGCTTTGGATCATCTTTAGGAGCATAGAAATATGAGTTAAGCTTATAATAGCCTCCCCATTCCATCAATTTACAACGATCTTCTGTTGACCATGGATTACCATAATAACCTTCAATAAATCCACGGCTTGCAACATCCGCATAATCCTCGATAGAGAAGTTTCTAATTGTTTTCCCCTCTACCTGTTTAAAAATGTGATATAAGCTTGTAAGTCCATAAAAAGCAGCATCTGTATCTTTACCTAAGATAGAAATAGTGCCTTTATCAGACTTTAAAGCATAAGAATCAAGTTTATCAAATAAACCTGCTGAAGTTGTTCCAAACTGTGAATCTACATACTGTTTAGAACCCTTCACACCAACAAGAATGTTTGTCTTTCCAGCTTTCTTTTCACTAGAAACACTTGCATTCATGCCTTTTAATGCAAGAACTTCATTCAATCTTGCTTTTGTGTCTTCATCAATACCATCTTCATAGACAACATTGACCTGACTTGTCATTTCATAATCCCCATCACTATAATTCATAGAATGTGGATTAGGATAGACTTCATACCCTGTATCAGCTTTTACAGTCACTGGAAAAGCTGATACACAGCCTAATGCAACAAGAAAACTTACTGCATAAGTAATGACTTTCTTTCCTTTCATCTTGTTTTTCCTTTCTTTAATATTTTGTCTCATTTCATGCTCCTAGTTGATGAAATGAGGATTCAAACATGGATTTTTACAAAAAATAAAGACCAAATAAAGTATGACAAAAAAATGTATGTCATAATCTTTATTTGGTCTTGCCTGCTTAGAGTAACAATCCACATTGACTCAATCAGTATAACAGTATCTTTTATATTACGCAAGCGTTTTCATATCTTATTTTATGATATTTTCAGACGTTTGAAGTCAGCAGAACATGAAATTGATAATTTAATCATACCAATAACTAATATTTTATTATGAAATTGTGATAATTGATAACTTATCCCGCCTTATAGATTTCTATGATATAATACAGGCATGGAACATCCGTATACGGTAGGTGGTTATCCTTGGTCGTCATGACGAAGGTACGCAACCCTTCGAAAGCTTCTCTTCAGTTGCGAACGGAGGTGGTGCACAATGACAATGTATGAAGTAATCATGATTATGTTAGCATTCTTAACATTGATCGTTTCTTTACTGACACTTGTTGTCAAAATGCTTCTTATTATCATTGATAAGAACGCAAAAAAAATAACTACCTCGCTCTCGGCAAAAGTTTGAGGTAATTATTTCAAACATACAAATCCAAGGGCAACCGCTTACTGGTTGTTCCTTCTTTCATATTCATTATAGTTTACGCTAAAATCAAAGTCAACATGCATCTTTTTATAGTATTACTGCATGACACGTTTAATATGTATACATAAAAATGTCTGTTCATCCGGTGATAAATCATATTTATATTTCTCTTTAATATGTTTCACAATACGGTTGATACACATTGAGAGTCTTAGATTCTCTTTTAGTAGTTGTCTGATGTCTTCTGTTGTATCTTTAAGGTTTATTTCCTGTCCTGTAAAGATACGTTCAGCTAGGTATTTTAAATGCGTAGAGAGTCTTGCATAACTGAGTGACTGAGGAGAAATAGTCACCTTCATACTATTTTCAATAATACCGATAATATCAGTCACAAAGCTTAATATCTTAGTCGCATTATGAGTATTATTGTCCATTGAGAAGTTCACTAAATGCAAGGCTATATAGTTAGCTTCTTCTAGATCTAATGTAATACCTGTTTTCTTCTTAATATAGCTTAATGCCCATAAACCTATTTCATATTCATTCTTATAAAGAATACTTACATCTCCAAGTACGACATAAGGGATTCTAATATTCTCCTGCTTACGTTTTAAGGCAAAAGAGATATGATCTGTCATAGTGAGGAATATTTCCCCATAATAGCGTGATTTAAGCTTCTTAATTGCTCGAGAGACAATCTTATCAGTAATCTCATAACAATCAGGAGAAATATCATCATCTCTCTCTAATCTTTTATGAGGGTCTTCTTTAAACATATATGTCTTTTCTATTTTAGTGGAATCAACACTATCCCCTACCTTCTTCTGGAATCCTATTCCTGAACCTGTTAGGATAATATCTCCTAGTTCTGGTGAGATAGCCGCAATGGAATTGTTGTTGAAGATCTTAATAATTCTCATAATAGTCCCCTTTACATCAAAATATCATTCATTGCATCCGCAATGAACTGGGCATTGGTGCCTACTAATATCTGTACATTATGGTTTCCTGCAATTGTGACATGTTCATAGCCTAATTGAGATATTTTGTCTTTATTAATAGAATGTATGTCATTTATTTCTACTCTTAAACGTGTAATACAGGCATCTGCAGATATACAATTACTTCTACCACCAAGAGCTTCCACAAAACAGATAGCCAGATCATCATAATCAAATGAGTGTTTTGTAATAACTTCTTCTTTCATACGTCCTGGTGTCATGAGATTAAAATGAAGAATCATACTTCTAAATACAATATAATAGAGCACACCACAGATGACTCCTAAAAGGATCAAATAGTTTGCCTGATAAGAAAATGGTGCCTTAAAACTCAATATGTAGTCTATAAGTCCAGCTGAGAAGCTAAAACCAGCGAGCCAGTGGAATGATGCAGCTATAAACATCATAATTCCTGTCATGACTGCATGGGCGATATATAAACTAGGTGCCAAAAACATAAAAGAAAACTCTAATGGCTCTGTAATACCTGTTAGAAAGGATGCAAGAGCAGCTGAAAACATCAATGCGCCTACTTTCTTTTTCTTATCTGGTGAGGCACATTGATAGATGGCGAGTGCGCCTGCTGGTAAACCAAACATCATGACAGGATAGAATCCTGCCTGATACATACCAGTAACACCTTTAATGCCTCCTGATACTGTACCCCAGAAGCGTCCAATATCATTAATACCCGCAATATTAAACCAGAAGACAGAATTAAGGGCATGATGTAATCCTGTTGGTATAAGGAGTCTATTAAAGAATCCATATAAACCAGCGCTGATTGGTCCTAAACCTGCCATCCATGTTCCAAAATGAATAAATGCTTCATAAAGCACTGGCCAGACATACATAAAAACACCAGCAAATAAAAGTGTAATCATTCCTGAGATAATAGGAATGAATCTATCACCACTAAAGAAGGATAAAGGTCCTGGCATTTCTATATGATTGAACTTCTTATAACAGAAAGCGACAATCAAACCTACCATAATCCCTATAAACGCATTATCCGTCTCTGCAAAGGCAATAGAGACTTCACTTATATGCATTCCTGAAATAAGAGAAATACCCTCTGGAGAGAGTATTTTAGTAATCATAAGATAATTGGTGACTGCTGATAAAGCCAATGATGCATTCTTCTTATCCGTCATACCGATTGCGATTGCAATCGCAAAAAGGATAGGAAGATAATCTATGACTACACCACCCGATAATATAAGAAAAGCCGCAAATGGATTATTGACACCCCATCCGATAGGATCAATCCAATAGCCAATACCCTTTAATAATGCAGCCAGAGGCATAATAGTCACCGGAAGCATCAGGGATTTACCTAATTTCTGTAAAAATTTCATAAATAAATCCTTTCGTTTGTCATAGGCGGAAACCCACTGCCAATAGGTGGTGGGAGGAGCCTCGTAAATCGTTATCTATTAGACCTGACTTTCAATATATTTTTACATAGTTGCTGATGACACTTCTCCAATGCTACAAGCAAAATAACATCTGAACAAAATGTTTTTTCCTTCCAATACTGTCTTGATAAGACCGAACTATACTTTTGCCATAAGTGGTATATTGTTTCCTGCTTTACAATTTTTACAATATCGCAAACTGTATCTGTTATATCGTAACTTAATAAGAAATGCATATGGTCTTTGTCGGTTTCTATCGCAATAATTTCGTAGCCACGAGTATTAGCTATATGGAGAATCACTTGTTTAACATCATCGGCAATAGAGCCTATGATTAGTTGCTTACGGTATTTGCCTATAAGGACTATATGTACTTTCAGACTGTATTTTCGTCTGTTATGACGATTGTATCTACTATCCACAGTTCACCTCAAAATATAGATGTTTCGCTATAAATTAGATATAATATATTGTGAAATATCTATGAAAGGAGTACATCTATGGGACAGATGACTATTACAGCTAAACTTCAAATAATCGCATCTGAAACAGATAAGGTTTTTCTTGATGAAACAATGTCTGTTTATCGTAATGCCTGTAATTATGTTTCAGACTATGTATTCCGCACGCATGACTTAAAGCAGTTTTCACTTAATAAAGCTTTGTATTCTACTTTACGAGAAAAGTTTAACCTTAAATCGCAGATGGCTCAGTCTGTTCTGAAGACTGTTATCGCCAGATATAAGACCATTCTTGAAAATCAGAATGAGTGGATTAAACCATCGTTCAAAAAACCTCAGTATGATTTGGTTTGGAACAGAGATTATTCCTTAACAC
>ERZ1026884.1721-NODE-1721-length-11193-cov-4.136111_pt1 | contig 11193 bp, 9 predicted proteins | sample MGYA00380172_ERZ1026884 | MGnify/ENA primary metagenome ERZ1026884 (study PRJEB33269, sample SAMEA4719808) | human gut metagenome | biome: human-associated habitat; feature: organic feature; material: feces | place: Cameroon | collected 2013-10 ... | reverse complement strand
GGCGGTATCGATGCGATGAACCGCCAGCAGCCTTGCTTCCTGTGCGATGGCATCCAGCTTTATGAGATCTTCCCTAAGAAGAATGTGGAGCCGTTTACGATTCTGCGTTTTCTGTCGGGGGAATACCCCCAGAAGATAGCAGTAGTGGAAATACAATGCCCGGAAGCCAGTCACCTTTTTACGGGACTGCCAATTTCCGGACACATGATAATGTTCGGTTTTGGGGGCAGGCTCCGGCATAGGGCGGGCTGCTCGGGTCTGTTCCAAAATCCGCCTGCGGATGCCCCCCAAGGTGTACTTCTCGCCAAAGTTCCGGGCAAGGCGGACAAACCGCTCTTTCCCCGGTGGGCGGACGGAAATATCCTTGCCAACCTTGACCTCGTAACCCTTGCGGTGGAGATTCTCAAAAAACTGCCGCTCCGTCATGGACTGGCAGATGACTTCATCCACATCTGAACGGACGATGACCCGCCATGTGGGGCGCTGCTCTTGTTCCGCCCGCCATTCGCCGTAATGCTTTCCTTTTCCGGGCTGGGGATTCTCAATGACGGAAAGACCATATTCCCGGCACAGGGTGTCCGAAACGGTCTGCATTTCGTGATAGTCCTTGGCGGTGCGGTGGTACTTGATACCATCCACAAAGGAAACCGTATTCAGCACAAAATGATTATGCAGATGATTCGCTTTGTCCAGATGGGTGGCAACCACAACCTGATACCTGTCTCCCCATAACCTCTGCGAAAGCTCCACACCGATCTTGTGTGCTATCTCCGGGGTGGCTTCACCGGGGGCAAAGGACTGATAGCCGTGGTAGGCTATGGTGCCATCCTCCTTGCCGAAACGCTTTTTCACCGCCATCATTTCCGCACGGGCGGTAGCCGGGTGGCAGTTAACCCCGGATACAAAGTGTTCCAGCACATCGGAGTCCTCCTTGTGCTGTTCCGTCTTTCTGCTGTTGATGGCATAGGCGATAACATCGTCCAGCCCCTGACACTCCCGCTCCGTCATATCTCCATTTTCATAGAATTCCGGGTTAGCGGTCTTTTCTGGGTTCTAAACATAAACCACCACTTTACCCAGCCAGCCATTGACCCGCCAGATGGATGTGACCGCCATACACTACTACTTCATCGGTCTGGGCTGCAACACCGCTGCCGTGATTTCCTTAACCGTAGCTTCAAACTGGGATACGGCAGCATCGTAACGCTGAACATCGATGACATTCAGGGTGTGGGCTTTCTGAGCAATCTGGTTCAGATTATTGCCGATACGGTAGAGTTGCTGCATCATGGCATAGTAGTCCGGGGGCGGCGCGTCCTGCGGAACGACGCCATTGATGAGATGGCGCAGATATGCTTCTCTGGAAAGGCGGGAACGCTTTACCCGTTTGAACAGGTTGTCCGCCTCCTTGCGGTTTAGTGAAACCAGATGCTCCCGGTTCCAGTTGCCGCTATTCGTTTTCACAAGAGTAGCGTAAGACAGAAGATCGATGGCGCTCTCAAAGAGGTGAACGGTATCGCTGCTCGGTGCCGGGATACTGAAAGAAAACCGCTTGTCGCTCCCATTTGCATCGCCTATAAAATCCGTCCCGAGACCTCTCAGGTTTGCGTACCAGGGCTTGTTGTACCTGTCCAGTCCAACGAACACGGCATTGTGGTGGGGAGTGCTTTCATACAGCCGCCCCGTTTGGATGCAGAAATCGATCAGTTCAGAATCAATGCCACGGCTGCGAAGATAGGCATGGACACGGCTTGTACTGGGACTGGCTTGGGGCAGCAACAGCACCTTGGGCTTCTTCGGCTCCGGTGTAGACTGCCGGGGCTGGTATGCCACCTGCCCGGTGACCCGCTCCACGGCTTCCATAAAGGGAACTTCTTTCACTTTAATGAGATAATCCAGCGCATTGTAGCCGCCGAAGCCACGGGAAAACCAGTACCATTTCCCGTTGGAGATTTTCAGAGAATCATGCTCACGGGTGCAGTAGTGGTTGCCGCTGATATGCACCAGTTCTCCGGGTTCACAGGTTTTCAGATAAGTTAGCAAGTCCACCTGCCTTGCCTTCTCAATGGTTTCCGGTGGAATAAACGCCACGGTGCATCACCTCGCATCTTTTTGAGCAATAAAATCAGCCCGTACCACTTTCCGGCAATAGGACTGTATTCATCTGTGTTTACCCAAATGGTAGCCCATGTGGTTGCCTGACAGTTGGAAATGGAAGCCAGAGCAACCTCCCCGTCAATCAGGAGCATGACAGGCGGCTCCGAATCATCGATAATGTCAAGTTCTGATGGTTCAGTACCGGGTTCCTCCGTAACAGGCGATTCTGTTTCATCCGGCGGTGGAATCAGGTTTTCTTCCGGTTCTGTGTTCGTGGTTTCTTCCATTGTCTCCGTGGAAGCAGCAGGATCAGCTTCATCGGCTGTTTCCGCAGCATATACGCTGGGAATCAGACTAACCACCAGCATCAGAATCAAAAGAAGTGAAATACATCGTTTGATTACAGTTGGCATGATAATTCCTTTCAAAAAAATAGCCCTTGCCGAAGTACAGCAAGGACTGCGATTGTTGGTTTGTTGTTAAAACCGGTACAAACCTGGTTCTCCTTTTCGGAATGTACAGGTAGTTTGGAGGGGGTGAGGTGTGGAGAGGGGGAACCGTTCAGAACCGGCTCTATCAATCTGCAAAATGGACAGACTGCCCCCTTGCAAGTGGTTATCGTTCCTGTTCCCGCTGGCGTTTCCGATAGAAGTCCAGAGCCTTGACGATGGTATCCTCAATCTTCTGTGCGGGCGTCCCCGGCGCAAAATACTTGCTGATACGCTCCTTTGGAATTTTGAACTGCTCCTTCTGATTGGGCTTTTCCTCCTGCATGATGGAGAAAATCACATCCATGTTCAGCCTCCCTTCCTCCGAAAATTTACGCATTTTCATCGTCTGAACATGAGACGGGGTGCAGTCCTCCGTTATCATGGTTTCGTACAAATCATGCTGCTCCTGCTGGGTCAGGTAGGACAGCTCCACCGCAGGGCGCAAAGCAATTTGCAGCTTGTCCTTTTCTTTCAGGACGGAATTGTCTACCAAGTCCAAAACTTCGGGAATCAGCTCGGTCAGACGGATATAGCGCTGAATCTGGGTGTTACTATCGGGAGAATTTGCCGCTAGAATCTCTCTGGACTTGCCCTCTATAAAATGGTGTCCCAGTGGGACACTATTTTCTTTGGGCGGTCTGCCAGCCTGTCTACGCATGGCATCCAGCTTCATCTTATAAGCAAAGGCTTTCTCCGACGGCAAAAGCTGCTCCCGCTGCAAATTCGAATCCACCATAATAATGGTCGCTTCCTCGTCCGTTAGATCGCGGACAATACACGGCAGTTGCAGCTTCGCAATCAGGGTACACGCCAGCTTGCGGCGGTGACCGGCAACCATTTCGTAATGCCCGTTCTCCTTGGGGCGCACGATGGCAGGGACCAAAATGCCGTGCTGCTTCACACTCTCCGCCATTTCGATCATGTTGTCATCCATTCTGACCTTGAAGGGGTGATTGGGGAAATCATCGATTTTGTCAATAGGGATTTCCTGTACTCTGGGCTGAGTGGCTGTATTTCGCTCCTCTTGGGTGGTGAACAGGCTATCGACTGATGTCAGAAGGCTTGCTGCGCTGTTTTTCGCCAATGTCCATTACCTCCTTCACCAGAGTGCGGTAGGCTTCCGCCGCACGGCCTTTCGGCTCATGCTTGAAAATGCTGTGGTCTGCGATACTGATTTCCGCCAGGCGAACCGTTGCCGGGATCACCGTCTGCATAATGGGAAGACGTTTGCCATAGGCGGCTTTGACAGATGCCACAATGTCCTTGCGGAAATTGGTTTCGTTCGCCATTGTCATAAACACACCGCCAATTTTCAGCTTGGGATTGATCTGCCGCTTGATACTCTGCACGGTATTGACCAGTTCCGTCATGTTTTCGGCAGCAAAATACTCTGCCTGAACCGGGATCAGAACATAATCCGATGCAGACAGAGCATTGATGACCAGCATACCGAGGGACGGGCGGCAATCCAGCAGAACATAATCATAGTCTTTTTTGATCTGATCCACATACTGCCGCAGCACCGTCTCCCGGCTCATGACATTCACCAGCCCCACCTCCACGGCGGACAGGGTGCGGTTGCCGGGGACGAAATCAAAGCCCTCGTGATGGTGGCAGATTTCGGGATGGTCTCCGCCGCTGACACCCGCCACGATGTCGTTCATGGCATTTCCCAGTGTCAGCGGCAAATCATTCGGTTTTCGCAGTCCCAGCATTTTGGTTAAGTCCCCCTGCGGGTCAACATCCAGCAGAAGGACCTTCTTGCCCTGCATCGCCAGTCCAGCGCCTAGGTTATACACCGTGGTGCTTTTCCCCACGCCGCCCTTCTGGTTTGCAACGGCAATGACCTTTGTTTTTGCCATTTGGGTTTCCTCCTTAAATAGATTTAGCCGCCTGCGATGAAGCAGATGGCTATGTATGCGGCAAGTATTTTGAATTTTTCTATGTATATCTTGGGGTAACTGTTTACAATACCCAATCGTTTTGGTAAAATATCATCAGCCCTAAGAAGGAGGCGTACTTTCTATGTGGGACACCATTCAAAAGCTGGAATATCGTGTGCGAGCCAATATCGAAGGTGCACAGCAGGAATTGAATATGAGATTGACTGACCGCATGGAACTGCCTCTTTTGGGTCTGAGTGGTGAGAAGCTGTATCTGACTGGGGTTACTGCGCTGCGGAAAAAGGCAGCAGAGCTGGATGCACTTTATGATCAGCTTCCTGCACACCGGGGTGTGAAAGATACCATTCTTCTGGATGCCTGGTCCTCTGCTACCATTGAGGGTGCAAGAACAACGGTACAGCGGGTACGGGATCATTTTGAAAATCCCAAAACCAAGGATGACCGCATGGTTGTCAACACCATCATGGGCAGCAACTACGCATACAACCATCCCATTACCGAAAACAACATCCGCAGGCTGTGGGAGAAGATCGTGGACGGTGTCTGCGAGAATGAGGAGCATCGCGGAAAACTGTATCGGGATGGTATGGTTTATATCGGTTCTGGGGAGCGTGTGATTCATGTTCCGGCTCAGGCTGAGCAGTTGCCGGAGCTGATGGCACAGTGGTTTTCTTATCGGGAAGCAGATAACTCTGACTTACTGATTCGTTCCTTTGTGGCACACTTCTATTTTGTGTATCTGCATCCCTTCTGTGATGGCAACGGCAGAGCAGCTAGAATTTTGAATGCTTCCCAGCTATATCATGGCGGATATCGGAAGATGAAGAATCTGCCGCTGTCCAGTGCTATCAACAATCAGCTCAGCGGATACTACGGAAGCCTTGCGGATTCGGAAATGGTTTTGAACGGAATCGATGACAGATGGCTGGACTTGTCCCCCTTTGTATCCTATATGCTGGATGCCTTTGAGCGCTGCCTGATCGATGCGGCCCTTTCTATAAATGCGCTTACAGAAGCAGAATCAAAGCTGCTGGAGCGGATGAACAAATCTGGCATCCATGCTGAAATCACAACAAAAAAAGCCGCTGGCATTTTGCAGCAGTCTGAGAATGGTGCGAGAACAGTTTTGAGTTCCCTTGTTAAGAAAGGGTATCTGACCGTAGATACGAACAAGGCGCCTTATATCTACCACCTTCACCAGCATATTCCCTACAATTAACCATAAGAACGTACTGCCCATTAATAAGACAGTGCGTTCTTCGTGCTATATGCGGTATTTTCACTCTGTCCGACTATCTGCTATCGTTCAGGAATGCTCCATCCACAATGTGGAATACTAGCGCAGAGGTGATGATTATGGCAAAGCAAGGCATGACCTATCCCGATGTGACTCGTGGGCCGAGAAATGAGGCTTCCCCTGTTCCCCAGATTCAGGGCAAAGCCAAAAGCGGCAATGAGAAAGCAAATCCCATCATTGTGGGAACCACCGGTGCAAATCAGAAGGTATGGCACGAAAAGCCCATTTCCAAGGCTCACGGAATCATTGACACTGACCTGGCAAGGGATAATCTGGAAAAAGACATTCCGTTTGCGGATTTGCAGGACCTGTAATACCCAATGCGATGCAGGGCACGGGAAAAGCGTCACTGCTCATAGTCCATTCCTACAAAGACGCATAAGGCTATGTGCTGTAGACATGAAAACCGCTTACTCGAAATAATCAAGTAAGCGGTTCGGTATGTATTAGATTCTTTTCGCGGGCGCAGAAAGGACTTTCATAATCAACTCGTCCACACAGTCTGTAAAGCGCCCCTCATAGATCAGTCGATTTTTCATCTGGACAAGGCTTCTAATTAGAACTCTGTATTCAATCTCATCCAGGTTCAGGTAATGCCTTTTCTTCAGCATGGGATAATCCCTCTTCCTTTTGGTCGGGAGTTGACAGTTGAATACCTTAATTATTCAAGATATCATCGATTTCTTCATTACGGATCTGTTCTCTTAAGGATTCAATTTTCTCGTAAATTAACTGCTTGTGCTTAATGAATTTTAACCCCACACAATACGGAAGCAAGCTTTCTAAAAAGTGGATTCGTTCTGATAAATAAGGCACTTCGCTGCCACTCCAACAAAAAGACCGCGGACTCATCGGTAGATTCTGAAAGGCTTCAAAGCTATCATTGCATTCCAGGAATAGTTTGAAATACTCTATTCGCCTATTGGAATCAAGCGTTGCAATACCGAAGAATAGGTACTCCATTTTGTCTGAATCCATGCAATATGTAGTGATGTAATGCCGTATCCAAAGATCTTGTTTTTCAGTTAAGGCGCTGTCATTCTGTTCTGGTTCAACGATTGTTTCGATAAAATCGGAAACATCGTGCATTGCATATTGGGCTTTTACAATTAGGGTGTCGATTATGCTATCAAATATTTCACAGTAGTTTTCAAAGCCAAAAAAGACCACGTTTTTGTCTTTGTATTCATCATAATCATGGTAAGACATCTTCTCTTCACATAGAACCTGATCAACATACCTTTCAAGAATTGATGGTCTAGCCTGATAGATGGCTTTCAGAAAATGGCCTCCGTAATCAATATGATGGGAATAGGAAAGGGACTCGATATAAATCCCTTCTAGCAACTCCAAATCCGAAGAAAACTTGGCAACTGTAATTTCTGGAGAAGTATGATGAATATTGAATAGTAACGAAAAGTATAGATTTACTGAAAAACGAGAGTACGCTGTTTTGGAGAGAATAATGCGTGACCCATTTATCAGCATATTGGCATCGACTTGGTGATAGTTTTCAAGAAAATCGACATCTCTAAGATGCGCTTGAGTTAATGTAGCATCTGAAGTAGAACGCAGGAAAGAGTATAGGCCGTCCACCTGCATCTCATCAATCTTGTCAATAGGAAGTTCATGATAGTATGCATACAACCATGTGTTCTTTTCATCAAAGTCTTCAGTTTCAATAAGGGACAGAATCTCAGAAGGCTCTAGGACAAGGAATAAGTCTCTCAGGATGGGAATCGGATTAATATTGAACGGTGTATTTGATTTCAAGTAATGCTGCACAGCAGCTGCCACACATTTTCCTTTGCCAGAAAAGGCGTGAAAGGCAATTGCCAATCCATTACCTATTTCATAACTGTCTCGGCCTTCGTAAACAATACACTCTTTACTGGTATCAATCATATTAATAAAATCTGTAAGAGTGCATTGTGCTATACATTGTTCAATAGCTTCTCTTCGTGTTTTCTCTTGTACATCATACTCAGCCCAATTACGCCTCGGTCCTTTCAATAGACGATATACCTTTAATTTCGGTGAACCCGTATATCGATCTAAAGAATGAAATGAAAACTCATCAGAGGAAATAATGTTGCTTAGCCGCTCCGCCAGTAGAATATTGGACAATTGCTCGGGTGGATATGCTGTATCCATAATTGAGACAATATATGACGAATCAAAGTAAATAATTGGCTTGCTACAATCGTTAATGTAGTGGCCGTATTCTTTTAGGATAACAAAGATTTTTTCCCGATAATTTTCATTCATGCACAATTTATCAAGGATTCTCCATATATGTGAACGATATTCCTTTACCCCGTCAGATAGAGCCAATGAAAAAGTGTAAAGTGTAACACTATTACCTCTTCCACTTTCCAAACTTTCAAATTGAAGTCCAAGTAATACGGGAGAAATTGCGAGAAATAATTCAGATACATACCTATTTATCCAATTATCAGAGTATTCGCAAAACTTTTCAATTAGTTTAATTTGGGTACGATAGCGGATTCTATTCGCATGTCTGGAGATGGAAAAGCGCGATGTGATGACATGATAAAAGTCAGAGAACAAATCCGGGCGCTTCTGATAATATTCAAAAAGCAAATCAAGTGCACTCTCCAAGTTGTCCGTGTCAGCAAATCCCCCGAGAATATTCAGAATATCGCTGCGTATTACCTTGTGGTTTTTCTTTAAATTGGCATCAAGTTCTTCGATTGGAACTATAGCACTTTTCTCAGAATCGATGAAATTCTTTAGCATCACAAGTGTATCTAGCGGATTTACCGGATAGAACGCTTTCACATACTCAAAGAAGAGGGGGCTGTTTTCTTCTGATAGTTCTTGCCAGACTATTTTTATTTCCTTGCCTATATACTCATGAATAGAATTGACTTGGTACACATTAAACAGCGTGTTAACGGCAGAAACTGTCTTTTCCTGTGCAACACAAAAACAGGTTCGAATCATTGTACTGAGACGAATCAGTTTGGTATCGCAAAACACATATTTCAGCATATAGTTTGCCAAACACTGCTCCGCGAAACGGACACCTTTATCGTTACATATATCTACGATTTCATATTTATGAAGTGTGTATAGGTTCTCAATAAACTCTTCCTTAGTTAGATTACACTGAGCAAAAATCAGAGAAAGCGAATCAACACGATCAATATGAAGTGTCCTAAGAAAAGCAATAATACCAGCTGTTGCTAAAAGTGTTTTATTTTGAGTGAGGCCAGCATCAACCAACGCTGTACTGTAATACGCTGTATACAATTGTGTAATGTCATTTATGGAATCGAGCCGGTTTGCATCGCTTGCGAGTTTTCCTGCAAGCATTGCAATTCTTGCATTCCCTTCTGCCAAACGCGATATCCGAGATAAATAGTTCGTGTTCAAGATACCAAGTGCTTCCTTAACAAGCTGTTGTATTTGATCATCAGTAAGGGATTGTATTTCCAAAATCTCGAAAGGCGCTATTCTGACAAGGTCGTCCTTGACTTTTGTAACCGCATAATCGCGAACGGTAATCAAAATCTTAACATCATACCCATCTGCCCGTCTAGTTACACACTTCGCTATATGATGCAATCCAGAAAGCTGATTTGCATCGTCAACAACTAATATATAGCGCCCTGGCTTTTCCAGGTAGAGCGATAGATCATCGTAGATGGGCAGCGCGTTATCATGGATGCAGAAAAGATGGGCGTTGGTTGTCTGCGCATATGATTTAGCATACTGCAACGCCAGCCGTGTCTTACCGGTTCCGGCCGATCCTGTTAGAATGACAATATCGGTATTCCGAAATAGATTTCCAAGTGATTCCAGAGTGTCTTCACGGAACATGAACTGTGTAGACAAAGGTGCAGCCAGTTTTGACGCGTCATAGTGTTTTATGAAGTCTTCCAATGTCTCAATCTGATTGGAATCAATCGCAAGATTCAGATATTCCTTTGCAATACTACGGTATTTGAGGAACAACTCCTGGGCAAGTTGATCGATCCCATATATAGTGAATTGGATTCCAACCTTTTCACACATTGTATGAAAAGCCAAATCATCTTTGGGAGCGATATTAGAGGAGGTATGGCAATAGATAATCTCAGAGATTTTATCGTGCGGGATCTTCGTGTTGGATACATCTAAACATTTTTCAATATCTGATTTGATTTTATCTGGTAAATTCCTTTGTTGGGTCGTGTATTCTACAAAAATATATTTACCGTTTACGTCAAAGAAATATGTATCCGGGGTTCCCTGAGTTGTCTTTTGTGTGCCAGCCTGTGTCCCAAGCGAAACGATGTTGGGATAGCCAATTTGCGATAAATACTGGTCACACATTGCCTGGAAACTCCCCGACCCAAGTTGCAGAATTCTTTGCTTAATCTCATCGATTACAGCCATTTTTGTCGCCACCTTTCTTTGTGTCTATTATATCAAAATACGACGCATTTTCAATCAAATTGATATGATTTGCAGGTTCCGTGGGATACTAACGCAGAGGTGATAACTATGGCAAAGAAAGATATGCCCCATCCCGATGTGACCCGTAGGCCGAGAAATGAGACTTCCCCTGTCCCCCAGATTCAGGGCAAGGCCAAAAGCGGTAAGGAAAAAGCAAATCCTATCATCGCAGGAACCACCGGCGCAAATCAGAAAGTGTGGCACGAAAAGCCCATTTCCAAAGCTCATGGAATCATTGATACAGACCTGGCAAGGGATAATCTGGAAAATGACATTCCTTTTGCAGAACTTCATGACTTGTAATCCTCAATGCAGGGCACAGGAACAGTGTGCCCTGCTTATAGTCCATTCCGGCAATGATGCAGATGGCAATGTACTGAAAACAGCAAAACCGCTTACTCGAATAAACCAAGTAAGCGGTTCGGTATGTATTAGATTCTTTTCAAGGGTGCAGAAAGGGCTTTCAGAATCAGCTCGTCCACACAGTCTGTAAAGCGCCCCTCGTGGATCAGTCGATTTTTCATCTGGAGAAGGCTTCTAATCAGAACTCTGTATTCAATCTCATCCAGGTACAGGTAATGCCTTTTCTTCAGCATGGGGGATTCCTCCTTTATGTCGTTTCTCTGATTCCATTATAGACAATCTACATTTCCCCTTCAAGTGTGCAGGAATATATATTGTCACCTTCCATTCCGCGGTCCTTGCAGAACATCCTTTCCCACCAACCAAAGCTGCCAAAGGGGATTTTTCACGATTGCCTGACAAAGCGGCAGCTTCCGGAGGTTGGTCTGCTCAATCCCCTCCTCCAGCTTACTGCTGGGGTCGGATTCATCCGCAATGTGTCCCAACGCCTCCAGAATCGGCAGCGGTTCGGCTCCACCATAAGTCCACCGTAATTTTGATAGAATTAAGGTGGACTTTTTCTATGCCCGAAAACCGC
>ERZ1026884.1720-NODE-1720-length-11194-cov-2.919741_pt1 | contig 11194 bp, 7 predicted proteins | sample MGYA00380172_ERZ1026884 | MGnify/ENA primary metagenome ERZ1026884 (study PRJEB33269, sample SAMEA4719808) | human gut metagenome | biome: human-associated habitat; feature: organic feature; material: feces | place: Cameroon | collected 2013-10 ... | reverse complement strand
GCCCTCCGGCGAAGAAGCCGTGAGGATCGGCGTGGTGATCTCTAAAAAGCCGTGCTCCGTCATAGCGGTGCGCAGAGCGGAAACAACGTTGCAGCGCAGGATGATGTTGGCTTTCACTTCCGGATTACGCAGGTCAAGATAGCGGTATTTTAAACGCTGGCTCTCGTCCGCTTCGCGGGAGTGGTTGATCTCGAACGGCAGCTCGTTATAACGGCAGCGGCCGAGCACGGTGATCTCCGTCGGCGCGATCTCGATGTCGCCGGTGGGGAGCTTCGGGTTTTTGCTGGTGCGCTCGCGCACGATGCCCGTAACGGAAATCGTGGATTCCTTATTGAGGGGCTTTACAATGTTCATCATCTCTTCGTTTTCGATGACGACCTGCGTGGTGCCGTAGAAATCGCGCAGCACCAAAAACGCAAAGTTATTGCCGACTTCGCGGATGTTTTCCATCCAGCCGACCAGTGTGACGGTCTCGCCTGCGTTTGCAAGGCGGAGTTCGCCGCAGGTATGGGTTCTCGATTGTGTCATGATTGATTTCCTCTTTCGTTAGTGTGACCGGTTAAAATGTGATGGGCATGGCGTCTTCCTGTTCGGTGACGGCCGTGATGTACGTATCAACAAAGTCGTCGTTGAGGGAGATCGTCTTCTTTTCGCCCGTCTTCATGTTTTTAAGCACGGCTTTGCCGTTTGCGATCTCATCGTCGCCGAGGACAATGCTGTACTGCGCGCCGATTTTGTCGGCGTATTTCATCTGGGCTTTCAGGCCGCGTGCACACAGGTCGCAGTCTGCCGCGATACCGCAGCTGTGCATTTTTTCGGTGAGCTGGAACGCCTTCATCTGCGCCGCTTCACCCAGAGACGCGATGTAGACCTCGCACTTTGCGTCATTTCCGAAGTCTGCGCCCATCTCGTTCATCGCCATCAGGATGCGGTCAAGACCGAGACCGAAGCCGAGTGCCGGCGTGGGCTTGCCGCCGACTTCTTCCACGAGGCCGTCGTAGCGTCCGCCGCCGCCGAGCGCAAAGCCGAAGCGCTTCGAGGGGAACTCAAACACGGTGCGGGTATAGTAATCGAGACCGCGGACGAGGCCGGGATCGATGGAAAACGGAATATTGATAGATTTCAGCAGCGTCTGCACCTTTTCAAAGTGCGCACGGCAGTCGTCGCAGAGATAATCCGTGATCTTCGGCGCACCCTTGGCAATCTCGCCGCAAACGGGGCTTTTGCAGTCCAGAATACGCATGGGGTTGCGCTCCAAGCGGGAATTGCAGGTCTCGCAGAGCTGATCCTTATAGCTCTCGAAATACGTTCTCAGCGCCTTTCTGTACTCTGCGCGGCAGGTGGGGCAGCCGATGGAGTTGATGGAGACCTCAATGTCATCGGCAAGGCCGAGGCGATTGAAAATGGACATAGCCATAGCGATAACCTGTGCGTCCGCCGCCGGTTCTGCGGTGCCGAACATCTCCACGCCGAACTGATGCAGCTCGCGCAGACGGCCTGCCTGCGGCTTTTCGTAGCGGTAGCAAGAGATCTTATAGTAGAGCTTTACCGGGTAACCGCCGTTATACAGGCCGTTTTCCAGCATGGCGCGCACGGCGCCCGCCGTGCCCTCCGGGCGCAGCGTAATGGAGCGGCCGCCCTTATCTTCAAACGTGTACATCTGCTTTTCCACCACGTCGGTGGTGTCGCCGACGGAGCGCAGGAAGAGCTCGGTGTGCTCAAACACCGGGGTGCGGATCTCGGAAAAACCGTTCAGTTCCGCTTCATCCGTCATAACGGCTTCCACAAGCGACCATTTTTCGGATTCGCCCGGAATGATATCCACAGTGCCCTTAGGCGCTTTTGTGATCAATTCCATAAAATATCCCTCTCATTCATGAAAAATAAAAAAACCCTTACCCAAAACGGATAAGGGACGAAACAGGTTCGTGGTGCCACCCTTTTTCGGGAGAAAAAGCGAAAACTTCCCCTCCCCTTTCTTTCCTTAACGCGGAAAACGCACTTTCGTGCGGCTCACGGGTGTCTTTCTCTGCCGGATGCACGCGCCGCTCTCAGCATTTGCGGCGCTCTCTGTTTTGTGCCCCATAGCAGATACTCTTCCCGGTCAATGCCGGTGTATTTTCAAAGCATACGCTTTGGTTTTAAATTTACAGCTTTACAATCTCGCGCCAATCGAGGTCGCCGCGCTCGAGACCATGGATGAGCACCTCTGCCGTTGCGATGTTCGTCGCCACGGGAATGTTATTCAGGTCGCAGAGACGGAGCAGGTTTTTATCGTGCGGCTCCAGTGCCTGCTTCTGCATGGGGTCGCGGAAGTACAGCAAAAGGTCGATCTCGTTGCAGGAGATACGCGCCGCAATCTGCTGATCGCCGCCCTGTGGGCCGCTTAAAAAGCGGTGGACCGAAAGACCGGTTGCTTCCTCTACAAGCTTACCGGTAGTGCCGGTCGCACAGAGATTATGCCGGCTCAGGATGCCGCAGTAAGCGATGCAGAACTGTACCATAAGCTCTTTTTTTGCGTCATGCGCCGTAAGCGCGATATTCATGAAAATTCCTCCCTGTTTATAATCATTCGGCCCCTATCCCAAATGTCACAACGATAAGGGAACCGAAACACCGTTCATGCGTGCCGCTATGCGGGAAAGCGCCGTCATGCCGGGCAGGTCATCCGCCGGCACGCAGCCACGCTGAAAAGCAGCCGTCATTTGTCTATCTTCGGGTACGATGCCGATGAGCCGCACGCCGCTTTGGTCGATGACGTCATCGAGGTCGCGCAGGCCGCCGGCGTCTTCCCGCCCGGCGGAAAGGCTGCCGAAATATTCGGCGTTAAAGCGATTGATGACGAGCCGCTGCTGCGGTACCTCAAGCTCTGTTAAAAGCCTGCGCACGATGGACGCATCGCGGATACACACGGGGTCCGAGTTGCACACAATAAGCGCGCAGTCCGCCGCCGCTGCCGCCGCGCGGAAGCCACGTCCCACGCCCGCGGGAGAATCAAGGATCACGCGGTCAAAATAGCGCTTTAAAAGCGGAACGAGTCTAAGCATGACGCGTTCCGGCACAAGATCTTCGCCGCTTGCCGGGGCAGGCATTAAAGACACGCCGGGCATGGTCACGCACGGGTAAATCGCATCCGCAGGCGCGCAGCGCCCTGCCACAACGTCCGAACTGTCGAACACGAGCGCTTCCTCTGTGCCGGTCATACGGTCCAGACTGCGCAGGCCCGCGTCACAATCCAAAAGCAGAACGCGTTCGCCGCCCGCCGCAAACTGAAAAGCCAGCCCAAGCGAAACGGTGGATTTTCCCACGCCGCCTTTTCCCGATGTGACAACAATAGCAGTACCCATAGATAATACCTCATTAAACATAATAACACAAAAATGCACGGTAGTCAAAAGTAAAAATGGCTATACCGCAATTTTATCACAGCGAGACAAAAACACGGCGGCTTTTTTGTCGAAGCAGACAAATATCCGCTCTGCATACGGATCATTCCGCGCCCTCCGCCGCGTCTGTGCTTTCGCTTTTGGTCTCCTTTTGGAGCGTTTCGGCAAAATAAGCTTCAAAAACGGCCTTTGCCGTCTCTTTTGCGGCATCGCCCTTGCCGCCGTATTCGATGACGACCGCCACGGCAATCTCCGGGTTCTCGTACGGCGCAAAGCCGATGAACGTCAGGTTATCGGAATGGTCGGCGTTTTCCGCCGTGCCGGTCTTGCCCGCAACGGCGATGCCGAAATCCGAAAAGGTCGAGGCCGCCGTGCCCTCTGTGCACACCTGCCGCATGCCCTCGCGCACGACCTTGAAATATTCGTCTTCGATCTCCGCTTTTAACACGATCTCCGGCTCTGCGGTCTCTTTTTCCACCGCGCGGTCGTAGTCCGTGACTTTATTTAAGAAATGCGTTTTGTAGCGCGTGCCGCCGTTTGCGATCATGGCGCAGTATTCCGCAAGCTCGATCGGCGTGAACATATCGTCGCACTGGCCGATGGCCGCCTGAATGGTGAGGCCGTCATACCAATTTGCGCCGTGGCGCTCCGTATACGTTTTGGGGTCGGACATGATGCCCGCGGTCTCGCTCAATTCGCACCCGGTCTTTTCGCCGAGAGCGAACAGCTCTGCATAGGTGTGCATTTTGTGGATGGTCAGCATGCGACCCACGTCAAAGAAAAACGCGTTGCAGGAATTGCGGATGGCGCCGTACACATCCACCTCGCCGTGCACGCCGAGGCAGCCTGGTTCGTAATCCGGCGCATAATAGTGGTACGCGCCGTCGCAGTTCACGGGGTGAGAGGTCGGCGTGATGACGCCTTCCTCCAGCGCCGCCAAGGCGACAAGGGGCTTAAAAACGGAGCCCGGCGTAAAGATGCCGTTTAGCGCGCGGTTGAAAAGCGGCCGGCTTTCGTCCGCATAAAGCTGCGTCAAATACGCATCGTCCGTATTGTACTTTTCAAGGTCGAAATTCGGGTAGGTTGCGCTGGCGATGATGCCGCCGGTGTTCACGTCCAAGGCGACGACCGCACCGGCCTCACAGTCTTCGGTCGGCTTCGCTTCAATCTGCTCGGCGAGCGCGTTTACGGCCGCGCGCTGCACATTGCTGTCTATGGTAAGCCACACGGAATCGCCCGCTTCCGGCGGCTCCGTCACGGTGGTGGAGGTCACTTTGCCGGTGGCATCCGTTGTGACGCTCTCTTTGCCGTTTTTGCCGCGCAGGGTGGACTCAAACACGCTCTCGATGCCGCTTTGGCCGACGGTATCCGTATAGGAATAACCGGAAACGTTTGAGGCGGAATACGTGTTGCCCGCTTCCTCGGCGGCATCGTACTGCTCCTGCGAAATGGCACCCAGCGTGCCGACGATATGCGGGGCCAAATCGCCCTCCGGGTATTCGCGCGTCTGCTCCACCTGCGTTTCAATGCCCGGCAAATCTGCGCTGCGCTCACTTAAGAGCTCCACCGTTTCGATGGAAATGTCCTTTGCGAGCACGAACGGGTTCGTGCGGCTGAAATACGCGCGCTCCATGCCATAGCGCACGGACGCGATGCGGCAAATGTCTTCGGGGCTTGTATAGGCTTCAAGGTCATACCGCTCGATGAGCGATTCCATGCACTCGTCCGCCGTGGCGCCCGAGGGTAAGTCTAAGATGTCTTCGCTTTTCAGCGTTTCGATCTCGGCGGTCATTTTGGTTTTGAATTGATATTTGCCCGATTTGATTTCGATGGGAAGGCGATCCGTCCACGGGACGTTCAGCGTTTCGAGCAGCTTTACAGCCTCCAAAACGACGGCATTGCGCGTTTCATTGCTGCCGGAAAGGCGACTGTATATGGCATTATACACGGAGCGGTTGCCTGCGAGGACGTTTCCGTTACAGTCCAAAATTTCGCCGCGCGTGCCGGTGAGCTTTAAGTACGTCGCGGAGGACTGCACGGCCTCCTCTTCAAACGTGCTGCCCTCTAAAAGCTGCCACTGGGCAAGCCGCCCGATATACAAAAGAAAGACGGTAGCAAGCATAACGCCGCAGAAAATATAGCGGCCGCGTCCTTTTTTCACAGCTGTCGTCTCCCTTCGTTGAAAACTTAAATCTTTTGCAGCTTATGCAGCTTTGACCTGCGCCGTCGTATGGCGCTGCGCACGCGGGGCTTTCGCACCCACGATTGCAAACCGTAGCACACGGGTATCGTTAAAAGCGTATAAAAATAGATGGGCAGGTATTTTGTAACGAGCGCGTACAGCGTCAGTGAATACCCGGCTGCAACATACAGCACGAGCCAATCGAGCAAAACGGCGACGGCACAGCTCCACAGACCCATCAATACCGATGTGAAAAGCTGAATTTGAATTCTGGTACCGCACAGGCCGCTCAGCAAAAAGCACAGTACGCCGAACGTGAGCGCGTGATACCCGAATACGGCTCCGCTGCCGATATCGGCAAGAAACCCGGCGTACATGCCGAACGCCATAGCGGGTGTGCACGCCTCCACCATGGCGACGGTGAGCGCGGCGGAAAGCACCAGAAGCGGTTTTGCGCCCATGATCTGCGGCAGCAGCCCCGGTGTATCCTGCAACAGGAACAGCAGCAGGATCTCAACCGCATACAAGACATAGCGTATCCATTTTTTGCGGTTCGGCACAGCTGTTCACTCCTTTTTGGCTATTTTATCTTATTTAAAAAAGCCTTTTTAAAAGGCTTTTAGGGAAACCCCTTAGTAGGGTTTCCCTAAGTGTAACAGTCCACCGGACTGTTACACTTTCCCTTCCTGACTTTTGGGTAGGCAAAAAGATTTCGCTTTCTGCGGAAAGCGATTTAGGGCGCTGCCCTAAAAACCTGCAAGCTTTTGAAAAAGCTTGAGCAAAACTTTTAGCGTCGCTTTGCTTTACTCGTTGCCCTTACTCGCTGTCTGCGCGGGGTCTTCTTCATCTTTATTCGTTTCCGGCAGACCTGTTGTGACGTCGCCCTTGCCGTCGAAATCCGTCACGACGAAGACGTCCGTCACCTCGGTCACGTCCACGTATGGGGTCAAAATAGCGTAGTACGAGGAATCCGCGTTGCTGCGCTCCACGCTGTCCACACGCCCAATGAGCAAATCGCCCGGGAACACGCCGCCCGCGCCGCTCGTGGTAATGATGGAGCCCGGCTGCACCTCGGTATCTCTTGTAAGGTACAGCATTTTCACCTTGCCGCTGTTTGCAAACTGGATGTCGCTTGTGACGACGCCGCTTTCCTTGCATGATTTATCCGTGGCACCGATCTGCGTCTTTTCGGACAAAATCGACCGCACGCGGCTTGACGCGGCGTAGACCTCCTCCACAACACCTACGACGCCCGTTTCCGTGATGACGGCATCGCCGACGGATACGCCCGCAAGGCTGCCGCAGTTGATGGTGAAATCACCGAACACGTCGTTCGGGTCGCGCCCTACGACGCTTCCCGCGGCCAATTGCAGGTCGGGCATGGCTTTTTTGACGGAGAGGATATTTTCATACGAAGCATTCTCGTCTTTTAAGGTGTAGTAATCCACAAGCTGTTCGCGCAGCTTTCGGTTTTCCTCCGAAAGGTCGTTATACAGCGCTTTAAGCTCCTCTTTGGACATGCCGTCCAAATTTAAAAACTCCTTTGCGCCCTCGGTGGTATTCGTTCCCGCCGTGAGCAGCGGTGCGGATACCGTGCCGAACACGTTTGAGAACACGGATGTTCCGGCGTTTAAGCCGTACACGAGCACGCCGAGCAGAATGACAACCGCGATCATCATAATTTTAAAATTTTTAGAGGTGAATTTCTCCATGCGCCGCACCTGCCTTTCGATTTTTATTTAAAGTCAAATTCAATTTATTTTTCTGCAGCTTTTACCGCGCCGCGCGCGTTTGCGGGGATATGCGCTTTGCCCTCTAATGTGCGGCCTGCACCCTCGGCTACGCAGTCGAGCGGGCGCTCCGCGACCTGCACGGGCAGGCCCGTCGCTTCATGCAAAAAGCGGTCTAAGCCACGCAGCAGTGCACCGCCGCCCGTGAGCGTGAGACCCATATCCAAAAGATCTGCGGAAAGCTCCGGCGGGGTCCGCTCCAAAACGCGGTGTACGGACTCGAACACAGCTTTCAGCGGCACCAAAAGCGCCTCGCGCACGTCTTCTGCCGTGACGGTAATATTTTTCGGCTGGCCGTCCGCCGCGCTGCGGCCGCGCACCTCCATGGAGACACTGCCGAGTTCCTCAAGCGGGTAAGCGGAGCCGATCTGCAATTTCACGTCCTCCGCAGTGCGTTCGCCGATGAGCACACCGTACTTTTTGCGCAAGTACGAAACGATGGCTGCGTCAAATTTATCGCCTGCCACACGGACGGAATCTGCCACGATGGGGTCGCCGTAGGAGATGACCGCCGTTTCGCTTGTGCCGCCGCCGATGTCCAGCACCATGCTCGCAACCGGCTCGCCCGTGGGCAGCCCTGCGCCGATAGCCGCCGCAACCGGCTCCAAAATGAGCTCCACGCGGCTTGCACCCGCCTGCTTTGCGGCGTCCTCCACCGCGCGGCGCTCCACCTCCGTAACGCCGGAGGGAATGCAGATGACGATGTGCGGGCGCGTGAACGAACCGGCCTTGATGGCCTTGCGCACAAAGTATTTGAGCATGGCTGCCGTCACCTCAAAATCCGCAATGACGCCGTCTTTTAACGGGCGCACCGCCGTGATGGACTCCGGCGTGCGGCCGAGCATTTCTTTGGCCTTTTTGCCGATGGCTAAAACCTCGTTGGAGTTCGCGTCCACCGCTACCACGGACGGCTCGCGCAGCACGATGCCCTCACCGCGCACATAAACGAGCGTGTTGGCCGTGCCGAGGTCGATGCCAATGTCTTTGATAGATGTTGAAAAAAGAGAAAAAAGCGAGGAAAGACCCGCCATGATCGTAGATTGCAGAGAACCCATAGGATAAGACCTCCCGAAACGGGTAAAACTTTGGCAAGCCGCACGTCTTTGCGGCGCACGATACTCATACTTATTCAGTATAACAAAACAGCGGCGGAGCTTCAACCGAAAAATCGTGAACACCGCCGCAATTTGAAAATTTATTTTGTCCCCGTGCTTCCGAATCCACCTGCACCGCGGTCAGTCTCCGTTAGAGATGTGACCTCCTCAATCACCGGCGCGAAATACGGCATAATAATCATTTGCGCAATGCGCTCGCCCGGCTGCACCGTGTACGGCTCCGCGCTGAGATTGTGCAGGCCGATCTGGATTTCGCCGCGGTAATCGCTGTCGATGACACCGACACCGTTCGTGACATGAATGCCCTTTTTGATGCCGAGACCGCTGCGAGTGAAAACGAAGCCCGCCGTGCCCGCGGGGATCTCCGCCGCAAGACCGCTCGGAAATACGCAGCGCTCGCCCGGCTCGATCGTCTGCGGAGCGTCCATACACGCGCACAGGTCATAGCCCGCGCTGCCCGCTGTCGCCTGCTTCGGGATGATCGCACCCTCGCGTACACGCATCAGTTTTAAAACCATATTTTGTTCCATTTTTTGCTCCTTGTCTATATACAGTATCCCAAAAATTCCCGTTTTTCACACTTTTTCCCGGTTTTCCCTCATTGTGGATAACTGTTTCCACAGCGCTGTGGAAAATGAAAAACGGCTTATTTCTGCGGTTTTTTTGAGTTCACAGTCTGTTCAAAAAGAAAGTTCTAAACACTTTCCACCGAGTTTTCCACAATCAAAGCACGCCGCGGAGGAAAAGTCCTCGGGTGCAGTCGGAATGCGGCTTTTCATGACGAACGGCAGCGTCTAAAATCGCCTGCGTTTCCACGGCGTTTTCCACAGAGAAGCGCAAAACACCGAAATCGACATTTGAAACGGGGCGGTCAAAGAGCACGAGCGGCACGCTGTTAAAGACCTCGGAATACACGGTTTTGCCCTCAAAGCGCGTGCAGTGCACGGGAAATTCCACGCCCTTGCGGTCACGGATTTTGCCCGCATGCTTGCAGTTTAAGCAGCCCTTCGGCGAATTTGCAAGCGGACAGTTGCGCGTGAGCATCAGGGGCTGACGGCCGTAGAGCAAAATGCCGCGCGGCAGCTCGCCGCCAAGGCCGCGAATTTCGTCGCCGGTCAGTTCAAACGAAAGCTCGGTATCGGCTAAGCCGAATCTTTCAAAAAAGCGCAGGCATTCCGTATTGAATACATTGAGCGAAAATCCGCCGTGCGCGGACACACCAAGCTCCTTACACAGGGCGAGCGCACCGAGATTGCCGCAGTAAAAGTGCGTATCGCCCATGGCTTTGCACGCTTTCATGCGTGCGCGCACCGCGTTTTCGATGCCCCACAGCGCGCGCGGCAGGGCAAGAATTACCTCAACACCCGCGTTTTTGCAGCGCGTGCGCGTCGCTTCGTCGGCGTCGAGCGGAAGAATGACCGCTTCCAGCATGGAAATGTTTTCCGGCACCTGCGTGCAGTCTTTGAAGAACGCGCGGAGTTTAGGCCGGCCGCTTTCACCATGTGTACGCGTATCGAGCGGAATATCTTTAAACGATACGGCGGGCTTTTCGCGGCGCTGTTCGCCGAGCTTTTCCAGTGCTTCACGGCGCAGGCCGTTCAAAACGGAAATGGGCAATGCGGTTTTTTCATCGGTATCAATTTGCACCGCTTCGCACAAATACGGCGTGCCGCCGGTTTTTCTTAACTGCTGCTCCCAGCGTTCGGTGTTGACGGGCAGCTTCTGCGCGATTTCGCATACGCAGTCTTCTGCCGTGACGACCGCTTCGTTTTCGCCGTCCGAGACTGTGACGCGCGGGTTTTCGCCCGCAAAGGCGCTTAATGTGAATGTCACCGGCACACGCTGCGCTTCGTTTTTATATAAAGTATGCAGTTGCGCGAACACGGCGGAATTTGCGCTCTCCACGTCTTCCTTTGTGCGGGTGCCGAACATGATTCGTCCTCTGTGAGCGGACAGATAGCCGTCCGTAAAGCCGGAGCGCGAGAACACCGCGTTTAAATGTTCGAGCAGATTTTCCGGCACAGGCTTGCCGTCTGCCGCTTTTCGGCACGCCGCGACTGCCGCCGCCACGTATTCCGGCCGCTTCATGCGACCCTCGATCTTTGCGGAACATACGCCGGCATTGTGCAGCGTTTCGATGTGGTCGATGAACGACATGTCCTTTAAACTGAGGTCGTGCCCCGTGCCACCGGGCGCGGCAAACGGCAGACGGCAGGTTTGAGCACAGCGCCCACGGTTGCCGCTGCGGCCGCCGAGCATGGCGCTGAAATAGCACTGACCGGAAAGCGACATGCACAGCGCACCGTGCACAAAAGCTTCAAGCTCCACATCGGTCTTTTTGGAGACTTCTTCGATTTCTTTCAAAGACATCTCACGCGCCAAAACAACGCGGGACGCACCGAGTTCCTTTAATAAGGCCGCGCCGCCGGGCGTGTGCAGGCTCATCTGGGTAGAGGCGTGCAAAGGCATCTCGGGGCAGGCTTCGCGCAGAATATTAAACAGACCCATGTCCTGGATCAAAATGCCGTCTACGGGAACAGAACACAGGAACTTGCAGAAATCGAGCGCTTCGGGAAGTTCGTCGTCTTTTAAAAGCGTGTTGACCGTGACGTACACGTGCACATTGCGCTCGCGGGCAAAAAGCACCGCTTCCCGCATTTCTTCACGCGAAAAATTCACCGCCGATGCCCTGGCGGAAAACAGCGAGCCGCCCATGTACAC
>ERZ1026884.1719-NODE-1719-length-11209-cov-2.894298_pt1 | contig 11209 bp, 9 predicted proteins | sample MGYA00380172_ERZ1026884 | MGnify/ENA primary metagenome ERZ1026884 (study PRJEB33269, sample SAMEA4719808) | human gut metagenome | biome: human-associated habitat; feature: organic feature; material: feces | place: Cameroon | collected 2013-10 ... | reverse complement strand
CCCTTTTCCTGTCTCGCGAGGTCCCATGCCTGTCCGTTCCGCCGTCATCATGGCCCTGCTCTGCCTGTTCATCACCGTCCCGGCCCTGGCCGATAACGGCTACAATCCCGGTTTCCGCACTCTGGGCTTCTGGCAGCAGGAAAGCGGCATCCGCGTGGACGTCAACGTCTGGTATCCGTCCGTGCGCGCACCGCGCTCCCTGTCCTACGCGCCCTGGACCATCCGCGGCGCCCGCAACGGCAAGCCCGTACCCGGCCGCTTTCCTCTGATCCTGCTCTCCCATCCCTCCTCGGGGACGCGCTTTTCCTTCCATGATACGGCGGCAGCCCTGGCGGCGCGCGGCTTCGTGGTGGCCGCGCCCACCCATCCCCGCGACTGCATGGAGAACATGGACCATCTTTTCCTCTGGGAACAGCTCAAGGACAGGGCTCTGGAACTGTCGGCCACCATGGACCTGCTGCTGGCCGACAAAGACATCGGCCCCAGCATCGATCCCAAACGCATCGGCGTCTTGGGCTACGGCAGCGGCGCTACGGCCGCCCTGCTGCTGGGCGGCGCCCTGCCCGACTGCTCCGGCTGGATGGACTACTGCCGCAAGGCCCCCCAGGACGATGCCTACTGCTATGATCAGCCCCGGGCCCGCATGGACAGCATGTGCGGCCATTTCCCGCTGGATCCGCGCAGCCTGACCGATCCCCGCGTCAAGGCCATCGCCGCCGTGGGCCCCACCTTCGGCATGCTGTTCAGCCATCAGGGGCTGGCCGGTCTGCAGCCGCACCTGCTGCTGGTGGGCCTTGAGCATGACGACCTGAGCATCTCCTCGCTGCATGCCGAGGCCCTGTATGAACGCATGGACAGGAAGCCCGCCCATCTGTTCCTGGACAAAGCGGACATGTCGCTGCTCATGGCCCCCTGTCCGCCCAGCCTGGCCAATGAGCTGCCCGAGATGTGCCATGACGAACTGGATCCCCTGCGCCAGCAGCTGTTCAGCACGCTGACCCGCAGACTGGCCTCATTCTTCCTGAAATGGCTCGGTACCCAGGAAGGCCCGGAGAGCTTCTTCTCCCTCGGTACCGGCGAGTAGACCGTCCCTGGCTTGACAAGGTCCCGCCATTCTTCCTAGGAAGGGAAATTACCCCCGTATCAAGGACATAACGGCATGCGCCATCTCCAATCCCTGCTGGCCTGCGCCCTGCTGGCCCTGGCCGCCCTGGCCTGTGCGTGGCCCGCGCTGGACAAAAGTTCCCTGTTCACCGCAGCCGGCGGCACCACCGCCGATACGCCCCGGCAAACGGCCACCGTCAGCGGCCAATCCCTCCCGGAAGGCTGGACAGCCATGCCCGCGGGCGCCCGCTCCACCTATCTGGGCATCCACGGCGGTACCGTGCCGGTGAGCCTGCTGGTGAGCCGCGACGGCATGTCCCTGGTCTCCTTCGTGGGACAGACAGGCAATGACTTTCTGGAGCTGCTGCGCCGCGCCGACGTGCGCCTGCCTTCCCTGCTTACCAGCATCCTGGGCGGCAGCCACGGCGGCAGCATGCTCCTGGCAGGCCGCGCCCAGCGCAGCATGCCCGTCCTCTACGTCCTGGGAGACCGGCTGGCCGCCATGCCCCAGGGCCTTCAGGGCCTCCAGCCCTTCGGCCTTTCGGACAAGCCCCTGCCCATTGAGGGCAACATCTCCCTGCCGCCCCGCCGCAATCCGGCGGTACGGAGCTACCGTCTGCATATCGATCCCCGCTATCTCGACCATCGCCACTAAAGGAATCCTGCCCCTGCGAAAAGGCCGCATCGTAGTGCACTGTTGCGAATGCCCAGTTACAGTCCGCCGGAGAGGAAAGCGCGCTCTTTAGCCCCATGCTTGTGCTAAAGAATGTTGCTTTTGTATATCTATTATCCTATAATCATCAGCAAATAGGAGTTTCCGGTGACCATTCGCGAAAAACGTACCCCCATCAGCCAGTTCGCCACAGCATTACGGCAGCGATCCCCTCAAGAAAAACGGGATCTGCTGGTCGCCGATACTCTGGATTCCCTGTGCCGGCACTGCGACCTCTATGATGCCGCCCGTGTCAGCAGCAATCCCTTCCATCCCGAATTGCTGCGCACCATCGCCGCCGCGGACCTTTCTTCCGAGGCGCTGTTCTCGCTTTTCGAATGTCTGGCTGTCCTGGTCCATCTGCGCAAACTGGCCCATCCGGCCATCCCGCTGGACGAGGCCGAAGAAGAGCTGCTGTTCCAGTTCGAGCACAGCGGGGAATGGCTGCCGGACGACACGACCCTCGTAGCGGACTGGTACTGGCGTACATCAGCCGCTCTCCTCAGCCACTAAAGTTCCCCCGTTTTGATATGCCGACACCACCCTGCCGGGTGGTTTTTTATTGCAGTACGCTGTCCGGATGTTTCAAGACAGCATAAAAAAAGGCCCGCCGGAGCGGGCCTTTTTTTACAGGATCACAGCAGCTGCTACAGGACGCGGCTGATGAGGTAGGAGCAGACGGTGCCCACGACCAGGCAGTAGAGCAGGAAGGGCCAGATGGTCCGGCGCAGGATGATACCTTCCTTGCCGATCATGCCCAGCACGGCGCACACGGCCACGATGTTGTGGATGCAGATCATGTTGCCGGCAGCGCCACCCACGCCCTGGGCAGCCACGATGATGTACTTGCCGAGAGCGGGATAGTTCAGCAGACCGCCCATATCCCACTGGAAGTTACCGAACAGCATGTCGGACACGGTAGCGGAACCGGTGATGAAGGCACCCAGGCCACCCACCACAGCGGTCAGCATGGGCCAGATGCCGCCGGCCACGTCAGAGGCGAACATGGCCATGGCCATGGGCATGGAGGGCAGGGCAGCGCCGTCGGGACCGGCGGTGTTGACGCCGGACCCCTTGAGGATGGACACCAGGGCCACGGCGGCCACCAGGGCGATGGTGGGAGCGGACATCTTTTCCAGAGCGGTACCCCAGGCCTGACGGACCTTTTCACCGCTCATCTTGTGCAGGCCGATGGTGATGATGGACACCAGGATGAAGGGGATGGTGCCGGGCAGGTTGAGCAGGGCGATCTTGGAGGTCACGCCCTGGTAGCCCAGGATGTTGGTCAGGCCCACGCTGAAGATGGGGTCGGTGACGATGGGCTTCAGGTGGAAGGCGGGCACGCGGGTCAGCACCAGCAGCAGGCCGCACAGCACATAGGGCAGCCAGGCCATGGTCTGGCTCATGTGTTCCTTGTATTCGGTGGCGGAGCTGGCTTCCACGGAACCGGTCCATTCGGGGTCCCATTCATCGTTGCGGGCAAAGTCCCACACGCCGTCGGTAGGCACGCAGAAGCCCTTCTTGGTCAGCCACACCAGGGCGCCGAGACCCAGCAGACCGCCGAGCATGGAGGGCAGTTCGGGGCCCACCAGCCAGGCCAGGATCAGATAGGGCACCAGGAAGCATACGGAAGCCATGATGCAGTACTTCCACGCGCGGAAACCTTCCATCCAGGACTTGTTCTTGCCGAAGAAGCGGGTCATGAAGCCCAGCATAAAGATGGGCAGGATGATGCCCATGGGCAGGTGCATGAGGGTAACGTATTCACCGATGGTCTTGTAGGCCATGGCGGGGTCAGAGAAGTTCATGGCCTGCATGGCAAAGGTCTCGATGGATTTGAAGCCCTGCAGCACGGGGGTGCCCACGGCGCCAAAGGTCACGGGCACACTGTTGAAGGCCAGACAGATGACGGCGGCGCACAGGGGCGGGAAGCCCAGGCCCAGCAGCAGGGGCGCGGCCAGAGCGGCGGGCGTACCGAAACCGGCGGCGCCTTCGATGAAGGCGGCGAACATGAAGCCGATGATGATGGTCTGCAGACGTTTGTCGGGGCTGATCTTCTTCATGCCGGCCTGGATGGTTTCCATGGCGCCGCTGTACTGCATGGTGTAGTAGATCAGCAGCGCGCCGAACACGATGATCAGCACGCCCACAGCCGTGATGGTGCCTTCGATGGACAGAGCCACAAGACGCAGGGGTTCCTGACCCCAGAAGGCAAAGGCCAGAACCACACCGGCAAGCCAGGCGATGGGCATGGCGCGGGTGGAGGGCCAGCGCATGCCGGCCATGAGGATCAGGGCAATCAGGATCGGGATGAAGGCAAGAAATGCCAGAAGACCGATGGACATGAGACCTCCTCTGCAAGTGTCCATGTTGAACATGTCCCGGCCGCATATTTTCGCACCACACGCAGCCGTGACCTTCCCCAAACCGGCGGCATGTCATCATGCCGCATTACGGTCGTGACCTTGCCGCATGGCCGCGGGCCCACCGGCGCTCCTTCAGGTTCGCCAGGAAAAGGCCTTGATCATACGGCGTTTTCGAACAGACCGCGGCCTTCCTCAAAACCGCCCGGGAGACCCGGTGTCCGTTCAAAAATCCCTTCTGTCCCTGCTGCCGGGGCGCCCTGGGCTGCACCCGGCCCGGCACAAGGCCGGCGATCCCTGCGGGCCCGGACAGGTCAGGCCCGCATGGCAAGGCGGCGGCGCGCCACAAGGCACGCCGCCGCTCGTTTACGGTTAGTGCTTCAGGTTTTCGGCCACCAGTTCCGCGATGTGCGAAACCTTGACCTTCATGCCCTGCTTTTCCACACCACCACGCAGCTGCATGACGCAGCCGGGGCAGTCCATGACCACGCGGGAAGCGCCGGTCTCTTCGATGTGCTTCAGCTTCTTGGCCAGCAGCGTACCGGAGATCTCGGGGAACTTCATGGAGTAAGTACCACCGAAGCCGCAGCACACGTCTTCTTCGGCGCACGGCACATAGGTGGCCGCGTCGGCGATGAGGTCGCGCGGGGCCTTGGTCACGCCCAGGCCACGGCAGATGTGGCAGGAAGCGTGGTAGGTCACCTTTTCACCGCTGTTGTTGAAGTCCTTCTCGGTCAGGCCGAGGACATCATGCACGAAGGAGCTGTAGTCCGTCACCTTGTCGGAGAAGAGCTGCACGCGGGCGGCGTCGGCCTTGCCTTCCAGGATGTGGGGGTACACATGCTTCAGGTGGGAGGCGCAGCTGGCGCACAGGGTGATGATGGCGTCGTACTTGCCGGCGTCGAAGGCTTCCAGGTTCTGCTTGGCCACATCCACGGAGGTCTTGCGCTGACCCATCATTTCCAGAGGCAGGCCGCAGCAGGTCTGGGCCATGGGGTATTCCACGGCCACGCCGCGGGCGCCCAGCACCTTGACGCAGGCTTCCAGCTGTTCGGGATAGATGAAGTCCTGGGCGCAGCCGCCGAAGATGGCCACACGGTAACGCGGGGTGGCCACGCGCGGGGCGATCTTGGCCCAGCGGTCACGGAAGGCTTCGTTGGCGATGGCGGGCAGGGCTTTGAAGCCGTGCTTGCCAAGGAACATGGCAGGCAGGTGACGCTGGAACTGGGTGCCGCCGGTGAAGGGCTTCTGGGCGTAGGAGGCGAACTTGAGCAGGCTGTGGAACATCTTGCGGTTCTTCATCACAGCAGCCATCAGGGTGCCTTCCACACCGCCGCCCTGCTCGTCGGTCAGGCGGGAGCGGATCTCGCGGATCAGGCGGGGCAGGTCGATGCCGCCGGCGCAGACGTTCTTGCAGGATTCGCAGCCCACGCAGTTCTGGCACAGCACCTTGGCCTTGTCCTTGCCGTGGAAGAAGTAGGTCAGGATCAGGCCGATGGCGCCGATGTAGATGTAGCCCATCTTGTGGCCGCCCACCAGACGGAACACGGGGCAGACGTTGGCGCAGGCGCCGCAGCGCACGCAGCGGAAGATCTGGGAGAACAGCGGATCACGGGCGATCTCGGTACGGCCGTTGTCCAGGAAGATCACATGCATGACCTTCTTGTTGTCCTCACAGGCGCCGCATTCGCCGGCACCGGCCATGAAGGTGGCGTACGCGGTCAGGCGCTGGGCCGTAGCGTTACGGGGCAGCACCTGCAGGGCGGTCAGGGCCACTTCCAGGTTGGGCACCAGCTTGTCCAGGCCGGCGATGGCCACATGGACGCGAGGCAGGGTGGTGACCATGCGGGCGTTGCCTTCGTTGGTCACGGTGCTGACGGCGCCCATTTCGGCCACGGCGAAGTTGCAGCCGGAGATGCCCATGTCGCCATTGATGAACTTGCGGCGCAGCTGCACACGGGCCACCTTCACCAGACGCTGGACGTCCTCGGCATCCTGCTTGACGCCGGTCTCCTTGGTGAAGTCGTCGGCCACCTGATAGCGGGACAGGTGGATGGCGGGCATGACCATGTGCGAGGGACCTTCGTGGCGCAGCTGGATGATCCATTCACCAAGGTCGGTCTCGTCCACGATGAACCCTTCCTTTTCCAGGTAGGGGTTCAACTGGATTTCTTCAGCGGTCATGGACTTGGACTTGATGACGCGCTTGACGTTGTTCTCGCGGGCGATGCTGGCGATGATGCGGTTGGCATCTTCGGCAGTGGCGGCACGGTGCACATGCACGCCGCGTTCTTCGGCCACACGGCGGAACTGTTCGTACAGTTCTTCCATGTGCTTGCAGGCGTCGTCCTTGGCGTCGGCGATCTGTTTGATCAGGCCGCGTTCGTCCACTTCCTTGAACACAGCTTCACGGTTGGCGCGGTAGGCCACGGCAAAGGTGTCGAGGGTACGGCGCAGGAAGCTGTCCTCAAGGGCGGAATCAATATCCTTGCGGTAATCCGAAAGGGTTTTGGGTGCGGTGTGGCTCATGGCTTAGTCCTCCAGAAGAATGATATGCAATTCCAGCGGGCCATGAACGCCCACGGCGGCCACACGCTCGATATCGGCGGTACGGCTGGGGCCGCTGATCAGGGTCGTGTAGTTGCCGCCCTTGGGGTTGGCCATGAGCAGCTCACGCATGCGACCGGCGATCTCGGGCAGGGTGCGCACAAGCTTGGACTTGGCCAGCAGCAGCACATGAATCTCGCTGATCATACCGGCCAGACGGGCATTTTCGTTGTCGGTGTTCACCAGACAGGTGGCACTGGAAGACACGCCCATCTCGGCGGAGGTCAGACCCACGTCGATACCGGCCAGATGGTCGCGCAACCCTTCACGGATGCAGAGGAAGCCCTTTGCCGTGCAGGCGGCTTCCAGGGTGGCGAAGTCTTCGTCGTTCAGGACAGGAGCGGCCACAATGCGCTGTACGCGGGTGGGCACACCGTTGGGGCCGTTGGGGCCCTTTTCCACATCCTCGTCCGCCATCAGTTCGCACGGGGCTTTGTTTTCGCACACGTCCACCACATACTGCAGCGCGGCGGCCATGTTGGGCAGCTCCTGCACCACGGCGTTGACGGCCGTGGCTTTGGCGGTGAAGTCCTGAACAAGATCCTGGATTTCTTCAGGGGCCATTGATGTCTCCTTATAATGGATGCCGCACCCTATTTGAGGGTCTCGGCATAGATCTGGATCGTATGCTTGACCTGCACGGGGTCATTGTTGTGCGAGAGCACGTCTTCCAGCTGCATCATGCAGGCGGGGCAGCCGGCGGCCACCACATGGGCGCCCGTGGCCACCACGTTGTCACGCTTGCGCTGGCCGATGACACGCGACAGGTCGTAGTGGAAGAGGTTGAAGGAACCGCCGCAACCGCAGCAACGGTCGGCTTCCTTCATCTCCACCAGCTTGTAGTTGGGGTTGGTCTTGATGATGGTGCGCGGTTCCTCGGAGAGGCCCAGGGCCTTCTTGAGGTGGCAGGAGTCGTGATAGGTCACGGTCTTGGCGCCGGGCAGGCTTTCCACGGCTTCGACCTTGAGCACCTTCACCAGGAATTCGTTGATGTCCATGGTGATGGCGGCCAGGGCTTCGGCCTGATGCTGTTCCACGCTGCCCAGGCGGGCGGCGTAGCGGGGCCACAGTTCCTTGATGGTGGAGGTGCAGGAGGAACAGGCGGTCAGCACGTAGTCGAAGCTGCTTTCGCCAAAGGCGGCCAGGCTCTTGGCCATCTGCTTCACCATGCCTTCGGCGTCGCCGGAGGACAGGGCCGGGATGCCGCAGCAGGCGAAGCTGCCGGGCATGTAGATGGCCACGTTATGGTGGTGCAGCACCTTGATGCAGGCTTCGGACACATCCACGTACAGCTTGTCGCCCATGCAGCCGGGGAAGAAGGCCACTTTCAGACCGCCCATGACGCGGGGCTCGTCCAGGTCGCCGTAGATGGCGTGCAGGGGCTTGAGGGCCAGGGAACGGATGTGGCGGTCGCCCAGCATGAAGTTGAGCATGGGGGCGCAGGCCGTGTTCTGGGTGTCCTTGTTGCTGCGGAAGATGACGCGCTGCATGGGCGCGCCCACCCGCATGGCGAAGTTGAACAGGCCGGGGTACGGCAGCAGGGCACGGAACACCATCTTTTTGACCGGGTGCAGGCCAAGGTAGGTGTTCACGATCTCGCGGGCCTCCATGAAGATGTCCATGATCTTCACGCCGGAGGGGCAGTTGGCCTCACAGGAGCCGCACAGCAGGCAGCGGCCCAGCTTGTCGGCCACGGCCTCGGGGTCGGCGATCATTTCGTGGGCCAGATTGTCCACCAGGGCCAGCTTGCCGCGGGCCACGTCGGCTTCCATCATGGTGGCGCCGAACATGGGGCAGACAGCCTGGCACATGCCGCACTTCATGCAGGCGATGATGCGGTCGTCAAGCGTCATCAGACGCTTTGCCAGTTTCTTCAGGTCGCTCATGGCGTGTCTCCCTAAATGCCCACCAGCTTGGTGGGATTGAGCAGACCCTTGGGATCCAGAGCGCGGCGCAGGCGCTGCGAGAAGAGGATGGTGCCGCGGGAGGTTTCCTTTTCCATCCACTTGGATTTGGCGGTGCCGATGCCGTGTTCGCCGGACAGGGTACCGTGCAGGCTGATGGCCACATCGAACATTTCGTCGACGGCGGCTTCCACGCGGGCGAACTCTTCCTTGTCGCGCTTGTCGCACAGGAAGGTGGGATGCAGGTTGCCGTCACCGGCATGACCGAAGGTGCCCACTTCGACATTGTACTTCCTGGCGATGTCGTTGACGGCCTTCATCATGGCAGGGATCTGGGAGCGCGGCACGGTGGCGTCTTCGAGCACGGTGGTGGGCTTGCAGCGGGCCAGCACGGGCAGGGCCTGGCGGCGGGCTTCCCACAGCTTGAACTTTTCGGCGGCGTCCTTGGCCACATGCACGGCCACGGCACCGGTCTGCTGCAGCACGCGTTCCACGACCACGGCTTCGTCAGCCACCTGGGCGGGATGGCCGTCCACTTCGATGAGCAGGATGGCCGCGGCGTCGCGGGGCAGGCCGGCCTTGGTGTAATCGTCCACGCGCACGATGGTGTTGTTGTCGAGGAATTCCAGCGTACAGGGCACCACGTGGGCGGCGATGATGCCGGCCACGGCTTCGGCGGCCTTCTGCATGTCATCGAACACGGCCATCAGGGCCTTGGAGGCCTGCGGCGGGGGCACCAGCTTGAGCACGGCCTGGGAGATGATGCCCAGGGTACCTTCGGACTGCAGCATCATGCCGGCCAGGTTGTAACCGGTGACGCATTTGACGGTGCGGGAACCGCTCTTGACCAGTTCGCCGGTGGCGTCAAAGAATTCCAGGCCCATCAGGTAGTCCTTGGTGACGCCGTACTTCAGGCCACGCAGACCACCGGCGTTTTCGGCGATGTTACCGGCCAGGGTGGACACGGCCTGGGAACCCGGATCCGGGGGATAGAACAGGTTCTTCTTGGCAACCTCGGCAGCGAAAGTGGCCGTGACCACGCCGGGTTCCACCACGGCGTACAGGTCGTCGGAGTTGATCTCGAGGATGCGGTTCAGGCCGTTGGTCAGGATGACCACGCTTTCCTTGCTGTCCGGGATGGTGCCGCCGGACAGGTTGGTACCGGCACCGCGCACGGTCATGGGAATGCCGTAGTCATAGAGTTTCTTCACACAGATGCCGAGCTGCTCGGTGGTGGTGGGACGCAGCGCAAAGGCGGGCACCACGGAGGGCAACACAGCGGAATCATAGGAATAACTCTGACGGTCAGCTTCGGAGCTGAACACGTTTTCCTTGCCGAGGAGATCTTCAAATTCTTTGATAAGCGCCTGGCTTGCCATAAGGGCCTCCTGTTACTCATGAAATATGCTCATCAACCCGGGCTCCCGGCCGGGCCTGCACCCAATCTACCTGAAACACAAAAAAAGAGCACGCAGCAAGACCTGCTCCGAAGGATAGGTTGCTCCGGGCCGAATGAACTTTTTTAGCAAGAATTTCTTTTTTTGAAAAGATAAAACTGCTCCCCAACCTGATGATGCAAGGAAAAAAGAGGATACTCTTTTTCTTGTATTTTTAAAAATATTTTATAAAATATGACCATAAACTCCTTCTCTTCTTTTATTAATGTAAAATATACAAAAAATGCGGCAACACAGATGATACAATCACTCTTTTCCAAAGAACGTCCACACAAAAGAGAAAGAATAGATATGCAATATGCTCTTCATTTTGCACATTACTGCAGTCTCTTTCAGGCAGACTTATCTTACTGGTAAGAAATCAAAACAAAAAATTTTTCTATATCCTGTCCGGAATCTTCCGGAAACACTTTTTCTGCTCCCCATGCAGGCTTTGAGATTGCCTATTTTTCCCCATTCGCCAAATGTATAATATATTCAAAGGCTTCCGCGCTCACCGGCTGAACGGAGAGACGGCTGCCCCGGCGCATGAGCTCCATACCGGCCAGGGCCGCATGCGCGGACAGTTCCTTGCGGCTCAGGGCAGGCAGGGCCTTGTGCAGGCGCACGTCCACCATCTCCCAGATGGGCTTTTCCGGCGTGGCCCGGGGGTCGAAATGATTGTTCTCAGGGTCCTGTGCCGTATGGTCGGGATACGCCTCGCGCACCACTTCCACCACGCCCACGATGGAGGGGTCGGCACCGCTGTGATAGAAAAAGCCCAGGTCGCCTTTTTTCATGGCCTTCATGAAGTTGCGGGCCTGATAGTTGCGTACGCCGTCCCAGGACGTGGTCTGCCCGGGCGCGGCCTCCAGATCCTGCCAGGAGTAGCAGCCCGGCTCGCTCTTGAACAACCAGTAGTTCATGGTACCTCCTTTTTTATCAGGATATATTCTTAAAAAGAAAGTGGCAAGTGTTCTGGAAAGATGCTGGGCACGCAGGGGGCGGGAAGACCTTTTTGGGAAAAGGCCTCCTCCTTGCATCCCCCTCCCCTCCCAAAGCTTTTTCTCTGAACGATAGGGA
>ERZ1026884.1713-NODE-1713-length-11241-cov-11.249955_pt1 | contig 11241 bp, 8 predicted proteins | sample MGYA00380172_ERZ1026884 | MGnify/ENA primary metagenome ERZ1026884 (study PRJEB33269, sample SAMEA4719808) | human gut metagenome | biome: human-associated habitat; feature: organic feature; material: feces | place: Cameroon | collected 2013-10 ... | reverse complement strand
CATTAATGTCCATTAATTCCCATTAATTATTCCATTAATTTTTCCATTAATGTCCGACTCACTAACAACAAGGAAGAAAAGTATTAATGAACAAATTAATGGGCATTAATGGTAATTAATGTTTCCCCAAAGCAGCGTAGCTGCAAACAATAAAATCTCGCTCCGCGAGTTAGATTTGAACATTAATGTCCATTAATTCCCATTAATTATTCCATTAATTTTTCCATTAATGTCCATGGATTTTTTCGTTAATACTTGTCGTTTGCGCAACAAAGAAATGCAAAAAACTTTCAAGGGTCACGCTTTTTTTATTACTTTGCACTCAAAATAAAGAAAATAAAAGAAATGGCTATACAAAACGAAGAATTGGCTGAACAGCTACGCTATATCAAACGTTCATTGCGCGGCGTGATGAATGGACCCGTAAGTGCCTCTATGCGCGACAAAGGACTGAATTATAAAGTGATATTCGGTGTGGAATTGCCACGCTTGCAAGAAATGGCACACGACCTTCCACACACCTATGCCTTAGCAGCTGCCTTGTGGAAAGAAAATATTCGCGAATGCCGTTTGTTAGCTGGCATGTTGATGCCCCCCACTGAGATGGACGCTGAACTGGCTGAAGTGTGGGTAGAACAAATGCAATTCGTAGAAGAGGCTGAATGCACCGTGATGCACCTGTTTAGCAAACAACCTTGGGCATCGACCAAAGCCTTTGAATGGATTGCAGCAGAGGGCGAGATGTTCCAACTCTGTGGCTATTTGTTGCTCTCGCGCCTCTTTATGCAAGGTTTTGTGCCCAATGAGCGCGATGCTGCAGAATTTTTAGACCAAGCTGCCACTGTATTGCCTCACGCAAATACCAAGGTGGCACGTGCTGCCAGCAAAAGCGTTATAAAATTTATGGATTTGGGCGAAGCACAAGAGGCTAACGCCGAACGAATGCTTCAGTCTATTGGATAAAAAGAGCGCCTCATACACATTGGCACATGACATTGCGCAAAAAAGAGCATAAAATGCTTTTTCACTCCATCAAAATAACTTAACTTTGCTTGCGAAAGGTCTGTGCCCATGCTTTTGCGCACATTGCGTGAGGCTTTAGTGGATAAATAAACAGGAAATCAGACCCTTAACACACAGAAATCATCTTCTCAAAACAGATATGGCAAAAGGTAAAGTGGATGCCCTGTTGGGCATCGTATTCGGAGACGAAGGCAAAGGTAAAGTAGTTGACTATTTTACACCGCGTTACGACGTTGTAGCACGTTTTGCTGGCGGATGTAACGCCGGTCACACCATTATTTTTGATGGTAAGAAGTTTGTGCTCCGTTCTATTCCTTCAGGTATTTTCGACGAAAGCAAAATCAACATTATTGGTAATGGTTGTGTCATTGCTCCAGACCTCTTTATGGCTGAGGCAAAAGAACTCGAGGCTGCAGGCTACGAGTTGACCAACCGCTTGCATATTAGCCGTCGTGCTCACCTTATCCTTCCTACTCACCGCGCGCTCGACCGTGCGTATGAGGCTGCAAAGGGTAAGAACAAGGTGGGTACTACTGGCAAGGGCATTGGTCCTACTTATAGCGACAAGGCTGCCCGTGTAGGTTTGCGCGTAGGCGACATTCTGCATAACTTCGACGAGAAGTATGCAGCGCTCAAGGCTCGCCACGAACAAATTTTGCGTGACCTTCACTACACCGACTACGATTTGACCGAAGAAGAAACTCGCTGGTTGGAGGGTGTAGAATATATGCGTAAGTTCAACCTTACTGACACTGAATACGAAATTAACCACGCATTGGCTGAAGGTAAAAACGTATTGGCTGAAGGTGCACAAGGTTCGTTGCTCGACATCGACCATGGCACATACCCCTACGTTTCGTCTTCTTCAACTACAAGTGGCGGTGTATGCACAGGTTTGGGCATCGCACCTAACGTAATTGGTCATGTATTTGGTATTTTCAAGGCTTACAGCACCCGTGTAGGTGGTGGTCCCTTCCCCGTAGAACTCTTCGACGAAACAGGCGACACCATCCGCCACATTGGTAACGAATATGGCGCTGTGACTGGTCGTAACCGTCGTTGTGGTTGGTTAGACCTCGTAGCATTGAAGTATGCCATTATGATCAATGGTGTGACCGACCTCGTGATGATGAAGGGCGACGTGCTCGATGGCTTCGACACCATTAAGGTATGTACGGCTTACACGAAGGACGGTGAAACTATTACCGAAATGCCTTACGACACCGAAGGATGGCAACCTGTATACGAGGAACTCCCTGGTTGGAAGGCTGACCTTACGAGTGTACGTGCTGAAAAGGATTTTCCCCAAGCATTTGCCGATTATATTGCTTACATCGAAAAGGCTACCGACACACCCATTAAGATTGTTTCGGTGGGTCCTGATCGTGAGGCTACTATCATCCGATAAAGTATTTGCTCTTCGCAATACATTCTCATTCTCCCCCTTCTGTTGTGTTTTTGCAAATACAACCGAAGGGGTTTTCTTTTTTTGAAAAAAGGATTCTCTTAGGAATGGGATTGAAATTCAAAAAAATATGGAAAACCACGAAAAAAATAGGCAACACGCCCACACACATATAGACAATGACGCGCTTTTTGCCTTGCGAGAAATTCGCCCCACCTCAGTGCGTGTATTGGTGCTCAATGAACTTGAGCGTGCCGAGTGTGCCCTTTCGCTCAGCGACCTTGAGGGACGTTTGGCAACGGTAGATAAGTCGAGCATATTTCGCACACTCAACTTGTTCCTATCACACCACATGGTGCATTGCATAGAGGATGGCACGGGCATGACCAAATATGCGCTTTGCGAACCCGACTGTCATTGTGGCGAAAAAAATGAGAGCGCCTCGCTCACCGACTTACACACGCACTTTCGTTGCGAACGATGTGGTCGCACCTTTTGTTTGCGTGGTCTCCCTGTACCCAGTGTTCCCCTACCCCCGGGATTTAAGTTAACCTCTGCCAATTATGTGCTTGTAGGCCTTTGTCCCGAATGCTCACATATTCTTTAAGGTTTACTTTTAAAATCAGAATTTTTTGAACCCTAAAATACATTCTAATTTTTAAATCGTTAAATCAAGGTATATGCTTTGATTTTGAAAAATCAAGGTATATCATTTGATTTGGCGAAGGAAACGTATTAATGGAATAATTAATGGGCATTAATGAACATTCATGTTCTAAACAAAACGCGAAGCGAGACTCTAGGCGAACAGCCGTTTTTTTCGTCAACCATTCTTTAGTTACGGGCTTGCTCAGTGCGAAGCACACTTTACTTGCGAAGCAAGCCTACCTTTCGAAGAAAACTTGCACAAAAAATATATTCTCGCTTTATTCAAACAACTTGCACCCTAAAAAAAACTTACCGCACACTTCATAAAAATCCCCCAATACCCAAAAAACGCCGCAACCCCTAACGAGTTGCGGCGTTTAACTTATAGCCTATTTCAAAAGAAAATTATTTCACAACCACCTTGTAGCTATCAATGCGGTTGGCACTGCACTTCTGAATGATGTAAGAGCCTGCGGGGAGACCCTTAACAGCCTGAGCAGGTGTGATCTGCTTGCCTTGGTAAACCACTGTGCCACTAAGCGTAAATACAGTGAGGTCGGCAGCCTCAGCACCCAACTCCTGAATACCAGTGTTTGTGTTATTGTTCACAGTGAGCACCACATATTTGTCGGCTGCACCACGTGAAGCAAGTTTCACATACGCCTCGTGTACACCTACTTGGTCTGAATTAAACTTCACGAAGAACGAACCACCTTCTACAGGAAGCTCCTTCACCGAAAGTGCGAACTTACTCTTGTTCGGACCACCCAAAGTGAGTTTTACAGGCTCTGTCAAGTTCTCGCTAGTCACAGTCACTTCGTTCGACACAGCATCCTTACCAGGGAGGGCTGTAAATGCCATTTCTGCCACGCTAGGACGAACCACAGGAATGTCGGTACGACCAAAGCTTACATCGTCAATATAGTAAGTAGCACTGTTGTAACGACCACGGATACTTGTAAAGCGGAAAGCCATGAAGAAGGTATCAGCAATATTCTGATCGCTCAAGTCCACGTGGTATTCAAACCACTCACCACTTTGATCTTTGGTGCAAGGCATTGTGAAACCTTCAACAGGCGCCACAAACAACGAATCGTCGGCAAGGTCGATGTAGCAGAGTTCAAGATTATCTGCCTGATTGTCTGTCAAATAATCGCCACGCACACGGAAAGTAAAGATCTTAGAATCGGCATTCTTAAAGTCGAGTGCAGGTGTCACAAGCATCATCTGTGCAGGTGTTTCATCGCCGTCCTCCACCTTCGAATCATAAGCTGTTACCTTGGCAACACTTTCGCCATTCGATTCGTCCGTATTGTTAAACGTATAGCTCCACCAAGCGCGTGTACCCTTCAGGGCAATGTTCTTCCAACCCTCGCGAGCAAAAGGTTTGTTCTTTTCGCCTCCGTCGAAGGTTTCGTTGAGCAACTTCACGGGCTTAGAGTCGTCGAGAGGCAACATATCGCCCTCGGCAGGATTTTCAGGAGTCACATTATCGGTAGCCACACCCTTAATAGGAATGCGAAGCGTATCGGTACCCAAGGCACTCACAATAATTTCGTTCTCGTAAGTTCCTGCAGTAAGTGGCACAAAGGTCACCTTAATCGCAGCCTTTGCATCCTTCATGAGCATGCTGTTGCTAATGCGGAAAGCGTTAGCCTCAGCAAGTTTCACTGAAGCATAGTCAGGCAAATGCGCAGTAGTCACCGTGATGGTCTGTTCTTGTGTCTCGCCAGCCTTCACTGCAAAGTCAGGAACCTTAGCAGGTTCTACTGAAATCACGGGCGGATTCTGCTCATCGATGGCATAAGCCGAGAGCGCAATGCTCTGTGAAAAGTCGGGTGCATCGGGACAATCAATAAACAAACGAGCGCTGTGCTTACCAATCGCAGTCGGTGTGTACGAAATTACCACATCTGTTTCACTGCTACCCTTCTTAATTTCGGCTACAGAAGTTGTAAACATGGCGCTGTTGCTACCTGTCACTTCAAGCGTAATGGCAGCAGGCATCGCCTTCGCACTGATGTGAATCGTACCCACCTCAGTGGGCTGACCTACCTTACCAGCAACCATATCAAACTTTGTCGGTGTAACAGAAAGTTCGGGTACTTCAGCCTCTTGCGTCACAATATCCTCAGCACCACGAGGTGCCACAATCACAGCTGCAGCAGAGGTTGAAAGTCCTATCAAATTAACCGTAGTCTTCGGGATGCTTGTGCCAATGAGCGAGGTACCCTTAAACACGCGGAGTTTTCCACTTTCTGTACCATCGCTAATGCTGGGTTGAGCCATACCCTCAACAAATTCAGTAGCCTCGGTGGTAATATCCACACCATCCACACGTACCAACGCATTCACATAAGTCTTGGCATCCTTCTTCAACTCTGTCAATGTTACCACAACAGGTTCTACCTCATTGCCCGAAGAAAGTGTCTTGCCCAATTCTGTGTCGAGGGGAGAGGGAATAAAGCTTACCATACCCCAAGTGCTTTGAATGTTACCAAAGAAACCTGTCAACTTATCGCCCACAGCAGGCAATTTAGCAAGCGCTGTCTCTGGCTTTATTACAATCGCTGCAGTTTCGTCTTGCACATAAATAGCGGGAGTTGCTGCACTGTTGTCTACAAACGATACCAAAGCCTCGCCCGTGTAGCAATAGGTTTCATAGAGTTCGCTATTTTTTTCTGTAATCTCCTTAATTGTAGCGCAGTCTACCATTTTTTCGGCATACCAACTAAATGCTGATGTAATGTCGTCTGCCCCTTCGCTCTTAAACACCACGTTCGTAGTGCCCGTAGTTTCGGCAGTAGGATTCACCGTAAAGGTCACCTTAGCACCCCCAGCACTTTCAGCCTCTTCCTTGACCACCAAGGGTCTATCGACAGAAAGTTCGGTACCTTCAATTTCAATTATAATGTCATCCGTCAGGTTCTTACCCTTCACAACCACCTCTTGGCTAATAGGCATTCCCACAAAGGTTGCGCCCATATTTACCGTCTTCATCACGCTGATGGCAGGTTTCGCAGGTTGGGGGGTATCACCACCTTCACTGCTTTGGCTAAACAAACCTGCGTAACTGGGGGCAATGCGCAATGCACCAATATACATCTCGGCACAACTGCCACCACTACTCGAACCTTGACGAATTTCAAAGCCTTGCAAACCATAGTTTCCTACTTGCGTACCTAAAGTGTTTATGTCAGTTGCAGCATCGGGGGTAGCAGGCTCATTCTTAAAATCAGTGGGGTTTACAAAAAGTTTAACTTCATCGTATGCAGTTTCACCCTCACCTGTTTTTATGCCATACTTCACCACCACAAGTTGGGTGGTATTAAGGTCGAATGTGCCTTCAGCAAAAACCGCTTTGGTTCCACCACGGTCAATACCAATTTTGTATTTACCTTCTTCGTCAGCTGCCACAATGAACAAACGACCTAAATCTGAAGAACTAAAGTTTTTGCCATCAGGAGCTCCATCTACAGTATACGCTTTTGTACGTGGATTAAGCGCCAACACATGATTCTGTGCAGTAGATTTATTTGCCGAGGGCAACTTCGTTACATGAATCAATGCCGAATAATACACATATCCTTCTTTCACACCATCGTCGCTCGATGTGAATCGTGTAACCAAGTCTTCTCCCGAAGCCGTGGGCGTAATCTGCACACATTTTCCACTCACACCGCCAGGGTAGTTCGGATATTCAAGCGTTTTGTCAACCACCTGAATCGGTGCTGCTGTATTGCCGCCATACCTATGCCAATTCTCTTGGTCAATCAAGTTGCCCGTGGCATAATTAAAGTTTTCTTGATAACTGAAGGAGGCATCGTTAGCAGTAGCGTCCTCACCACTTCCCCCCTCACTTTGTGCAAAGAGGGTGGTAGGCACCACCAACAAGCCCACGAGTAACAGCAACAAGCCATGAAATTTTTTGTAAATCTCTCTCATGTGGGTAAATGTTTTCAGCCATTCTAAAAGTGACATCAAAATCGCATCGTTTTTTAGGAAATGGCCTTTCGTTAATAGGATTGTTATTTTGTATTTTATTGTGCATGCAAAAATATCACATAATTATTTATTAAGCAAATAAATGTGCCATGATGATTAGAATTATGTTTTAAAACATATCATTTAGCTATTTTATAAGTCCAATATGCAACATTTAGCGCATTATACAGATAAGAACGCGGAATATTTTCTTTAGTTGTCAAAATTACAATTCTGCATATAGCAAATAAGGTTTGAATGCAATAATTAAAGCAGAAGCAAGTCTACATGGAGTTTTTTTGCTATTTTTGCAACATGGATAACCCAAGTACACCTCGCATATTAATTATATACACCGGTGGCACCATCGGCATGATAGAGAACCCCGAGACGGGTGCGCTCGAGAATTTCGACTTCGAACAATTCAAGCGCCATGTGCCCGAACTCCGTTTGTTCAACTACCACATCGATGCGCTTGCCTTCGATCCTCCCATCGACTCCAGCGACATGGAGCCGCGCTATTGGACCAAGATGGCACACATCATAGCCGACCATTACGAAAACTATGATGGTTTTGTCTTGCTCCACGGCACAGACACTATGGCATATACCGCCTCTGCCCTCAGCTTTATGCTCGAAAACTTGGGCAAACCCGTAGTGATAACAGGTTCGCAGTTGCCCATTGGACAATTACGCACCGATGGAAAAGAAAATCTGCTTACCAGCATCGAGATTGCTGCAGCCCGCGACCCCATGGGTCGTCCCGTAGTGCCCGAAGTGTGCATATTCTTTGAAAGTCGATTGATGCGTGGCAATCGCACCACAAAGTTCAATTCTGAAGGCTTCAATGCCTTCCGTTCTTTCAACCTCCCCTCGTTGGCACATGCTGGCATCCACATCAAATACGAAAACTACCTCATTCGCCACCCACGTCCAGGAGCCGTATTTACGCCCCACTTCTTGCTCGACAACAACGTACTCATACTCACCATCTTCCCCGGCATACGCAAGGAGGTGGTTGACGTGTGCGTCAATGTCAGTGGTTTGCGAGCCGTCGTGCTCAAGACCTTTGGTGCAGGCAATGCCCCCCAAAAACCATGGCTTGTCGAAAGCATTCGCGAGTTGGTTAATCGTGGCGTAATTGTCGTGAACATTACCCAGTGCTTTAAAGGCACAGTCGAAATGGGACGTTACGAAACCAGTCTACAACTGTTGCAAGCAGGCGTTGTCAATGGTTACGACTCTACAGTCGAAGGCATGCTCACCAAGTTAATGTTCCTCCTCGGTCAGGGCTATTCGCGCGAAGAAATCATTCGACTGCTCAACACAAACATCGCAGGCGAAATCACCCTCTAAGTTAGGGCTTTCTAAATCCGCAATTACATTCTGCACGTTTTTTCGGATTTTTGTCGACGATAAGAGGCATGGTTAAATAAAAATCCCCGTTAGGGATGAGATAAGGTAGCCAGGTATGTGAAGGGATTTTATTCCACTTCACATGCCTGGTTATATGTTATGCAATAACCAAACGGGGCACCCTGTTATGGGTGAGATTGGACCTAAACGCCACCGATACCCCACTCTATCGCGCCCACCCATGCACGATTTACAACATATTTGAACTCCCCTACCCCAAAAATATGAAGCAAACTCTCCTCCACCTACTCATAGGACTCACCGCCATAATCTTAGCCTCATGCGCTTCCAAAACCGCCGACGTAGAAACGCATGCACTCCCCTTGCACCACGCCACCCTGCTACACCTGCAAGAAGCTGACAGTTTCGTCGTGGCACAAATCACCGACCCTTGGCACCCCAATCAAAACTTGGCACAATACGTGTTAGTGCCTCGCCAACAACCCTTGCCTCACCAACTACCCCAAGGCACCTTAGTGCGCACCCCCATCACCCGTGCAGCCCTCACCACCACCGTCCATGCCGCCCTACTGTTAGAGTTAGACAAAGCCCATGCCATGGCAGCCCTCACCGACACAAACTATGTGGTAAGCCCCTCGTTAAAACACTACCTACGTCAGCGCAAAAACACCCTGTGCGATGCAGGTCAAAGCATGGCGCCCAATGCCGAGCGCTTACGTGCAGCCAAGGTCGATGCCGTATGCGTATCGCCCTTCGAAAATGCAGGCAATGGCGCCATCGAACGCCTAGGCGTACCCCTCATACAATGTGCAGACTATATGGAAAAAACTCCCTTAGGCCGTGCCGAATGGATCAAGTTCTACGGACTCTTGTTTGGATGTAAGAACCGCGCCGACTCCCTATTTGGAGAAATAGAAAAAAACTATCTTGCCATCAAATCGCAAGCCCACAATTTTTTCAAAACACACAAAAAGCCCACCGTGATGTGCGACCTGCGCATGGGCGCCACGTGGTATCAGCCTGGTGGTGCAAGCACCATGGGACAGCTCATAGCCGATGCAGGAGGCAACTACCTGTGGGCAGACCGCAAAGAAAGTGGCAGTTTATCGCTCAATGCCGAAAGCGTATTGGCACGTGCCGCACACGCCGACATCTGGATTGTAAAATACGGACGAACCGTCGACCTCACCTATGCACAAATGGCAGCTGACTATAAACTGTACACCCAATTCAGCGCATGGAAACACCATAACATCTATGCCTGCAACACCCTGCACGTGCCCTACTACGAAGAAACACCCTTCCACCCCGAACGCGTGTTACACAATCTATTTGCCATCTTTAGCAACAGCAATCCCCCAAAATCAGCGTATCGCCCCTATTACACCCCCTTAAAATGAAAATCTCGCTCCTCCTCTTACCCGTGCTGTGCCTACTCTCTCTCTTAGTGGGCAGCGTACACATATCGCCTGCCGAAGTGTGGGCAGCACTTATGGGCAGTTCCGACGAAACCGTGCGTTACATCGTCACAGAATCGCGTCTTCCCCAAATGTGTACCGCCCTATTAGCAGGTGCCGCCTTAGGCGTAAGCGGACTCGTGATGCAAACTCTCTTTTCTAACCCCTTAGCCGACCCCTCATTGTTAGGCGTAAATAGTGGTGCCTCATTAGGAGCAGCCATAGCCCTTTTAGCCTTTGGGGGCAGTTTTGCATTAGGTGGCACTGCGCTCTCGGGCGTATTGTTCACAGTGGGTGCAGCCTTTGTGGGGGCTTGTGCCGTCATTGCGCTCATCGCACTGTGCAGTCGTTGGCTCACTAGCAATTTATCGTTGTTAGTAGCCGGAGTCATGCTCAGTTTTATCATCTCGTCCGTCATCTCGTTATTGAGTTTCTATGCCACGTCTGAGGGAGTACGTTCGTTTGTTGTATGGGGTTTAGGTGATTTTTCGGGCGTATCGTCATCGCGTTTATGGCTCATGTCGATATTGGTCATCGTGCCCGTATGGGGAGTACGCCTATGCGCCACGTCCATGAATGCTCTATTACTAGGAGCCGACTACGCCACCAACCTAGGTGTAAACGTAAAGCGTGTGCGCACCCTATTATTGATATTAACGGGTCTACTCACAGCCGTAGTCACTGCACTTTGTGGTCCCATTTCTTTTATAGGTTTAGCAGTGCCCCATGTATCGCGTATGTTATTGCGCACAGCTGACCACCGCAAGCTCCTCCCAGCCGTATTTGTAATGGGAGCAGATGTTGCCCTACTCTCACTTATCCTTTCGCACCTTCCAGGCGAAGCAGGCACTTTACCCATTGCCGCCATCACCCCTCTATTAGGTGCCCCCGTAGTACTTTATATTTTGGTGAAACGGAGGTAGGAATTTTACCTATAGGTTAGGGTGTTCAAAATCCATGATTTTTCCGGCATGGTTTTGATAAAAAATGATATTGTAAATAATTGATATTCAACAATAATAAACACAGAGAACGCCTCAATTCGTGTGTCATTTTAATGGGGTAACCCATTTAAACATACATCCTATCGATAACAAAATCCGATATTCTCGCTTCGCGTTTTATTTTGAACATTAATTACCATCAATGCCCATTAATTGTTCCATTAATACTTTTCATGTCCATTAGCAAAGAAAAAATTAATGTCTCGAAATTAATGTCCCCGAATTAATGACAATTAATGTTCACAAAAACAAGCAGCGAAGCTGCAACATCTAATTCTCGCTTCGCGCTTTATTTTGAACATTAATTACCATCAATGCCCATTAATTGTTCCATTAATACTTT
>ERZ1026884.1709-NODE-1709-length-11272-cov-5.047161_pt1 | contig 11272 bp, 10 predicted proteins | sample MGYA00380172_ERZ1026884 | MGnify/ENA primary metagenome ERZ1026884 (study PRJEB33269, sample SAMEA4719808) | human gut metagenome | biome: human-associated habitat; feature: organic feature; material: feces | place: Cameroon | collected 2013-10 ... | reverse complement strand
AAGCCAGACGGCCGATACGGCCAAAACCATTGATAGCAACTTTAACAGCCATAGTAAAATCCTCCCAAAGATTTTATATTCGGAACGGGGTAGAACCCGCCCCACCCAAGCGGCTTATTGCCGCTTTTCGGTTTGATTCTATTGTACCCCATTCCTTCCAAAACTGCAAGAGGGGCTGTTATTATTTTAACGCAAATTGCGTAAAAATTATGTTTTGGGCAAAAAAAGCAGCTGTTTTCAACGCCAATTTGGCGTATTGTCAATAACTGTATGGCCTTTGGTGGTATTTTTCGGGCATACTATCCTTGCCCCGGCACCACGCCGGGGTAAACGCCACAGGTTTTGCCCCATTTATCACCACACGGAGGCTGCTGCCATGGTTCCACCTTCTGCACGTTTCCCCACCCGGCGCGCCGCCCTGGCGGAAGAAGCCGCCCGCCGGGCGCTGGCCGGGCTTGAGCCGGAGCCGGTTCTGCCGCAGCTGCGGGCGCAGACCGTGCAGGAGCTGCTGGCCCAGCCGGGCGGCGCGGGGTGCGAATTATGCGGCACGCTGCAAACACTGACCGGGGCGCTGACCCAATGCGTGCGCCGCCGCCCCGGCTGGCTGTACGCCATGTTCCCGTCGGGGATCACCTGCCCTGTTTCAGCGCGCCCGGCGCTGGTGCAGGCCGCCGTCCTGGAAGCCTTGCGCCCTGTCTTGGCCTGCGGCGGGCAGGCGGTGCTGGAAGTAAAGCCGCGTTCCCGCGCTGTGCTGCTCTGCCTGCGGGGCGGTGCCCCCGCCGGGGTGCTGCCGCTGTGGCAGGCGCTGGCCCGGCAAAGCGGCGGGGCTGTGGCGTTTGACAGCGGAGCACAGTTTGCCGCGGCTGCATTTTTGCCCCTTTGTCCCGGCTGCCGCATACAAAAATCCCCCAGCACGCAGGAGCTGCTGGAGGATCGGTTCAGTCTGCCTTATCTTTTTTTGTCGGGTTACTGCGCGGGACCGTGGTAAGCATAGCTGCCAGACCGCACAGGCCGATGCAGCCCATGGCCAGGCTGGTCAGCAGGGTTTGTTCAGAGACGCTGCCGCGCACCAGCTCAAAGATGGCCTGCGGCAGTTCGTGGCAGGTTGCAAAGTAAAATGCCAGGCTGCCGTACTGCTGCACCGTGCAGCCATAGGTACCGCCGGGAACATACAGCAGCTTGCACAGCATCCCCACACAAAGCAGCGCGCCCAGCGCCCCCAGCACCCGGAAGGTACAGCCAAGCCGCGCCGATGCCGCCGGGATGATGGAAAACCGCTGGATCAGCACCCACAACAGCGCCGCCGCAGGGATCAGGCACTGTACGGCGTTGGGCGGCATGGCGGTTCCACGCCCTTCCGGAGCCGAAAGAACCCGCCAGCCCATAGCGAAGAACCACACGCCCGCCGCCGCCAGCAGCACCATGCTGGGCCACACCACTGCGGCGCTCAACAGCTGCGAAAGCCCCGCCAGTACCAGCACAGTCCCCGTTACCGCCATCATAACACCCAGCACACTTTTTCTGCCGGGGGCAATTTTTTCATCCGCCCTGCGGCCCATCACAAGCAGTGCCGCCGCGCCAACCAAAGCGGTCCCCCAGCGCGCCGCCGAGGGTCCCACCGTGGGGAAACTGGTTTCCGGGTCCGTAAACAGCGCCAGATCCACAATGCGCAGCGCCAAAAACACCAGGCACAGCGCTACCGCCGGCCACGGCGAATATTTGTTCTTTGATTTTTTCATAGGCCAGCCTTTCCCGCCGGGCATAAATCCCCCTTGCGGCGAATACAATGGTAACAGGCTCCGGGGCCAGGATGCAAGACAAGCCCCGCCAGTGCTATTTATTATACGGTTCTCCGCGGCAAAATGCAAGGTTTTGCCGTGCGCCGCATCTGCCGGAATGGGGGGATCTGCCGTTTTGAAGCGCACACTGCTCTGTGCCGCCCTGCTTACCGCGTTAAGCACTGCGGTGCCGTTTCTCTGCCTGCTGTTCCCCAGTGTTCCGGTACAGGCTGCCCCCACGGTTACGCCGTCCGCCGCGCCAACTGCGACGGCACAGCCGGAGAGTATCCCTGTTCCCTCCACAGCCTCCGCATTTTCCCAAACTATCACCCTGCATGATGAAGCCAGCAATTCCGACTTCACCCTTTCCGCTGTGGATTTTATGGTCGGTGCTGCCGCCTGCGAGATGCCCGCAACCTGGCCGGATGACGCCCTGCTGGCCCAGATGGTTGCCAGCCGCAGCTATGCGTTGTACTTATCCGCTCAGGGGCAGAGCTTTACCGCCAACAGCGCTTTGTGCAGCGGCTGGACCAGCAGCGAGGTTCTGCAAAGCCGCTGGGGCAGTGATTACGCCGCCAACATGCAGCGCCTGCAATCTCTTGCCGCCCGTACCGGGCAGGCGGTACTTTTGTACAACGGTCAGCCTGCCGCTGCCTGCTACCATGCCATCAGCAACGGCCACACCGAAGCCAGCCAGAACGTGTGGGGCGGCCAGCTGTCTTACTTATGCGGCGTGGATTCCGCATGGGACAAGTTTGCCGATGGGTACGAAGTGACCATTCAGTACAGCGCTGAGCAGGTACGCACCGCGCTGGAAGAATTGGGCCTTACCCCCGATGATTCCCCCGAAAACTGGGTCGGCGCTTCCACCTGGGACAAAGCCGGGTATGTGCGCACGCTGGAGCTGTGCGGCCAAACGGTGAGCGGTCTGGATGTGCGCAAGGCCCTTGATCTGCGCAGCGCCTGCTTTGCCATTGCCTGGCGCGGCGGGCAGTTTGTCATCACCACACGCGGGTACGGCCACGGGGTTGGCCTGAGCCAATATGGCGCCAAAGCCATGGCCGAAGGCGGCGCGGGTTGGGAGGACATTTTGGGGTACTATTTTCCGGGAACGGAAATTTCAAGTTAGGAGTTAGGAGGGAGGAGTTAGGAGTTTTCTCAATAATTAGGAATTGGAGGCGAGGACTAGGCACTGCCTATCATCGAACATGATGTGCGTTTTATTTTATCTGTAGGGAACGGTCTATCTCCGGCCTAAGCGCCGGGATTTTCAATCCCGGTTGGCCTCCGAAACGCGCCTGCGGGCGCAGTGACCGTTCCGGAACTCAAATTATACTGCACACAAAACCATCCGTTTGCTTTTTAATTATTTCTATTTTCCGTCTTTTTCACTTTTCCTATGTTTTTACACCTTACCTCTGAACCATTCTTTTTTCCCCTATACAAAAATCACCACGCCCGCAACTGGTCTTTGGGACCGGCTGCGGGCGTGGTGTATTCATCTTATTATAATGTGAACGGCTCTATCGCTTATCAGCCCAATGCCTGGATAGACTGGTTGATGTTGGCGATTTTATCTTCGCTGGCGGCGAGCTTGGTGCGGGTTTCGTTGACCAGCTTTTCGGGGGCGCGCTCCACGAACTTGGGGTTGTTCAGCTGGTTGCGGAACATATTGGCTTCTTTCTCGGCCTTTTCCAGCTCCTTATGCAGGCGCTTGAGTTCCTTTTCGCGGTCGATCAGCTCCATCATGGGGATAAAGCCGCGGGCAGCCGGGGTAACAACGGTCACAACGCCATCGGTGGTGCCGGTGTACTTTTCGGTCAGGGCAACGTCCGTTGCAAAGGCAAAGCGCGCCAGGTAAGCGCCGCCTTTCTGGAAGGCTGCCGGGTTGGCGGTCTCAATGGTCATGCTGGTCTTTTTGGCCGGGTGCACGTTCATATCATTGCGGATGGTGCGCACTGCCTTGATGTAGTCCATCAGCACCTCAAAGTCGGCACATTCCTGCGGCCAAGCGGTCATCTTGCCAGCGTCCGGCCATTCCTGGGTCATGATGGTCTCGGCGCTGCCGGGCAATGCCTGATAGATTTCCTCGGTGATGAACGGCATAAAGGGATGCAGCAGCTTGAGCGCCTTATCCAGCACCCACACCAGCACCTTGCGGGCGGTGTCTGCCTGCTGGGCGTCCTCGCCGTTCAGGCGGGACTTGCAGATTTCGATATACCAGTCGCAGTAGATATCCCAGATAAAGTTTTCCACCTTTTCGGCAGCCAGGCCCAGCTCGTACTTATCCAGGTTGGCGGTCACTTCGGCGGCGGTGCGTGCCAGTTCGGAAAGCACCCACTTATCGCTCATATCCAGCAGTTCTTCGGCGGGCATGCCCGGCTCAAAGTCCTCCGGCAGGTTCATCTGCACAAAGCGGGAAGCATTCCACAGCTTGTTGGCAAAATTGCGGCTTGCTGTCACTTTCTCATCGCTGTAGCGCATATCGTTGCCGGCGGTAGAACCCACCATCAGCATCATGCGCAGGGCATCGGCGCCGTACTCGTCAATAACTTTCAGCGGGTCAATGCCGTTGCCCAGAGATTTGGACATCTTGCGGCCCTGGCTGTCACGCACAATGCCGTGGATCAGCACGGTGTCAAACGGTGCCTTGCCGGTGTAGGCCAGGCCGGAGAAGATCATGCGGGAAACCCAGAAGCCGATGATATCATAGCCGGTCACCAGGGTGTTGGTGGGGTAGAAGTATTTGTAATCCTCAGCGTTCTCATTCGGCCAGCCCAGGGTGCTGAACGGCCACAAAGCAGAGCTGAACCAGGTATCCAGGGTATCGGGGTCCTGGGTCAGGTTGGTGCTGCCGCAGTGCGGGCAGGCCGTGGGGGCAGACTTGGCAACGGTGGCTGCACCACAGTCAGCGCAGTACCATGCCGGAATCTGGTGGCCCCACCACAGCTGGCGGCTGATGCACCAGTCGCGGCTGCCGCGCATCCAGTTCAGATAGTTCTTGGTAAAGCGGTCCGGCACAAACTTGATCTCGCCTTTTTCCACGCTCTCAATGGCGGGCTTTGCCAGGGGTTCCATCTTGACGAACCACTGCTTGGACACCATGGGTTCAATCACGGTATGGCAGCGGTAGCAGGTGCCGACCTCATGCTTCAGCGGCTCGATCTCTTTCAGGTAGCCGGCTTCCTGCAGGTCTGCCACAATGGCCTTGCGGGCCTCGGCGGCAGTCATGCCGGCATACTTGCCGCAGTCCAGCACATCCGGTTCATCGGCGGAAGCATGGCCGCTGGCTTTCAGGGCATCGGCGGCAGCCTTATCATCAGCGCCGGTCATGTGGCCGTCATAGGTCAGCACGCGGATGATGGGCAGGTCATGGCGCTTGCCGACCTCAAAGTCGTTGGGGTCATGGGCAGGGGTGATCTTCACAACGCCGGTACCCTTTTCCATATCGGCGTGCTCATCGCACACGATGGGGATCTCTTTGTTCAGCAGCGGCAGAATGACATGGCAGCCGTGCAGATGAGTATAGCGCGGGTCCTCGCCGTTGATGGCAACGGCGGTATCGCCCAGCATGGTTTCGGGGCGGGTGGTGGCCAGTTCCAGCATCTCGCCGGTCTCCTTGACCGGGTACAGCAGGTGCCAGAAGCTGCCGTCCTTCTCCTCGTATTCCACTTCGGCGTCAGAGATGGAGGTGTTGCAGTGGGGGCACCAGTTCACCATGCGGTTGCCGCGGTAGATCAGGCCCTTATCATACAGGCGCACAAACACTTCTTTCACAGCGTCGGAGCAGCCCTCGTCCATGGTAAAGCGCTCACGCTGCCAGTCGCAGGAGCAGCCCAGCTTTTTCAGCTGGCTGACAATGCGGCTGCCGTAAGTGTTTTTCCATGCCCAGGCGCGCTCCAAAAAGCCATCGCGGCCCAGCATCTCTTTGGTCAGGCCCTCTTCGCGCATGGCGGCAACAACCTTGGCTTCGGTGGCAATGGAAGCATGGTCGGTGCCCGGCACCCACAAAGCGGCATAGCCCTGCATGCGCTTGTAGCGGGTCAGGATATCCTGCCAGGTTTCGTCCATGGCGTGGCCCATGTGCAGCTGGCCGGTAACGTTCGGCGGCGGCATTACGATGGTGAACGGCTTTTTGCTGCGGTCGATCTGGGTGTGGAAATACCCCTTATCGCACCATTCCTGATAAATTCGATCCTCTGTGCCTTTGGGATCATACTGCTTGGCGAGTTCTTTTGCCATGATGGCCCTCCTTGATGTGCGGGACGGAAATAAAAAATCAGGCCGCCCCATGATGTTGTAAACATGGGACGGCCTGACGATGTTCCAAAACATGTTCAGTACCGCGGTACCACCCAAATTGCCTGCCGTTTTATATATGTTTTATATAAAGGTAAGCCACTTGACCGCCCGGTAACGGGGGCGAAACGAAGCAGATTACTGCGCACACGGCGGTTCGCCTGCCCTGCTTGGGGGCGACAAACCGCCGGGCACGCCCTGCCGGTTTTCAGCTGCCCCGGCTCTCTGGAAAGAACGTCTGCCCGCGGAACTCCCCCGCACTGCATTTGGTATCAATATATTACCCCGCCGCAGCGGCATTGTCAAGTGCTGTGCGGCGTACGGTGATATTTCGGCGTTTTTATGCTTTCAGAATCTTCTTGATCTGCTCCAGGTTCTCCGCAAACCAGATTCCTTCCTGCCGCTCTTTTGTCGAAAGCCCGGTTTCGATCATATGATCCAGCAGGGTTTTCAGACCGTTATAATAGCCATTCAGGTTGTACAAAATGCAGGGAGCATCCAGCTGCTTGAGCGATACCTTGGACATGACCTCGGCGATCTCCTCCAGCGTGCCCGTTCCGCCGGGAAACGCAATAAACGCATCGCCCCGCCTGATCATCTCGGTCTTGCGCTCGGTGATGGTTTCCGTCACGATCAACTCCGTCAGACCGTCATATTGCAGGTCATCCTGCATAAACAGGGTGGCCTCCACACCGATCACGGTTCCGCCCGCATCCAGAACACTTTTGGCAATTTCGCCCATCAGCCCGGTTTTGGAGCCGCCATACACCAGCGCGTTCCCGCTTTGGCCAATCCATCGCCCCAGTTCCTGCACTGCCCGTTTCAGCGCCGGGTCATTGCCCTCTTTTGCGCCAAGATATACCGTGATATTCATTGCCTGCTTCTCCTGTTCTTTCTGCCATTTATAACACAGCAGTTCGCAGCCCCGGCTCTCCTATTCCTGCCGCCCTTTCAGCCGGATTGGCGAAAGTTCCAGCACAAAATGTTCCTCCTTTACACCCGTTTCGGGGTAAAACCTTGCCTTGCACACTTCCACCCCGCCAACTGTATAACGGTTGTTTTCCTCGCAGCTGCCCAGCACAACATATTGGCAGGCGCGGTATTCCATCATTCCGTCCGCACCGGATTCCAGTGGGGATGTTTCCAGCGGCTTTTCAATCTCCACGCCAAGCCCCGCCAGGTATTCCGCTGCCGCCGGGTAGGCTGCTTTGACCCGTGCATAATAATTTTTGCAGTTATTGCAGCTGCAAGGTTCCCCCGGCCCCATGGCCTGATAATACTGCCGCGTTTTTTCTGCATCCACCATCATTGAACTTCTCACCTTAAAAATTCCACGGCAGATACGCTGCCAGAACCGCCAGAAATACCGCCGGCAGCATGTTGGCCACCTTCAGCTTTTTGCCCCAGACCAGGTTTACCCCGATGCCAAAAATCAGGATGGAGCCAATTAGGGAAAGATACGAAACCGCCAGATCCGTCATAACCGGCGCTACCAGCCGGGCCAGCAGCGTCATGCAGCCCTCAAACACAAACACCGGTATGGCCGAAAACAGGCATCCCCGCCCCAGCGAGGAGGTCATCACCACAACAATGATAAAGTCCAGCACGGATTTTACCGCCAAAGTGGAATAATCCCCCATCAGTCCATCCTGAATGGACCCCATGATCGCCATAGCCCCGATGGAAACCGTCAGGGATGCCGTTACAAAGGCATTCACAAAGCCAGCGTCCCCGCTGCTGCCGGTTTTGGCTTTCAGCCATTCGCCAAACGCCTCAAACCCGTTTTCAATGCCAATCCGCTCGCCAATCACGGTGCCAACCGCCAGGCACAGCACCACCAGCATGGATTTTCCGCTGTTGATGGCTCCATCCTCGATGCGCAGCATCCCCTCCATCGCGCCCGCAATGGCAATGAACAGAATGCTCACCCCGCAAGCCCGGTTCAGGGATTCCTGTTGTTCCGGCTTGAACCATTTCCCGGCAAATTGCCCCACCAACCCCGCCGCCACAATGCTGACGCTGTTGATGATCGTTCCCAACCCTATCATTTTGCTTCCTCGTTAAAATATGGGGCATGCGCTTTGCAATGCCCCATGTCTTGTTTATTGCTTTTTAGTCCCGGCGGAAAATGTCGCGGGTGTATACCTTTTCTTTCACATCGTCCAGCACGCTGTCGTACCGGTTGGCAATGATTGCCTGGGACATTGCCTTGAACTGTTCCAGGTCGTTCACCACTTTGCTGCCAAAGAACGTTTCCCCATCGTTCAGCGTCGGCTCATAGATGATCACCGTTGCCCCCTTTGCCTTTACGCGCTTCATCACGCCCTGGATGGAGCTCTGGCGGAAGTTATCGCTGTTGCTCTTCATCGTCAGGCGGTATACCCCGATGGTCACCGGCTTTTCCTGTGCGGCATTATAGTCGCACTCCTCACCGTAATCATAGTACCCGGCCAGGCGCAGCACACGGTCCGCAATAAAATCCTTGCGGGTGCGGTTGCTTTCCACGATTGCGCCGATCAGATTTTCCGGTACATCGGCATAATTGGCCAGCAGCTGCTTGGTATCTTTGGGCAAGCAGTAGCCACCGTAACCAAAGCTGGGATTGTTGTAATGGCTGCCAATGCGCGGATCCAGGCAAACGCCATCAATGATATCTCTGGTGTTCAGGCCCTTGCTTTCGGCATAAGTATCCAACTCGTTAAAATAGGCCACGCGCAGCGCCAGATAGGTATTGGCAAACAGCTTGACCGCCTCGGCCTCGGTAAAGCCCATGTACAGGGTATCCACATCCTGCTTGATGGCCCCCTCCTGCAAAAGCCCGGCAAATGTATGGGCGGCTTCTACCAGGTGCGGGTCGTTGGGGTCGGTGCCCACAATAATGCGGGAAGGGTACAGGTTGTCATACAGTGCTTTGCTTTCCCGCAAAAACTCCGGGCTGAACATAATGTTCTTGCTGCCGGTTTTCTTGCGGATCTGCTCCGTGTAGCCAACCGGAATGGTAGATTTGATTACCATAACCGCATTGGGGTTCACCTTCATGACCAGGTCGATGACAGATTCCACCGCAGAGGTATCAAAGTGCTGGGTCTTGCTGTCATAATTGGTCGGCGCCGCAATCACAACAAAATCCGCATCGCGGTAGGCCGCTTCCCCGTCCAGCGTGGCGGTCAGATCCAGGTCCTTTTCCGCCAGGTATTTTTCAATGTATTCATCCTGAATGGGGGACTTCCTGTTGTTGATGCTGTCTACCTTGCTTTTGATCAGATCCACCGCACAAACCGTGTGGTGCTGTGCAATCAGGCACGAAATTGACAGACCCACATAGCCTGTACCCGCAACTGCAATTTTCATATGGTTCCCGCCTTATTTTGTATTTTTACTTTGCTTATATGTTAACCGTACCATCCAACCAGCCAACGGTTTTACCGTCCCTGTTCAGAACAGGGCCAACACAAACCGCTGCATATAAAATACAGAAAGTACCGCAATTTCAGACTGTCAAAAAAAATTTTGCAGGGGCGCATTGTGCGCCCGATAGCATTTACCCTGTGAGCAGCCCAGCGAATGACTTTCATTCGTTGAATTATTAGGGTGTATCTGAAACGTCGAAAATATCGTCTGTTTCTACAAACGCAAAATCCTGCTTGTGTTTGCGAAATATCCGCCATTTTCTTTGTTTTCAGATACACCTTCGAGAAACGTTATCCACCCCTACATACTCTATAAGAGAAAGACACCTTTTTTCGACACACTGCACACTTTTATTTGTACATATTTTTGTTTCTATTATATCATAGTCCCCGCCAAAATGAAACACCTCACCCCCGATGAACAAACCTATTTGCGTTTTGTCCGATTTTCTCTTCGCACTTGGCAATCCCATGTTCCGCGTGCTATACTGAACCCAAAGAGACAAGATTCCTATCTGTAAAAGGTCCTGCCTGTTCTCCGCCGGATCCTTCTTGTTTTCCATATGTATTTTTATTATCATTTATACAATATGTATCTTTCATAAACTGTATTAAGCGAGGTAACCTCCATGCCTGCTTCTCACCATTCACTTTCCCTTACCCCGCTGCGGGTTCTCGCCTGCCTGGCGCTGCTTTCTGTTGTGGCAGCTGGCATTGCCATCACTGTCATTTTGTCCCAAAGCACCAACCCCATGTTTTCCATCCGGCGGGAAGTCATCGTCCCCGATTTGTCTGGCATGGACTGGCAGCAGGCCCAGGTTGAACAGAGCGCCGCCCAGCTTTCCATCGTGTGGGATACCCGCTACTCTGCCCAAGCGGAAGGCATCGTCATCGCCCAAAAGCCCACCGCGGGCAGCACCGTCAAACAGGGGCAAAAACTCATACTGTCCGTCAGCAAAGGGCCAAACACCATCACCGTACCGGATTTGAAAAGCCAGAACCGTTCCGATGCCACCCAGACCCTGCGGGACGCCGGTTTTACCGTTTCCGTCGATTATATCCGCAACGATCCCACCCTGCAGGCCGATACCGTTATTCTGCAATCTCCTGCCGCCGGCACCGCACTGGAAGCCGGGGACTGTATTACCCTTACCGTTGCCCGTGCCGTACCAGACCCGTTCCGCCAGGTGCCGTCCCTGCTGGGCATGTCGGTCGCCGAAGCGCGCCGCCGCCTTGCCATCGTGGAGCTGCTGCCCACTCTGACCCCCTCCAATCTGACCGAGGGCACCATCACCGCGCAGGATCCCCTGCCCGGCACCCTTTTGCACCGCAACGCCCATGTGCGGCTTGTCACAAAATAGTTTGTCGCACTATCGTTCAAAACCAGTTTTCTTTAGAAAAATCAAAAAAAATCCTTGACTTTCCGCTGCCGTATGCTATAATAAATGAGCACTTGAGGTTAGGCGCTCCGCCAACCGCCTGTGAACTGAATAAGATGCGCTGGTAGCTCAGCTGGATAGAGTGTCTGACTACGAATCAGAAGGCCGGGGGTTCGAGTCCCTTCCAGCGCACCAAGAAAAGCAACGATTAAACGTTATGTTTGTCGTTGCTTTTCTTTTTTGTTAACAAAGCACCTTGCATTAGGCGCTTATTTGGCGCTTAAATCTTTTGAGGATATAATATAGTAGAATGATATGCCCCCTATATAGCGAACAGTGAAATAAAACACTGAAAGCTATATAGGGGGCATATCAGTCAGGCTTTTTGTGCAAATTTTTATTTGTC
>ERZ1026884.1705-NODE-1705-length-11299-cov-9.242529_pt1 | contig 11299 bp, 8 predicted proteins | sample MGYA00380172_ERZ1026884 | MGnify/ENA primary metagenome ERZ1026884 (study PRJEB33269, sample SAMEA4719808) | human gut metagenome | biome: human-associated habitat; feature: organic feature; material: feces | place: Cameroon | collected 2013-10 ... | reverse complement strand
CCATCCATGTGACAGCCCGCGATAAGGGACAGGTGAGAAGTCTGCCTCCATTCGTTTTCCATGTAAGAAAACTTCCAGACCCAACCGCTTATATTGCGATGGGTACAGACAGATTTAGAGGAGGTGCCCTATCGAAAGGCGCTCTGATGGGTGCTCCTGGCATTCATGCAGCCATAGACGACGGACTCCTTGATATTCCGTTCAAGGTACTGGGCTTCGAAACCGTATTCTTCGATAATATGGGCAATGCCATACCTCTGGCTTCTGCGGGTTCCAGTTTCTCGGAACGCCAGCGCGAAGAGTTCAGAAAGCTGTCAAGAAACCGTCGCTTCTATATCTCGCATATCAGGGCTGTAGGTCCTGACGGAATCACCCGAAATCTGCCGGCGGCGATGGAAGTTATCGTCAGGTAACATAATGTTCAAAGTTTAAAGTTCAAAGTTCAATGTAATGAAAAAGATATTATTCATATTCATGCTTTTGGGAATGGTGCAGAGCATCATGGCACAGCCAGCGGCTCGCAGAAAGCAGGCTCAGCAAAAGGCACAACAGTCGAATGCTGATAATATGACCTTGCGTGCCAAACTCTATTTCCCTACAGCCATCCCGATGGATGAGGACGTGGTTTGGAGAAGAGACATCTATCGTGAACTCAATCTCACAGATGATGCCAATGCTGCCTTGTATTATCCTGTAGAGCCAACAGATGGTAAGATGAATCTCTTTACCTATATCTTTAAACTGATGTTTACGGGTAGAGTGCCTGTTTATCAGTATCGTATGGATGGTAATGAAGATTTTTCTGCCGCCAACCGTCTTACTCCGAAAGCATTCGTAGATAATTATCATATCTACTACGAGAAGACTGATAACGGGAAGGTGCATATTGATGACAGCGATATTCCATCAGCAGAAGTGAAGGCTTACTATGTGAAGGAGACTTCTTACTATGACCAGAAAACAGCTTCTTTCCATACCAAGGTATTGGCTTTGTGCCCTATCATGACCCGTAATGATGACTTTGGAGATGTTGGGAATAAGTATCCCCTCTTTTGGGTGAAGTATGATGACTTAGCTCCTTTCCTGGCTAAGCAGCAGCTGATGACCAGTAATGTGAACAATGCAGCTGTGATGAGTGCAGAAGATTATTTTACCAAGAATCTGTATCGGGGTAAAATCTACAAGACCAACAATATGCAGGGAAATACCCTGGCACAATACTGTTCTTCGGATACAGCTATGGCGAAGGAACAGAAACGCATAGAAGCTGAGTTGGCTGCCTTTGAAAAGAATATCTGGGGTAATCAGGCTCGGAAGGATTCGCTTGACAGTATTGCCAAGGCAGAAAAAAATATGGATGCCAAAACTCTGAAGAAAAGCCGTAACAGAAGAAGTGGTTCTGCATCTAAACCAGCTAAGACTTCTACAGTTAAAAAACGCAGATCAGGAGGAAGTAACGTTTCTTCTGGTGGCTCGGCTAGAGTAACGGTTCGTAGAGAACGTCATTAATTTATATAAGAATTAAAGTAAATATAGAATGAAGAAAGTTTTATCAGTATTGATGCTTGTAGCAGCCATGATGTTTGCTACAAATGCAAATGCCCAGATTAAGTTTGGTTTGAAGGGCGGTTTGGATGTTACTAACATGTCTTTGAGTAACGATGTATTCGATGCATCTAACAAGACTGGTTTCTTTGTAGGTCCAATGGTAAAGGTTACTATCCCTATTGTTGGTCTGAGCTTTGATGCTGCTGCCTTGTACGACCAGAAGGAAGCTAAGGTGTCTGTAGCTGATGCAGAGACAACAATGACTCAGAAATCTCTTAATATCCCAGTAAACGTACGTTATGGCTTCGGCTTGAGCAGCTTGGCTAATGTTTTCGTTTTCGCTGGTCCACAGTGGGGTATCAATGTTGGTGACAAGAACTTCAAGTGGAATGATAATAGTTCTTATTCTTTGAAGAAATCAAACTTCAGTGTAAACGTAGGTCTGGGTGTTACCTTGATGAGCCATCTCCAGCTCTCTGCAAACTATAACATTGCTTGCGGTAAGACTGCTGATGCAACCTGGAAGAATGTAAGCAGTAATGTTATTGAGAAGGGTAACAGTAAGAATAACTGTTGGCAGATTGCTTTGGGTTATTGGTTCTAATCCCATAAAAGAACAGGACAGATTATGGGTGAGAACATCGTATGTTTTCGCCTAGTACATCTTAAAATATATAAAAGCAGGTATCCGATGATGGGTATCTGCTTTTTTTTTGCTAACTTTGCAAGTCGAAAGTCTGAATGGCAGATATTTCAAGGTTAAAGAAGATTAGATATGAAATACGTAGATGTGATATTACCCCTTCCGCTCGACGGAACCTTTACTTATTCTGTCCCTGATGGGATGGAAGGGAAAGTTGTGCCCGGGGTACGCTTGCTGGTTCCTCTTGGTAAAAGTAAGAAATATATCGCAATGGCTACCCGACTGCATGATGATAAGCCTGCATTCTCCTGCAAACCTATTGAGGCGGTACTTGACAATACGCCTTCGCTTTTGCCTCAGCAGATGAGATTGTGGCAATGGATTGGCTATTATTATATGGCTCCTTTAGGCGATGTCTATAATGCTGCCATGCCGGGTGGTTTGAAATCTACAGAGAAATTCAAACCCAAGATGGAACTCTATGTGGAACTTGCCAGCACATACCGTAGTGAGCAGGCTCTTCACGTAGCGCTCAACTTGGTGCAGAGAGCCTTGAAACAAGCCAAAGCCCTGACAACCTTTCTGAGTCTCTCGCATTGGGACAGTCTTGATGGTGATACGCCTAGAGAAGGCATTAAAAAAGTGACCAAGGAAGAACTGATGAATGAGAGCCATTGTACGGCAGCTGTTGTCAAGGCGCTTATCGACAGGGGAATTCTCTTTACTTACGAGTTGGAAATAGGACGATTGAATACGAATGGAGAATCTCATCTTGAACTTATCAAACAACTTTCCTTGGCACAGCAAGATGCCTATAATGGAATCCTGATGCAAATGATGAAAAAGGATGTCGTATTGCTCCATGGTGTGACATCCAGCGGAAAGACGGAAATCTATATTCATCTTATCAGAAAAGCCATAGAGGAGCATAAGCAGGTGCTCTATCTTCTGCCGGAAATCGCTTTGACCGTACAAATCATGGAACGTCTGCATAGAGTCTTCGGCGACCGCCTGGGCATCTATCATTCTAAATATAGTGATGCTGAGCGTGTAGAAATCTGGCAGAAACAACTCTCAGATCACCCTTATGATCTAATCCTAGGCGCAAGAAGTGCCGTCTTTCTGCCTTTTAAGAATTTGGGACTCGTCATCATAGACGAAGAGCACGAGACTTCTTTCAAGCAACAGGATCCTGCTCCGCGATACCATGCCAGAAGTGCTGCCATTGTGCTTGCCAAGATGTATGGGGCAAAGACATTATTGGGTACGGCAACGCCTTCGATGGAAAGCTATTATAATGCGCAGCAAGGCAAGTATGGCCTGGTAGAACTGAAGACAAGATACAAAGGTGTCCAGTTGCCGGAAATTCAGGTGGTAGATGTAAAAGACTTGCGCCACCGTAAGATGATGAGCGGTCCTTTCTCTCCACAGCTACTGGCTGCAGTAAGAGACGCTTTGAAGAATGGGCAACAGGCAATCCTCTTTCAGAATCGTCGTGGCTTTGCGCCGATGGTAGAATGTAAGGTATGTGGTTGGGTGCCGAAATGCAAGAACTGTGATGTCTCGCTCACGTTGCATAAGAGTATCAATCTGCTGACTTGCCATTATTGTGGTTACACTTATCCGGTTCCTACAGAATGTCCTAACTGTGGCAGTACGGAAATCATGGGCCGCGGTTTTGGTACCGAGAAGATAGAAGACCAGATAGCAGAAATCTTTCCGGAAGCCAAGATTGCCAGAATGGATTTGGATACGACACGTACACGAAATGCTTACGAACGACTGATCGCAGACTTCTCAGAAGGCAGGACGAATCTTCTGATAGGTACGCAAATGGTTTCTAAGGGTCTCGATTTCGATAAGGTGAGTGTAGTGGGCATCCTGAATGCAGATTCAATGCTCAACTATCCCGATTTCCGCGCCTACGAGCATGCTTTTATGATGATGGCACAGGTGAGTGGTAGAGCTGGAAGAAAAGGTAAGCGTGGTTTGGTGATTCTCCAGACCAAGAATCCTACCTTGCCGGTAATCGGACAGGTGGTGCATAATGATTATGAAGGCTTGTATCAGGGTATCCTGGAGGAGAGAAGAATTTTTCATTATCCACCATTCTTCCACCTGATTAATGTGTATGTAAAACATAAATATGATAAGGTATGCGAGCAGGCTAGCCATGAGCTCAGCAAAACGCTGAGAGGCTGGTTTGGCGGTCGTGTACTGGGACCCGATAAACCTGCTGTAGCTAGGGTTAAGACGATGAACATTCGAAAGATTGTTATCAAACTGGAAAATGGTATTGACCAGCAGAGGGTGAGAGAATATCTGAAGTTTGCTCAGCAACAGATGGGAAAAGATCCGAGATATGGAGCGCTGCAGATTTATTATGATGTAGACCCGTTGTAAGTTGTCCGAACAACCTTTTCTCTGGTAGAATTGTGGAAAATGGGATTGATAAATAAAAAGAAAAAGGCTATCCGTTACTTGTTGCAAGAACGGGTAGCCTTTTAATTATGATAATTGTAGTTATGTTTAGAAGTTGATGTCAAGACCTACTGCGAAAACATTGTTGTTACGTGTGTAGTCTGAACCGTAGGTCTTTCCAATTTGCTCTACCTTCTCTGAGGTCTTTTTGTGCTGATAGAAGGTGTGGAAGTAAGCCACGTTCAAGTCCATCTTCTTGTTGATGTGATAAACACCACCAACTGCTACAGAGTTTGAACTGACAACGAATGACTTGTCGTCCATGTATTCATCGCTCAAGCCATAGTTGGTATTCTGCCAACCTGTACTCAAGGTAATCTTCTTGTTTACATCTACCTCGACACCGGCATTGTACTCTAATGTACCACGCTTCAATTCCTTGTTGCGATTCTTATAAGATGTTGCATTCTTGTCGTCGAACCAGTGGAAACCAACGTTTACTCTAACAGCATCGACAGGGCTATAACCAACGCCGAGTGCCAGGTAAGCTGGGATATCACCAGCAATCTTCTTGCCATCCTCGTATTCGCCGATAGCCTCTTCGAGCTCGGTGTCGAATTGAGTCTTCAAACCAGCCATTGTCTTTACTACATCACCATTAGTTAAAACTGCTTGAGTAGTTTTTGTTGCTTTAGCTTGAGCATTCTCTGGAGTCATACCCTTATTTGTGAATACCTGAGTCAATGTTCCAACCATCTGTCTGGACAAGTTGTCTGGGAGGGCACTGATACTAGGAGCCTGATTTACAGACTTGTTCTTCAAACGTATGCGAGTCTTGAACTCATATTTTGCAGAGAAGTTCCACTTGCCTGTCTTGAAGTCTACACCGATGATAGGAGTAAAGCCGATGCCGCTCTGGTCACAGCTCAATTCAATGTTGGCTGCATTTTCCTTGTTAGGGTCGAGCACCTTGTAAAGAGGCATGTTGCCTACCTTGATGTTTTCAACATATCCATAGTAGTTTGTTGAAGCATAGACGCCACGTACACCTGCAAATGCGCTGAAGTTATCGCAGAATTTATATGCAGCACCTACAGAGAGACCGTAATAGTACTGACGGCCATGCATATAGCTATTGTAACTATATTCGCCTTTCTGACCGAAAGCCTGGTCGGTTGTAAACATTTTCATGTCTGGCTGTCCAAGTGTATTACCCAATACATTGTCAACCGTTCTTGCCAAACCGCAAGCTGCCATTGCTGTCTCTGCTACGATCTTCTCGAAAGAGCCAAGACCATTGTCGAAGGTACACTTACCACCGCCACCTGTGAGGGCAAAGCTAGCCTGGAGTGACCATCTACCTTTATTATAAGCATACTGGAATGAAGGGATGACAGGCGCAAAAGCCTCACCCTTGAAAGTACGAGGAGTAATAGGATTGTTCACATTGTTGGTGAACAATGCATAATCATTTTCAATACTACGTGTCTGGTAAGCCAACTGCCAGTTGATGGCGAGATGGTGACCTTCACCCATGAATACAACTCCGGCTGGATTGTAATAAACACCGTCGATACCAATTGAAGCCTCACGGCTCATCATTCTATTGAATGCTACATGTTGATTGGTGTTGGTGAGCAAACCGCCTGCAAAAGATGGGGTTGCACAAGCCATCGCAATGGCAAAACCAACTAATTTTAGTTTCTTCATCTTAATAATATTAAATAAAAACGTCCGCAAAGGTAACTATAATGTTCTATTTTACTATTGCTTTTCTGAAATATTTAAAACATATTAACGCAAAAAGCCCTTTCTCTTGCACAGATTTTTTAAAGTGTGCAAGAAAAAGGGCAATAAAAACTTCACGAAGCGTATCTTTACTCTTGTTCTTTCGGCTCTTGGATCGCCTTTTTGCCGGCATTCTGTCTTACGTTTAAGTGAGGATACGAAATACGGGTATGGTAAATAGCCTTGAGTCGTTCGATGAGTACCTGTTTAGCGAGCGCAATGTCTCGGAACGTGATAGGGCACTCCTTGAAGAAACCATCTGCCACCTGTCCGTCGATGAGTTTATTGACGAGGTTGCTGATGCTTTCTTCAGTATATTCGTTAAGAGAGCGCGAAGCCGCTTCAACCGTATCTGCCATCATCAGGATTGCCTGTTCGCGGGTAAATGGGTTCGGTCCTGGATATTGGAACTGTGACTTGTCAATCACCTCAGTAGGGTGGGCATTACAGTAATTAATATAGAAATACTTGGTGATGCCCGTTCCGTGATGAGTAGTGATGAAATCCTTTATGATGCCTGGCAAGCCAATCTTCTCTGCCATCTTCAGACCTTCTGAAACATGGCTTATGATAATCTGTGCACTCTCAAGGTCGCTCAACTGGTCGTGAGGATTAACGCCCACCTGATTCTCTGTGAAGAAAACAGGGTTTGTCATCTTACCGATATCATGATAGAGTGCTCCGGTACGTACCAGGAGACTGTTAGCTCTGATGCGGTTGGCAATCTCTGCTGCCAGGTTACCTACGGTGATAGAATGCTGGAAGGTGCCTGGAGCAATCTCACTCAGGTTGCGGAGTAATCCCTTGTTGGTATTTGACAACTCGAAAAGTGTAACATTAGATGTAAATCCAAACATCTTTTCTATAATGTACATGAGCGGATAAGAGAGTAGCAGGAAGATGCCGTTTACGGTAAAGTAGGTATACATGCTGGCATCTACGTTGAACACCTGGTTGTCCTGCATCAGCTGAAGGGCAAGATATACTACACTGCTGGCTATAGTTACCAACAGGGCTGTGATGAATATCTGCGAGCGCTTGCTGAGTTCACGCAAACTGTAAATAGCAACAAGACCTGCTACCAGCTGTACGATGATAAACTCGTACTGGTACTTTACCGCTGCTGCACAAATAAGAATCATCGTAACGTGGCTGATAAAGGCTGTACGCGAGTCCATAAACACACGTACGAAGATAGGCGCCATGGCAAATGGGATGATATAGACGCTGAAGAAATTGTGTTTCATCATGAGTGACACAAAGATAGGGAACAGCGTAATCATCGCATAAAGCATGGTAATGCTGCGCGGCTTATCAAAATAGTCTTTTCTGAAAAGTGAGAGATAAGAGGTAAACAGCATGACAAGAATGAAGATAAACAGTACCTGTCCGATGATAGTGGTTGTCAGCTCTTCCTGGGTAGAACTGCGGCGCTTCATCTCCTTATCGAATGAATTGAGCACCCGATAGGTGTTGTTCGTAATCACTTCACCACGATCCACAATCTTCTGTCCGCTCATCACCATTCCGCTTGCCAGTGGAATGCTGCTCATCATGTCGGCTTTCTCTGCCTCGCTTCTTCCCTTATCGTATATGACGTTGGCTTCAACATAATTATTGAGGTTGCAACGGGATAAAAGCTGTCGCTGGGTTGCCAGTTTCTCATCGTAGAAGATGCGTTCGTAAGCGGCAATAGTAGAGTAGAACGAACCGATAGGTACGCTCTTCACATTCTTTCCGTTGATAATTCGTATCATACTGGTAGAATCTTTGTAGATACGATTATATTCCGTGGTAGCGATGATGCCGGTCTGATAAAGGCGCTGAAGCTGGTGGGCTATGAGTCCCACATATTCTTTTGGCAAACCTGGTACACCTTGGCTGAAGTCGTGCAGGAAACGGCTCACCTGTTCGCTGCCGATGGATTCATTGACAGTATAATAAGGTTGGAATTGCTTCATCAGCGAATCCTGTTCACGCTTGATGGCTTCATCGGTCTTATAGATCGGAAAGTCAAATTTTGCGATGACGGAACCATACATCCATGGCTTTCCAACATCGTACCTGAACATCCTTCCTTCGTTGCGAGGAAGGAACCAAACAATGATAGCAACGGTAATTAATATCAAAACCGTTTTTGTGGCGAAATTGCGCCAATAGTTCTCTTCTGGGTTGTTAAATATGCTCATTTTCCTACTTTTTTCTTACTTATTTCGTTTTACAGTGCGAAAATACGAAAAAAAACGGCTAAAATCGCAAAAAAAGATGTAAATTTGCAGAAAAATTTGAAAATAGCTATAAAAAGACATGGCAGATAGAAAAGTAAGGGTGCGTTTTGCCCCTAGTCCAACGGGTGCATTGCACATTGGCGGTGTTCGTACCGCTCTGTATAATTATTTGTTTGCTCGCCAACATGGAGGTGAGCTGGTGTTCCGTATTGAGGATACAGATTCTCATCGTTTCGTGCCTGGAGCCGAAGAATATATCCTGGAATCTTTCAAGTGGCTGGGTATCCAGTTTGACGAGGGTGTAAGTTTCGGTGGAGAGCATGGACCTTATCGCCAGAGTGAACGTCGTGATATCTATAAGCAGTATGTTCAGCAGCTCCTGGATAATGATAAGGCGTATATTGCTTTTGATACTCCTGAGGAGTTGGAAGCGAAACGTGCCGAAATCCAGAATTTCCAGTATGATGCTCATACTCGTATGCAGATGCGCAACTCTCTGACTCTTTCTAAGGAAGAGGTTGATAAGCTGATTGCTGACGGAAAGCAGTATACTGTACGTTTCAAGATTGAACCGGGACAGGAAATTCACGTGAACGATATGATTCGTGGTGACGTGAAGGTAATGAGTGATATCCTGGATGATAAGGTACTTTATAAGAGTGCTGATGAATTGCCAACTTATCACCTTGCAAATATCGTAGACGACCACCTGATGGAAATCTCTCATGTAATCCGTGGTGAGGAGTGGTTGCCTAGTGCGCCTTTGCACGTACTTCTTTATAAGGCTTTCGGTTGGGAAGATACCATGCCTCGTTTTGCGCATCTTCCTTTGCTTCTTAAGCCTGAAGGTAAAGGTAAGCTGAGTAAGCGTGATGGCGACCGCCTCGGTTTCCCGGTATTCCCGCTGGAGTGGCATGATCCTAAGACTGGCGAGGTTTCTTCCGGTTATCGTGAGAGTGGCTACTTCCCAGAGGCTGTAGTCAACTTCCTGGCGCTCCTCGGCTGGAATCCTGGTACAGAACAGGAAATCTTCTCTCTTGATGAACTGGTGAAGGCTTTTGATATTTCACGTTGCTCTAAGGCTGGTGCCAAGTTTGACTTCAAGAAGGGAATCTGGTTCAACCACGAATACATTCTGATGAAGAGCGATGATGAAATAGCTAACCTCTTTGCCCCTATTGTTGCCAACAATGGTGTAGAGGAAACTCTGGACCGCGTAAAGCAGGTGGTACACATGATGAAGGATCGTGTGAACTTCGTCTATGAACTGTGGCCATTGTGTTCTTTCTTCTTCATTGCTCCTACAGAGTATGATGCTAAGACAGCCAAGAAGCGCTGGAAGGAATATTCTGCACAGCAGATGACAGAACTTGCTGATGTGCTTGAAGGTATTGAGGATTTCTCTATCGAAGGTCAGGAACCTGTCGTGATGAAATGGGTAGAGGATAAGGGCTATAAGCTGGGTGATGTGATGAACGCATTCCGTCTGACTCTCGTAGGTGAGGGGAAGGGCCCGGGTATGTTCGATATCTCAGCCTTCCTTGGCAAGGAGGAAACTCTGCGCCGTCTTCGCAAGGCAATCGAAGTTTTGGGTTAATTCACAATAATTTCTCTCTGAATGGCTTTCTGCAGCATATTGCTGAAGGCTATTCAGAGAGTTCACGTATTTATAGATAGTAACCAATATAAAGAAATATCATGATCTATAATATCGTAATATATTTCGTCCTTTGGGGCATAGCCATTGCAAGTCTGTTTAATGAAAAGGTGCGCAAGATGTGGCGTGGTGAGCGTGAGGCTTTCAAAATATTGAAGCAGAAGGTGGATCCTAACGCTAAGTACATTTGGTTTCATGCTGCATCGCTCGGTGAGTTTGAACAGGGACGACCTTTGATGGAACGTATCCGCAAGGACTATCCTCAGTATAAGATCCTGCTTACCTTCTATTCTCCTTCAGGTTATGAGGTGCGCAAGAACTATGAGGGAGCTGACATCATCTGTTATATGCCGGTGGATACTAGGTTGAACGCCATCCGTTTCCTTAGATTGGTACGTCCTGTGATGGCTTTCTTCATCAAGTATGAGTTCTGGTCTAATTTCCTTCATATCCTGAAGCATCGCAACATTCCTACCTATAGTGTGAGCAGTATCTTCCGTGAGGATCAGGTGTTCTTCAAGTGGTATGGCAGGAATTATGCCAATGTACTGAAGTGTTTTACCCGTTTCTTCGTGCAGAATGAGGAAAGCAAACGATTGCTCGAAAGCATCGGCATCAAGGATGTGGATGTGGTAGGAGATACCCGTTTCGACCGTGTACTCCAGATTAAGCAGGCGGCTAAACATCTGCCTATCTGCGAGGCTTTCAGAAGTGGGGTGGCTGGTTCTGATTCTGCTGCGTCTTCTGAGAAAGCATCTCGTCCAGACTACAAGGTCTTCGTGGCTGGTAGTTCATGGCCTCCAGATGAGGAAATCTTTATCCGTTTCTTCAATGAGCATAAGGATTGGCGACTGCTGATTGCTCCTCATGTGATTGCTGAGGAACATCTGAAGCTGATTCTTTCTCTCTTGAAGGATAAGAAGGTGGTACGCTATACTAAGACTACTCCTGAAGAAGCTGCCAAGGCTGATGTGCTGATTATCGATTGCTTCGGATTGCTGAGCAGCATGTATA
>ERZ1026884.1699-NODE-1699-length-11334-cov-8.620268_pt1 | contig 11334 bp, 10 predicted proteins | sample MGYA00380172_ERZ1026884 | MGnify/ENA primary metagenome ERZ1026884 (study PRJEB33269, sample SAMEA4719808) | human gut metagenome | biome: human-associated habitat; feature: organic feature; material: feces | place: Cameroon | collected 2013-10 ... | reverse complement strand
CACGATAATTCAGGGCGTGCATTATCGGCTGCACCTCAGCAATTCAAGCAAACTTGATTGCGTTCGGTTTGCACAATCTCACCTCTTACAATCTTTTCTGAAGATGGATTAGAGGACAAAAATAAACTCTTTAATATTAAACACATATAGAAAATATGCTTAATCATTCATCTTACCATAATTCAATCGGGGGGGGTAATTTTGATCATACAGAATTAACCCTTTCTACTTTAGCGAGTATAAAAAGACGGTTGTCATTGTGCATTGGCGCAATGGCAGCCGTCTTTTTGTGTGTTTTGAGTGTGGCTTGTTCGCCCGACGAGGGTACTGAGTATCAGGGCAAAAAAGAGGTGAAGCAACCCAAAGACTCCACTACATATACAGGTGGCAGTAGCTTTGAATTTGACACCGAGGACGAGGACTCAATAATGATCGACTTGAATTCTTAATTTTCAAGAAACGTACAGATAATCGCTAAAAACATACAGAAATGGCAAAAAAATCCACACAAAAAGGTACAACCAGCATAGGTTTTGAAGACAAAATATGGAAGGCTGCCGACATTTTGCGAGGCTCGATCAGTGCTTCGCAGTATAAGAACGTGGTGTTAGGACTTATATTTTTGAAATACATCAGCGACCAGTTTGAACAAAAATATAAGGAACTCTTAGCAGACCCCTTGGCTGACCCAGAAGACAAGGACGAATATTTGGCAGACAACATTTTCTTTGTTCCCCAAGCTTCGCGCTGGGAGGTAATAAGCGCTGCTGCCAATACTCCCGAAATTGGCGTTGTGATAGACAATGCGTTTACCCAATTAGAGAGCGAGAATCTGCGACTAAAGGGCATCTTGCCCAATGGTTATGCTGCACCCGAAATAGACAAAGTAAAATTGGGTGAGGTAGTTACGCTCTTTACCAATATCGAAATGCTTGATGCTGGCGATGAAAAAGACCTTATGGGTCGCGCCTACGAATATTGCCTTAGTAAGTTTGCCAAATTAGAGGGCAAGAATGGAGGAGAGTTCTATACTCCCTCGTGCATTGTGCGTACCTTGGTCGAGATATTAGAGCCCTACGAAGGTCGCGTGTACGACCCCTGTTGTGGTTCGGGCGGTATGTTTGTGCAGAGCGCCAAATTTATTGAACGTCACCAAGGCAATTTGCGAAAAATCAGCATTTATGGCCAAGAATTTAATAACGAAACTTGGAAATTGGCGCAAATTAACCTTGCCATTCGTGGATTGGAAGCCGACCTTGGTCCTACCAATGCCGACTCATTCCTAAACGACCAACACCCCACGTTGAAAGCCGACTTTATTCTTGCCAATCCTCCCTTTAATTTGAAGGAGTGGGGACAACCCAGATTGCTTGAAGATGCACGTTGGGCGTATGGCATACCACCTGAGGGCAATGCCAACTTTGCTTGGATGCAGCACATGATTTATCACCTCTCGCCTGTGGGCAAAATCGGTTTGGTGTTAGCTAATGGTGCGCTTTCGAGTCAGACAGGAAGCGAAGGCGCTATTCGTAAAGCAATCGTAGAAGCCGACTTGGTAGAAGGCATTATCGCTCTGCCTTCGCAGTTGTTTTATAGCACCCAGATCCCCGTGAGCCTTTGGTTTATCAATCGCGACAAGAAGCAGAAGGGCAAGACCGTGTTTATAGATGCTCGCAATATGGGTACGATGGTAGACCGCACTTTGCGTGAATTGATGCCCGATACCGATATTAAAAAGATTGTTGACACCTTCCATGCCTATCAGCAGGGAACACTCGAAGACGAAAAAGGCTTCTGTGCGGTATGTACCACTGAGCAGATTGCAGCCCAAGATTTCATTCTTACCCCTGGTCGTTATGTCGGCATTGCCGAAGACGAGGGCGATGGTGTGCCTTTCAACGAAAAAATGACCCAACTGACACAATCTCTTTCGCAATTGTTTGCAGAAAGCAAAAAGCAAGAGGAGGAGATTAGAACGCAGTTGAAGAAAATTGGATGGGAGGTGTAAGTATGGAGTTTACTACATATACGCTTGGCGAAGTTTGCTCTCGGCTTAGTTCGGGTAAAAGCATCAAGGCTGCAGAAATTTTTCCTGCTGGAAAATATCTTGTTTATGGAGGAAATGGTCTTAGAGGATATGCTGATAGAAGCAACTTTGAAGGAGAATGTGCAATAATTGGAAGACAAGGAGCATATTGTGGAAATGTAAGATATTTCAAAGGTGAAGCTTATATGACAGAACATGCTGTTGTATGTCAGGCAAATGAGAAAGCTGATACATACTATCTTTCTGCGCTTCTTTCTACTTTGCATTTGGAAAGATTATCAGGTCAGTCCGCACAACCAGGGTTGGCTGTTGGAACTCTTTCTGTGCAAGAAATCAATCTGCCTTCTCTTGACGACCAACGCCGCATTGCCTCCATCCTTTCTTCTCTCGACCGAAAAATCGAGTTGAACAACAAGATCAATGCTGATTTGGAAGAGATGGCGCAGGCTATTTTCAAGAATTGGTTCGTTGACTTTGAGCCTTTCAAGGATGGTAAGTTCGTGGAGAGCGAATTGGGAATGATTCCTGAAGGGTGGAAAGTTTCTCAAATAATAGATATTCCTCATATTTTAGAAACAGGTAGACGTCCCAAAGGAGGGGCTGTGGAAGAAGGCATTCCTAGTGTTGGAGCAGAACATGTGAAAGGAATGTGCTCTTATGATTACAGCAAGACCAAATACATTAATGCGGAATTCGCTTCAAAGTTGAAGAGCGGAAAAATAAAAGGTTATGAATTATTAATCTATAAAGACGGAGGAAAGCCTGGCTATTTTATTCCTAATTTCTCTATTTTTGGCGAGGGTTATCCTTTTGAGGAGTGTTACCTAAACGAGCATGTTTTTAAGTTAGATTTCAATGACAATAAGGGATTTAATATTTTCTGTTATTTCTTTTTTAAGACCAAAGCTATCATGAAATATTTAAACGCTCAAGGTGCTAAAGCTGCCATTCCTGGTATAAACAAAAAGGATATAGAATATATATATATACTTAGTCCTAATAACGACGCAGTTAGAGATTTTGGTATTTTTGCTTTGCCGTTATTTAAGAAAATACTCCAAAACGCAAATGAGAACCTCCGCCTCTCCCATCTCCGCGACACCCTTCTCCCCAAACTCATGTCAGGCGAATTAGAAGTAAGCGAATAGTTGTTGTATTCATAAAGGATAAAATTATGGTAGATACAAGCCATTTTAACGAAGATGCATACGAACAAGCATTGATAGCCTTATTCCGTGATGAGTTAGGTTATCAGTATGTGTGTGGCTATGAAGTGGAGCGCGACTATCGAGAGCCGTACTATCGAGCCGACTTAGAGACATGTATGCAGCAACTAAACCCCACACTGCCCCAAGAGGCTGTAGCAGACGGCATCTATAAACTTACACATATAAACTGTGGCACCTTAGAGCAGAACAACGAACAATTTACACGTTGGCTGCAAAATGGTGTGGAAGTAAATTATAAGGAGGGCGACGACACGCGCACCGAATTGATGCAAGTGGTGGACTATGCCCACCCCAAGCGCAATTTGTTTAGGGTGGTTAACCAATGGCGCGTAGAAGAATATAAGAACAAACGTGCCGACATGGTGGTGATGGTCAATGGGCTACCCTTAGTGGTCATTGAGCTAAAAAGTGCGGTGCAAGAAGATGCCACCGTACACGATGCTTATTTGCAGATACGCAACTACCAACAATCCATTCCGTGTTTGTTTACGTACAATGCCTTTAACGTAATCAGCGATTTAAGCGAAACCCGTGCAGGCACCATTACGGCAAAAGAAGAGCGCTACATGGAGTGGAAGAGCGTGGACGGAACAAGCGAAAGCGATAGTATTGTGGACTACCATACCCTGTTTTGCGGAATGTTCGACAAGGTGCGCTTTCTCGACATTCTGCGCAACTTTATTTGCTTTGACAAAGACCAAGGTAGCACAGGAAAAATATTAACCGCATATCACCAATATTTTGCTGTAAACAAAGCCTTAAAGCGCACCTATACCGCCGTGAAGGGCGATGGTAAGATTGGTGTATTTTGGCATACACAAGGTTCGGGAAAAAGTCTTTCGATGGTGTTTTATGCCCACCTGTTGGTGCAGCAGTTCCCCGAAGTGACCATTGTAGTGGTGACCGACCGCAAGGACTTAGACAACCAGCTGTTTGGGCAATTTAGTCGTTGCAGTGAGTTTTTGCGCCAAAAACCAGTGAACGCCAAAAGTCGTGACGACTTGGCAGAGTTGTTGCTAAACCGAAAAAGTGGTGGCATCATTTTTACCACCATCCAAAAATTTGAAGAGGGCGACACCGCACTATCTACGCGAAAAAATATCATCGTGATGAGCGACGAAGCCCACCGTTCGCAATATGGTGTAGAGCGATGGGACACGCAGAGTTTGACGATGAAGAAAGGCTATAGTCAGAAAATGCGCGAAGCCTTGCCTGGTGCGTCGTTTATAGGTTTTACAGGTACTCCCATAAGCGACCGTGACCGTGACACCCAAGAGGTGTTTGGCTCTTACATTGACGTGTACGACATGAGTCAAGCCGTGGATGATGGTGCCACACGTCCGGTGTATTACGAAAGTCGCGTGGTGAACTTGAACCTTGACGAAGAAACTTTGCAGCTGTTAGACCATGAGTTTGACGAGATGGCAGACGAAGGAGCCACCGAAGCGCAAATAAAGAAAGCCAAGCAAGAGCACAGCCACTTAGAAGTGCTGTTAGGGCATGAAAACTGTATTGACGCCCTGACACGCGACATCATAAAGCACTACGAAGAAAACCGCGCTCAGGAGTTGACAGGAAAAGCCATGATTGTGGCACTGACTCGCGCTATTGCCATCAAAATCTATCGCAAAATGATAGCACTTCGTCCCGAATGGACCGAGAAGGTAAAAGTGGTGATGAGCAGCAGCAACAAAGACCCCGAAGATTGGCAAGAAATCATAGGCAATGATAAGTACAAGCAAGAATTGGCACGAAAGTTCAAAGACAATTCCGACCCTATGAAAATTGCCATTGTGCGCGATATGTGGCTCACGGGCTTTGACGTGCCCTCGCTTGCCACGATGTATGTGTACAAGCCCATGACAGGGCACAACTTGATGCAAGCCATAGCGCGTGTGAACCGCGTGTTCCCTGGTAAAGAGGGCGGTTTGATTGTAGACTATGTGGGCATTGCGCAATCGCTGAAACGCGCTATGCAGCAGTACACCAACCGCGACCGTCGACGCTTTGGCAACCCCGACATTGCGCAAACTGCTTTTATGCGTTGGCAAGAAGAACTGGAAATTTGTCAAAATCTTCTGTATGGCTACAATTATGAAGCCTTCTTTGTGGATGACAATGCAAAACGTGCTTCTGCCATAGTGGGAGGGGTAGACTCGATGAGTGCGCCACAGAAAGTGCAGCAGCGCAAAGACTTTATGGAGCACAGTGCTGCTTTGCACAATGCCACAACGCTTTGCAGATCGTTGTTAAACGAAAGGCAAAAAGCCGAAGAATGCTATATGCACGCCTTACGCGTGATGCTGCTAAAGTTGGCACAAAAGGGAAAATTGAGCAAACACGAAATAAACGAACGCATCAGTGAATTGCTGCGACAAAGCGTACACTCGGAAGGCGTGGTAAATTTGTTCAATGACAAGCAGGTAGAGTTCTCGTTGTTTGACGAAGCCTTTATGCAAGAAGTGCGCAACATGAAAGAGCGCAACTTGGCGGTAGAATTGCTTCAGAAACTGATGAGAGAGAAAATCAAGGTTCAGCAACAGGTGAATGTGATTCAAAGCGACAAGTACTCTGATATGCTGAACAAGTGCCTCTCGCAATATATGAAAGGTTTGCTAACCAATGAAGCCGTTATAGAAGAACTCTTGCAGTTGGCAACACAGATGCAGCAAGAAGAAAATGCTGGAAACGACCTTGGCTTAACGCCCGACGAAAAAGCATTTTACGACGCACTGAGTACGCCAGAGGGTGTAAGACAAGCCTTCTCGGACGAACAATTTATTGCGATGACCAAAGAAATGACTGATACGTTGCAGCGAAACCGCACAATCGATTGGCAAAAGAAGGAATCAGCTCGTGCGCAAATGCGATTGTTGGTAAAACGACTGCTACGTAAATATAAATACCCACCCGAAAAAGCCAAAAACGCATTAGAAACCGTGATGCGTCAGTGTGAGCATTGGGCGGACACAAATTAAAGATAACAACCCCCAAAAAATTCACCCCGAAAAAAAAGAATATAAGAAGATACATATCGTTTGGCGCAACTGTATCATTGTGTTATAAAATCCGCAAAATTTAAGTAACAAGGATATGGTAGCAGGTGCGCCCACACCGATCAACGGCGTGGGCTGTACTTGTTTATACCTTCCTTGTGGGCTATTTGCGGTGCCTTTAACACAGGTATTCTCAGGTGCATCCATGCCGTTTTTTTTAAAACACGAAAAACCATGGAAGCAGAAAACATTGAAAACAACTTGAATCTAATAAATATACGTGTAGAATCTTTTAAAAACTGCTTGGCATATTTGGGGCACGAAGAAGATACAACGAATAATAGCGAAGTGAAGGATGCTTGCCTTATCATATTACGACACCATGTAGAACAAATTCACAAAAAATTTGATGAGATAAGAAAGAGTGTGCTTCACTCGATAGTAGATGACCGTAGCAACGAGATATCCCAAATAAATATAAATTTGGACAAGGCCCTTTCTGTTTTTGAAGGGTATGCAGACAAAGCCGAACGCGCAAGTATATACCTCTTGAGAAGTAAAATGAATGATGGAAAATGTGGTTTCAGGACAAGCAAATTGTGCGAAGACTATTACAAAAATCTATTCTCCATGTATCATGAAAACAGCAAAGAAACATCGAGGGATACCCTTGAGCAAATTTACATGACGGATTATGAAGAAGAAAAAAAATTACATGCTGACGATAATTTGGCAAAGCGATATATGTTGCGTTTACGAAAAGACAATTTGTTTAATTCAATGTTAGGCAAGGTTTACCACGATGTGAATCGTGATGCAGCGCGTTTTATGTGTGAAGTTATTGACAAGAAACAAAGGAAAGAGGACGAGATTATAGGATTTATGAGAAATCTCATAGATGTTGAAATTGCCCAAGCACATTTAGAGTTGCAAGAAGAATCGATTGTGAAAAATGTGGCATTTAAAGATGCCGTTAATGTGGACAAGGTGATGCAGCAATTAAACAAGTATATAGAAGATAAGACACTGTATGCACAAAAGCATTGGTATATAGTGTATAAAGTGTTCTGCACAAAAAAATGGCTTAGTAAAGAGACACAAACGAAATTTAGAGATCAAATAAATGCTTCATTTCGTCAAGAACTGAAGTGTAGTAAAGATGACTTTAAAAAAGTGGATAGCTACTTTAAGAATACAAAATATGCGGATTGGGACCCCGAGAACCCCCAAGCCCCACAGTGCTGCGCAGAGTATAAAGAGATAGCTATGAAGTTAGACACGGAATTTATTTCCGAGAAATATGCAAAGTCTAATTGCAGGATAAACGGAGCCTCAAAAATAGAAAAGTTTAGGTAACTATCCCCCAAACTATCCACCCAAAAAACAAATGATATCCCCCCAATCCACCAAAAAGGAATTGAGGGGACTTTTTTTTTCTTATCCGTTCTTTTACCCCCTACTTTTGCACTCGTAAGCCAACGGCACAGCGCCAATGGTTTGCGAGGTAATTTTTGTGTACGAGATAACGAAGACAAGACAGCCGAGAGTTGCAGACTGATGTTGGATTCGGGACGAAGACATAAAAGCAACTCATTACCTCGTTATTTGTTCACTCCATAAAATTAGAGAAATCATGAGCGAAAAAAACAATGATATGCCACGATTGGTGAAGAAAATCTTCATCTACTCGAATGGCGACACAATAGAGCGTATGTACACGGGGGTGCCTAAGAAAAGTCCCTTAGTAAGCGTAATTGCACGGCTTGACTCAAACGTGGTACGCGAATTTTCGAGCCACTACCAAATATTTCTGCGCGTAGAGAAACCTGCCCATGGCGATTTGTTAGGCGAAGAGATATTTCAGGCTGCTGCTTGCACCCTGTCGAAGATGTTGTTATTGAAACGTAAGTCGTCTGTAAAAAATAGTGCGAATGAAAGCGAATGTGATTAAGATTCTTAGTGCGATTGCCAACCTGTTGACTTGGGCTATCACGGGCGTGAATTATCGGCGGCGGGCTAAGCAGTGCGCTGCATTTAAGCGCGGATGGTGCAAGGGCGAGTATTGCAGTTATTGCACCCCCATGAGCGAGGAGGAAGCAGACGAGCTGGCAGGGCGCATAAAAATAGAAACTAAAAACAAGAATAATGAAGTTTGACTATCAAGAATCGTTGCGGTCGATGCCACAACCGTTGACGCAGCAGCGGTGGACAGAATTAACCACGAGCGAGTTGGTGAACCGCGCGGTGTGGGATTTTCAACACGGCGACGCAAAAGCTAAGAAACGGCTCCCTGCGGTGATGTGGCAAGCCTCGTTTAATGGCAAGGCTCGCAAAAACGAGAATGCGGTGCCGAGCGGACTTTATATGCTCGACTTGGACCACCTTGAAGGTAACACGGCACAAATAGCCAGCACCTTTATGAGCAAGGTGAACGAATGCGGCATTATGCTGATTCATACTACACCGAGTGGGCATGGGCTTCGCGTGGTGGCACGCATGATGGCTGCACAAGGCTTTTCTACAATCGGAGAGTATCAGTTGTGGCTTGCTGCACAATTAGGTTTTGCGCCTGAACAGGTGGACACTGCCACGCACGATTTGGCGCGTATGAGTTTTGTGCCGCCCGAGAACTATGTGCATTTTATGGATGGGCGCATCTTCACGATGGAACCCGAATGCACCATAAAGCCACAAAACAATGTGGCGCCCTCGCCAGTGGTGGTAAAGTCCACGGCAGACACGGCAGACGTTACACCCCCTGCTTCGGCTGAGGGCACGCTGCAAACGCACTATCAAGGCATTCCCTTGACGGACATTGCGAAACGCCTTATTGAAAATTTGTTTGATACAGAAATTTGCGAAGGCAACCGCAATTCAAGCCTCTATAAGTTGGCACGTGTGTTTCGCTATGTATGTGATTTTAATCCACAAGTCATGGCAGCTGCAATCCCCCACTATGGGTTGGCGGATAGCGAGGTGATGGAAATTTGTAGGAACACGATAAATACCTTCCGTCGCACAGATATGCCCCCCGAACTGCGCGAGGTGATAGCCGAACTGCGCGAGGAGCAAGAAGATGCAGAAAGCGAAAACGAAGACACGGGCGAGCAAAAAAAATTGTCCTTGTCGTTGTCTGATTATCAGAAAAACTTGCCCCCATTGCCTCCCCTATTTCGCGAGTTTGTAAAAGTTTGTCCTCCTGATTTCAAGGCGGTGCAAATTGTGTCGATGTTGCCTGTGGTGGGTACGCTTTGCACACATATCCGCTCCACCTACCTTGATGGCAACGAACAAAGTCCCTCGTTCATCACGGTTGTTACGGCTCCGCAAGCGTCAGGTAAGAGTTTTGCACGCAATATGTATAACACGCTGACAGCGCGTATTCAAGAACAAGATGCCACGAATCGCGCGATTGAAGAATCCTATAGGCAGGAGTTGAAAAAGGCGAAGAACGCAAAGGAGCAACCCGAGGACCCCCGAGCGTGCATTCGCTTGTTGCCACCATCTGTAAGTATTGCTAAACTGTTACAACGCCTCGACTATGCAAGACAAAAGCATTTGCTGACGTTTGCCGAAGAAATTGACACTTTGACAAAAAGTAACCGTAGCGGTGCTTGGGCGCAGAAAAGCGACATTTATCGCAACGCGTTCGACAATGCCGAGTATGGTCAAGACTACATGAGCGATGCATCTTATAGCACCATTGTGCGCGTGTATTACAATTTGCTGATTTTAGGTACACCAAGGGCTGTAAACCGTTTTTTCAATGACATTGAGGATGGCCTTGTGAGTCGTGTGCTCTTTGCTGAGCTCCCCTCGCAAGCAGGTAAGCGAATGCCCAAATTTGGTAGATTTAGCGCGAATGCCGCGAAGCGTGTGGATGCCATTGTAGAGCGATTGATGCAGATGCAAGATTGTTATGAGTTAGAATACCTAAATAAAGCCATTGACAACTGGTTAGAACAACGACGCATTGACTTTTTGCGCACACAAAATATGGCGCTCGAGATATTCCGTCGTCGTGCGGCAGTTATAGGTTTCCGTGCTGGATTGGTGGCTGTGGCTTGCTATGAGGCAGCAATTGCTGTGGTAGATGACAATCATAGTTTTCGAACGAATCATCGTGTCAAAGCATTTGCGTTATGGGTAGCGAACTATGCGCTCACGGCTTTGTTAAATCGCTTCGGTGAGAAGATGGAGGAGGTGCAACGCGAAACAACTCCCCGTCAATGCACCGCGTATGCCGACCTTTATGCAGCGATGGCAGTGACGTTTACAAGTGATGATTTACGCATGGCTACAAAGCGGTATGGAAGTCAAAGCCCCACCAAGCAAATTTTGTATCGGTGGCGTCAAAACGACATGATAGAAAATGTGGAGGGCGTGAATGGTGTGTATAAAAAAATTATGAACAAAAAAGATAATTGACAATGGCAGAAAATTTTGAACGCGCAAAAGGGCGCTCGGTGGCGATAATCCTGGAAATTGAACAGGGAAATATGAAGGTGCCAAAATTAGGAACCGCCCGTTACGCCAACTTTAAATGCTTTGTGCTGAACAACTCTAAAATAAACGACGCAGCGAACGCGGTCACGCTGTGCGTAGCCGGCAAGACGGCAGAAGATATGTTGCAAAAGTACCACGTTGGCGATATCGTTTCGCTGAAGTTTGAAGGTTTAATTTCGCAGCTCAATAAAGACGAAAAATAAATAATTCAAGTTTCGGATTTAGTAAATGCACGGGCTGAAAGCCCAACAGCGCCTAGCCCAGGGCAAGCGAAGCGACACCCTGGGTTACGGATTGCCATAGTATTGACGCCCTGTAAGGGCAAAAGCATTCGATGTTGAAAATATATATAAAGCTTCTGCCCTTACAGGGCGTCACTAACGAACGTGCTTTGACCCAGGGTGTCGCTTCGCTTGCCCTGGGCTATGCGCTCATTGGGCTTTCAGCCCGTTTGCAACTAAATCCGAAACTTTAGTAAATAATTAACCAAACGAAAAAAAATGACAATGAAAGAAAGTTTTGAACTTGTAAGGGGCTGCTCGTCGGCGCGAGTGCT
>ERZ1026884.1697-NODE-1697-length-11339-cov-5.873183_pt1 | contig 11339 bp, 8 predicted proteins | sample MGYA00380172_ERZ1026884 | MGnify/ENA primary metagenome ERZ1026884 (study PRJEB33269, sample SAMEA4719808) | human gut metagenome | biome: human-associated habitat; feature: organic feature; material: feces | place: Cameroon | collected 2013-10 ... | reverse complement strand
CATCTCACCTCGGTGAGAAGTTAGGAGAATCAGACTGGTTGCAGATTGACCAGGACCGTATCAACAAGTTCGCAGACGCTACACTCGACCCACAGTGGATCCACGTAGACGTAGAGCGCGCCAAGGTAGAGAGCCCTTACCACAGCACCATCGCTCACGGTTATCTCACCCTCTCTGTACTCCCTTACCTCTGGCAGCAGATTATCGAGGTTAACAACCTCAAGATGCTCGTAAACTACGGTATGGACAAGATGAAGTTCGGTCAGCCAGTCATCACCGGTTCACGCGTGCGCCTGGTAGCCACTCTCCACGACATCCAGAACATCCGTGGCATCTGCAAGACCAGCATCAAGTTTGACATCGAAATAGAAGGTCAGCGCAAGCCAGCCCTCTCAGGCATCGCTTCTTTCCTCTACTATTTCAACAACTAAAAGATGGCAGCAGGTAAATGGATTGGTGGTGTGCTAGGTTTCATCACAGCCGGTCCGCTGGGAGCCCTGGCAGGCTATGCCCTCGGTTCCCTCTTTGAGCACGGACTGGATGCGGTAAACCGCGACGGCGACCACCATTACAACAACGCCTACGATGCCTACAGCGGCCAGCAGCACAACGGCCGCCAGGGCTTCGGCAACCAGGGCTACAGCCGCCAGCAGAGCTATGAGGGAGAGCGAAACTCCTTCATGTTCTCGCTGCTGGTGCTCAGCTCCTACATCATCAATGCAGATGGCAAGATCATGCATTCCGAGATGGAGATGGTGCGCCGCTTCCTGCGTCAGAATTTCGGCGAGGCAGCCAAGCAGCAGGGCGAGGAAATCCTCCTCAAACTCTTCGAGCAGCAGAAGCAGATGGGCATGCAGCAGTATCGTTCGGTGATACAGGACAGCTGTCATCAGATACGTGCCAACATGATGTATGAGCAGCGCCTGCAGTTGCTCAATTTCCTCGTCATGATAGCCCAGGCCGATGGAGTTGTGAATTCTAAGGAGATTCAGGCACTCAAGGAGATGGCCATCCACATGGGTCTTTCTGCCGAGGATGTTGACCAGATGCTGAACCTGGAGAGCGGGGCTTCTTCAGCAGGCAGTCTGGATGATGCCTACCGTGTTCTGGGCATCAGTCCTGACGCCTCAAACGATGAGGTGAAGGCCGCATACCGCAAGATGGCGCTCAAGCATCATCCTGACAAGGTAGCAGCACTGGGCGAAGATGTGCGCCGTGCAGCCGAGAAGAAATTTCAGGAAATCAACGACGCCAAAGACCGCATTTACAAGGCTAGAGGACTCTAAGTTCCAGATTAGGATTAAAGGAGTTTAGACAGATTGTCCTAGCTGCCTGAAAACGAAAAAAAATAAAGGCTCGCCAAGCAATTTTGGCGAGCCTTCATTGTATCTTATCGTATCTTTATCAGAAGATTATCACCCGAAAAGAGCGGAGAGAGAGGAGGAAGATTAATCCTCATCCTCAGTCTTTCTTCTGCGGATAGCGCGCTTGCGCTTTGGCTTCTCCTCAGTCTTAGGAGACTCAATCTTAACACCAGCCAATTCTGGGTCGATGAGGATACGGCCACAATACTCACAAGGGATAATCTTCTTGTGCATCTTGATATCGAGCTGGCGCTGAGGTGGAATCTTGTTGAAGCAACCGCCACATGCGTCACGCTGCACGTAAACGATACCCAAACCGTTGCGGGCACCATTACGGATGCGCTTGAAACTCTGGAGCAAACGTGGCTCAATCTTCTTCTCGAGCTCGAATGCCTTCTCCTTCAAATTCTCCTCTTCCTCACGGGTTTCAGCCATGATTGACTCAAGCTCAGAACGCTTCATTACCAAGCCCTTCTCGCGGTCTGTCTTCTGGTCCTCAGCCTTGTGAAGGTCGTACAGGCGCTCGTTGATTGTCTGCTGCGCCTCGCGGATTTTCTTGCTGCAAAGTTCGATTTCCAGCTCCTGGAACTCGATTTCCTTGCTCAAAGTATCATACTCGCGGTTGTTGCTAACCATTTCGAGCTGCTTCTTATAACGCTCCACGCTAGCCTGAGCCTCCTCAATCTCGTGCTGCTTCTGATCGATGGCGCGGTCAAACTGCTCAATATCGGTCTGGATTTTCTCGATACGGGTGGTAAGACCAGCAATATCGTCTTCCAAATCCTGAACTTCGAGAGGCAACTCACCTCTCAACGCACGCTTTTCATCAATTGCAGACAAGGTGGTCTGAAGCTGATAGAGAGCCTTCAACTTCTCTTCCACTGTCAAATCTGTAGGATCTTTCTTTGCCATAACTTTATTTTTTTTAATGTTGAATGTTAAATGTTGAATGTTGAATGAGGCTTGCGCCCTTCCAACCTATAAATACAATATCGGATTCGTATTTATCTCTGATATGCAGCATTTGGCATCAGGGAAATTCTCCTGAATGATGCTGCGGAAGATTTCGCCCGTAAACTGCTCACTCTGATAGTGGCCGATGACGCAGATCTGAATCTCCTGCTCGTGGCCGAAATACTCGTGATAGCTCATCTCGCCCGTGATGAAGGCATCGGCACCTGCCTTGATGGCTGCGTCGAGCAAGAAAGCACCTGCTCCACCGCAGAGTGCCACCTTCCTGATAGGACGGCGAAGCAACTGGTTGCACTGCACGCACTCCACGCCAAACCGCTCCTTGAGCATCAGCACCAAGTCGTCGGCTGCCAGGTCCTCAGCCACCTCTCCGATGACGCCCTCGCCGCCCTTCACGCCGTCCACTTCCTTCTCGCCAGCAAAGAACTGCACGTTCTCCAGTCCCAGTTTCTCGGCAATCTTGAAGTTCACGCCGCCCGCCGCCGCATCCATGTTGGTATGCATCGCCACGATGGTAATATCATTCTTAATCGCCTTGCGCACGGTACGCTGCACGTAGTTCTCGTCCGAGATTCTCGCCAGTTTGCGGAATATCAGCGGATGATGGCTCACGATGAGGTTACATCCCTTCTGGATGGCCTCGTCTACCACGGCTTCAGTAACGTCAAGACACAACAATGCCCCTGACATTTCTACCGCCTCTGTCAATCCAACTTGCAGGCCGGCATTATCATATCCTTCCTGCAAGGGCAGAGGCGCGTAATGTTCAAGGGCATCAACTACCTGTTTTATTTTCACGCTCCTATTCAATATTTTATTTTTAGACTGCAAAGTTACTCATTTTTCCCCGATTTTATCTCCATACAGCCCTCCGTTTAAACTTTTTTAATATAAAGTTTCGCTTTTGCGCAAAATATTTCACAAAAACAGCCGATAGTTGTAGATTTTTTATTAATTTTGCAAGCATACTTCATAAAAGCAGAACGGAGCCCGTCCCCCAAGGAAAGGTTCCCGATGAAGAACAGAGTATAATAAATTGGTATAGAACATCGTATCATAAAAATAGTATAGCTTATGCATCAATCTACATTACCCTGCGATTTCGCACTCCCTGCCGAATGGGAGCCACAGAGCGCCATCATGCTCACCTGGCCACATGCCGGCACCGACTGGAAGCCGTATCTGCCTGAAATTACAGATACTTATCTCGAACTGGCAGATATCATCACGCGCTACGAGCAGCTGCTTGTGGCTACACCCGATGTGCCTGCCACCCGATACCAGCTCAAGAAAAAGCTCTCTGCCGAACAAATGAGCCGCGTGCTGCTCTACGAGGTAGAAAGCAATGATACCTGGGTGCGCGACCACGGACCCCTCACCATGGTGCTGCGCAAAAAGCAGAACACCTGGATGGTGCCTTACCGCATACTCGACTTCAAGTTCAACGGCTGGGGTGAAAAGTTCAGATGGGAGAAGGATAATGCCATCACCCTGAAACTATACTATCAGGCAGCCTTCAATGCCGATATAGAGAACCACCAGGGCTTCGTGCTCGAAGGAGGAAGCATCGAGAGCGACGGAAAGGGTACGCTCTTCACCACCTCACAGTGCCTGCTGGCGCCTCACCGCAACCAGCCGCTCGACCACGACAGCATCGACCATCTGCTACAGACTTTCTTCCAGCTCAAGAGAGTCGTCTGGCTGGATCACGGCAATCTGATAGGCGATGATACCGACGGCCACATCGACACCATCGTGAGAGTGGCTCCACACGACACCTTATTATATGTAGGCTGCGATAATCCGGAAGATGAGCAGTATGAAGACTTCCAGGCGCTGGAGAAGCAACTCAAGGGCCTCTTCACCTGGGAGGGATACCCTTACCGCTTGCTCAAACTGCCGATGCCCGACCCTATCTATGATGAGGGCGACTGCCTCACCACCAACCCGGAGAGCGAGGGCGACCGCCTGCCAGCCACCTACGCCAACTTCTTGATACTCAACAAGGCTGTGATTTATCCAACCTATAATCAGCCGGAAAAGGACGAGGAGGCACGCAAGCAGATTCAGCTCGCCTTCCCCGACCGCGAAATCATCGGTGTAGATTCGCAGACCATCATCCGCCAGCATGGCAGCATCCACTGCATCACCATGCAGTTGCCCGAAGGAGCCCTCAGAGACTCAAAATTCAACACTCAACACTCAACATTCAACATTTAACATTAAAAGCAAAAAATGAAAGTCGGTTTATTACAACTTCATAATACGGCAGATATCGCCAACAACAAGCAGCGCCTGGCAGAAGGCATCATCGACCTCGCCCATCGCGGCGCAGAGCTCATCGTGCTTCAGGAGCTTCATAACTCCCTCTATTTCTGTCAGGTAGAGGATGTTGACCTCTTCGACCTGGCAGAGCCTATTCCGGGCCCTTCGACCGATTTCTACGGCAAGCTTGCCAAGGATCTCGGCGTCGTCATCGTCACCTCCCTCTTCGAGCGCCGCGCTCCGGGGCTCTACCACAATACGGCGGTAGTGATGGAGAAGGATGGAAGCATAGCCGGAAAATACCGCAAGATGCACATCCCCGACGATCCTGCCTACTACGAGAAGTTCTATTTCACACCGGGCGACCTCGGTTTCCACCCTATCCAGACCTCTGTTGGCAAGCTCGGCGTGCTGGTTTGCTGGGACCAGTGGTATCCTGAAGCAGCCCGCTTGATGGCACTGCAGGGAGCCGAAATGCTCATCTATCCTACCGCCATAGGCTACGCTACCTATGATACCAAGGAGGAGCAGCAGCGCCAGCGCGAGGCGTGGACTACCGTGATGCGAGGCCATGCCGTAGCCAACGGATTGCCGGTCATCGCCGTAAACCGAGTAGGTTTCGAGCCGGATCCTAGCGGTCAGACCGAGGGCATCCAGTTCTGGGGCAGCAGTTTCATTGCCGGTCCTCAGGGCGAGCTCCACTACCGTGCCAGCGATCAGGAAGAAGAGAGTCTGGTGGTAGATATCGACCTAAAGCACAGCGAGAATGTGCGCCGCTGGTGGCCATTCCTCCGCGACCGCCGCATCGAGAACTACGGAGATATTACCAGGCGATTTATCGATTAACCCATTTTTGCCGGAAATTCCGAGAGAATATCGGGATTCCGGCATACATATATATATAAGGTATAGTTTTTCAGGATAAATGGAGAATTTGGAAGTGATGGTGATACTTTTCATCATCGTGATTTTAGGTTACGTCGCCTGCAAGTTGGGATATATGGGCGACAAGTTTGACAAGAAGCTATCCAGCATGGTGGTAGATATCACCTGTCCTCTGCTGGTGCTCTCGTCAGTAATGGGCGATGAGCTGCCCGACCGCACGCTCATCCTTCCCCTCCTGGGCGTAGGTTTTCTTACCTACATCCTTTTGCTGGTATTCGGTTTCTGGGTGCCGCGTCTCATCACTCGCAATCATGACGACCAGGGCATGATAGGTTTTGCGCTGATGTTTGCCAACGTAGGTTTCATCGGCTACCCTATCGTTTCGAGCATTTTTGGTCCGAAGGCGATTTTTTATGCCGCGCTGCTCAACATGCCGAACACCTTCTTCATTTTTACGGCTGGTGTGATGCTCATCAAGGGCGAGTACAGCGTCAAGCAGTTCAATCCTAAGGTGCTGTTTTCTCCGGCTCTTCTGGGTGCCTTTGTTGCCGCCCTCCTGGTAGCTTTCGGGGTACATACGCCTGATATCATTGCGCGTCCGGTAACGATGGTGGGCAACATTACGGTTCCTGCAGCCCTGATGATTATTGGTTCCTCAATGGCTAAGTTGCCGGTGAAGGAGATTATCGGCAGTCCGAAGGTATACCTTTCCTCGTTTTTGCGTCTTGTGGTAGTACCTCTGAGCATTTATTTCCTGTTCAAGGTATGTGGTGTAAGCGATCAGGTCAACAACATCAATACGGTTGTCATTGCGATGCCCGTAGCGAGTTTCGGCACGATGTTTTGTCTGAAATACGGCCGCAATCCTTCGCTCATCACCGAGATGACGTTCATCACCACGGTTGGCAGCATCATCACCATCCCGCTCATCACCCTCCTCTTTTCGTAACGCAGAATTTCTTGCCATTCTTGATGTATATACCCTTCTTCATAGCCCCCGTAATGCGGCGGCCGCTCAGGTCATAAATGGCATCATTTCCGGTCTCCTGATCCGATGTTACAGAATGGATGCCGGTAGACTCCAGGTTGCGGTAAGTCCTTACCTCGAGTTCATAAACCGGTTCAAGACCTCTTACGCTGTTCACGCTTCCAGCACCAAACACGATGTTTTCAGCCAATTTACCATCCACCAGTGCATAATACTTTGATACGCCTTCATCCACCGTCAGATAATAGTAATAAGTGGAGCCGATGACAGGTTTGCCATTATAGAAATTGCGGGAAGGATTATACTGGCTTCCTGCTTCCTCGAATGTTACACCTTCTCCTATTTTGGTTCTCACCTCAAATGTGCGAGGTTCGTATCCGGTTGCCGGCAGACGCAGTCTCTCAAAGTCCTGACCATACAGTTCCATATACTCCTCCGAGCCATTTCTCTTAGCCACAACAGCCAGATAATCACCCGGTTCTGCATCTACAGTACTCAGAACCGTAAAGACCAATTTAGGATAGATGTAGCCCCGTCCAAAATCTTTAATCGTCTTGGTGCTGGATGATATAATCTCCCGAATCTCGCCCTTAGCATTCATCAGAGCCATGGCAAGTTCTCCGTCAAAGTTCTGTTTTCCTTCATTTTTGATTGGTACTGAAAAGACGATACATTTCTGTCCCTTCTTCACATCAGTAACATTCATATTCATTTCCTGAAGATAGTCAGTCATCTTCGTGAATCTCATATCAGAGATTTTTTCCTTTCCGTCAGATGGCTCCATGCCGAATACTGCTATCTGGCCAACGTTATACCGACTGGCAACTGGCTTTCCTTCTTCGTTTTGCGGATTGAGGGCTCCTATATGGTAGAACCCGTTGCAAAGACCGCCCCAGCCCCAGTTTACGCTGAAGCTATCGTCCTTGTAACCATCTATCACGAAGGCATGACCGCCACCAATAGAGTCGAATGCAGCATAGAGCACAGGACGGTTGGCATCAATCTCTCCGCGCAACTTTTCGTTCCATTCCTCTGCGCTCCCAGCTTCTATTGACATCTGATGCGAAATCTTGCTGTAGCCGAAATACTTCTGCATGGCGGCCACCAGATCGCTTATATACGAACCGCTACCGTCTTCAGCATACTGCATATCCACAGCCACACCGAGGTCTGACATGAGCCTTGCCACGCCGTCGAAGTCAGCAGCGTTGGTTCCGTCATATCGCGCAGGCATGTTTGCCCAATCATATTCGTGCTCGAATTGGGCAGTCAGGGTCTTGCCGTCCCATTTATAGGAATGGCTTCCGGTACCCTTGGCAGGATAACCGTGATACTGCATCACGATGGCACCAGCCGTAGCCGCACAGCCAACCGGATATTTGTTTGGCGTGTACTTGTTGAATGGAGCCATCTGGTTCCATTTCGCGGTATTGAGCAGCTTTTCGCCGCTGAAACCGGTTCTTGTGGCAGTCTGGTTCGCCTGATTACTGTTAGCCAGCGCTGCTATCTGCCGTTCATAACTCTTGAGCAGGTCCTTCAGTCCTTCGGGCAGATTTCCTGCATCAAATGTTCCTGTTGAGGTATACCCCAAAACTGGCGCTACTGCGTCGTCACCTGCTATAATGACGAATCCGCCTGCGTCATTGTTGAAAACATAATAAGCATCAGAGCGCGATGCGGTATTAGCCGTCCGGCTCTTGGCTCTAGCTTTCTGCGGCATCTGTTTTCCCCAGAAGCTGTAAGCCTGCTGCTGTGCCTGCCATTGAGTTATCCGTTTAGCCTCCGAAGGAGAATATGCCAGCAGCAGCAACAATGCCAATATGTTTTTAAAGTGTAATTTTCGTTTCATTAGTTCTTGTTGTTTAATAATTTTCTATATACCTATTATAGTTTTTTAGATATTTTATCCTTTTCTAAAGTTCATGCAACGAAAGTTTTCTTCTAATTGCCGAAAGTAGTTTATCCTTTTGCAAAGATAGGGAAAATATTAATACCCAGCAAGTTTTTTTGCTTTTTTTTCATCGCATCCCCTATTTTTTTTACGCATTGCCCCTCTTTTTACGTTTTAAGCGAAAAAAAATCCCCTGATGCCACAGAAAGCACCAGGGGATTCTTATCTTTTAATTGTAATATTCAACACTCAACATCCAACATTCAACACTCAACACTCAACATTACTTCGCGCTGATTTTTTTGCCATTCTTGATGTATACGCCCTTCTTCATCGCCTCAGTTATGCGGCGGCCGTTCAGGTCGTAAATGGCAGCATTGCCTGTCTTCTTATCCAATGTTACAGAACGGATGCCAGTAGTCTCCAGATCCTCTACCACATTATCAAAGTATTTAATCCAGTTCTGGGTATACTGATGAGCCTCATACTTCACCTTGCTGCCCGGATAGAGATGCAGCGTACGATACAACTTACTGCTCTTGCCAGCAAATACACACCAGCTTATCCAGTAAGGTGCCTCCTTATGACGCATATATACATCCGTCAGATAGAAGCAGGCATTGAATGTATTGCGGCCGAATTCCTCTATCGTCTCAGGCAAATCAATCTCCTTCAGATTGGTAGACATAAAGGCGTTGAAGCCCAACTCCTTGACACCAGCAGGCATCTTGAAATGCTCCAGATAAGTGTTGCCTTCAAATGCATACTTAGGAACCATATCAGCCTTGTAGCCGTCATAAGCCACCACCTTGGCTCCGCTCAGGTCGATGCTCTTGAATCTATGACTGGCGAGTTCTTCAAAGTCGCGCTTGTCAATCTCGCCGTTCACCTTGATATTTCTGTATACAAAATAATCAGGATTTCCGTTGGCGAGTGCTTCCTTCAGCGTTCCAGCCCCCGTCAGGTTGATTGTGGTATCCTTTTCCTGATAATCACGATAAGCTCTTACCTCGAGTTTGTAAACAGGCTTCACGCCTCTGATACTATTCTTATTTTCTGTACCCAATTTGATATCATTAACAGGCTTACCATCCAGTTCTACAAAATACTTTGTTATATCCTCATCTATCGTCAGGTAATAATTATAATAGGTACCCATGATAGGTTTACCATTATAGAAATTGCTGGAAGGATTATATCTGGAAGCAGGCTCAAAAGTAGCACCCTTACCAATTTTTCTCTTTATCTCAAACGTGAGAGGCTCATATCCTGTTGCAGGCAGACGCATTCTCTCATTGTTTGGATCATACAGTTCTATATACTCCTCTGAGCCTTCTTCTTTTGCCATAATAGCCAGATAATCACCCGGTTCAGCATCAATTTTGCTTGTAGGATAGAAATTAAAAACAGGATAATAATGTCCTATTCCAAAATTTTCAATTGACACAGAAGAAAGAATCTCCCGAAGTTCTCCCTTAGCGTTCATCAAAGCCAACGCACACTCACCGGTATACGCATGATCTCCATTATTTGCGATAGGCAAAGAATAAACATCAAACTTCTGTCCCTTCTTTACATCGGTAACGTTCATATTCAGCACCTGCATCAGACCATCGTACTTCACAAATCCCAAACCTGAGATTTTCTCCTTGCCATCAGATGGCTGCAAGCCAAATACAGCCGACTGATCTGCATTATATTTCTCGCCCGTAGGCTTTCCTACGTGCTCCGGATTCAAGACTCCAATCTTGTAGAAACCGTCACATAAGCCGCCCCAGCCCCAGTTTACGCTGAAGCTTTCGTCCTTGTAACCATCTATCACGAAGGCATGACCGCCTCTAGCTGGGTCAGAAGCAGCATAGAGCACAGGGCGGTTGGCATCAATCTCCTCGCGCAGTCTGCCGTTCCAAGCCTCTGCACCCACATCTTCTATTGCCATCAGATGAGAAAGCTTGCTGTAGCCGTAGTACTTCTGCAGGGCGGTTACCAGGTCGCCGATATACGAACCGCTTCCGTCCGCAGCATACTTCATCTCCACAGCCACACCGAGGTCTGCCATCAATCTTGCCACGCCGTCGAAGGCAGCATCGTTGCCGTTATACTGTGCAGGCATGTTTGCCCAATCATAACCGAGCTCGAAATTGGCAGTCAGGGTCTTGCCGTTCCAGGTATAGGAATGGCTTCCGGTGCCCTTAGCAGGGTATCCGTGATGCTTCATTACGATGGCACCAGCCGTTGCCACACAGCCTGTTACATAGTTGTTTGGCGTGTACTTGTTGAAAGGAGCCATCTGATTCCATTTCGCAGTATTGAGCAGCTTTTCGCCTGTAAATGCTGCTCTTGTGGCAGTCTGGTTTGCCTGATAACTGTCGCCCAGCGCCGCAATCTGGCGCTCATAGCTCTTCAGCAGATCCTTCAGTCCGTCAGGCAGATTTTCGGCATCGAATGATCCCGTTGAGGTATAGCCCAATACTGGCGTTACGGCATCATCACCTGCGATAATGACGAATCCGCCTGCATCGTTGTTAAATACATAGTAAGCATCCGATGGCGATGCAGTAGTAGCCGTGCGGCTCTTCGCCTTCGCCTTCTGCGGCATCTGCTTTCCCCAGAAGCTGTAGGCCTGTTGCTGAGCCTGCCACTGTGTGATTCGCTTGGCTTGCAGAGGAGAGTATCCCAGCGCCAGCAATAATACCAATAGGAATTGGAAGTGTAATAGTCGCTTCATAAGTTCTTATCTTTAAAGGGTTATTATATATATGTATAGTTCTTAGAAAATTCTTCTTTTGCAAAGATAGGAAAAAAAACAATACCAAACAAGTTTTAAGCCCTCTTTTTTCGCCCCGCTCCCCACTTTTTTACGCAATGACACCCCTTTTTACGCATTGAACGGTAAAAAACTCCTCCATTTTTTCGTTATTCCCCGATTTTTGCCTTATCTTTGCAAGGAAATTAGGCACGGAAGAAAATCCTT
>ERZ1026884.1696-NODE-1696-length-11340-cov-4.869473_pt1 | contig 11340 bp, 6 predicted proteins | sample MGYA00380172_ERZ1026884 | MGnify/ENA primary metagenome ERZ1026884 (study PRJEB33269, sample SAMEA4719808) | human gut metagenome | biome: human-associated habitat; feature: organic feature; material: feces | place: Cameroon | collected 2013-10 ... | reverse complement strand
GAAAGTAGAGTGGCGGTTGGTCTTCACCTCGTCAAAGCGCACCCCGAGCTTGGTCGTGACGAGTCCGCTAAAGTCGGGTATCACGGCGAAGATGCCGATGCTGCCCGTCAGCGTGTTCGGCTGAGCCACGATCCACGAAGCAGGAGCCGACATATAGTAAGCACCCGACGCAGCGTAGTCGCCCATCGACACCACGACCGGCTTCACCTTGCGCAGTTCGCTCATCTGATGCCACATCTGCTCCGAAGCGTACGCGTCGCCGCCGCCCGAGTTGATGCGCACCACAACGGCTTTCACGTCGTCGTCGTTCATAAGCTCCTCAAGGTCTTTGCATACCTTGCGGCTTGCTATATAGTCGTTGCTGCCGAACATTGTGGCAGCCTTAGGATCCTGCACGATGTCGCCCGACGCATAGTAGATGGCAATCTTGTCACCCTCCACTTTCTCGTCCTTCACGTTGAGCATGTCGTTGAGAGTGAGCTGCGCAATGTCGTCGTCCTTCTCAAACTTCATCATCTTCTTCACGGCATCCTTCACCTTGTCGCTGTACATCATGCCGTCAACCATCTTCGCCTTCATGAGCATCTCTGTCGACTGCAGTGCGAGGTACGAGTCGGCGTAGCTGTTAAGCGAGTCGATGCTGATGCCACGGCTCTTCGATACGGCGGTGCAGATGTTCTGCCATGTGCCGTTGATGAAGGTCTGTGTCTGCAGGCGGTTGGCGTCGCTCATCTTCTCCTCGGTGAAGGTCTCCGTAGCACTCTTGAACGTGCCAACCTTCACCACCTCGCACTTCACGCCGAACTTAGCCATGAAGTCCTTGTAGAACATGGTCTGCGCTCCGATGCCGTGCCAGTCGACGATGCCCTTCGGATTGATGTACACCTTGTTTGCCACCGATGCTACGTAGTAGGCACCCTGCGTGTAGTAGTCGCCGTAAGCCACAATCCACTTGCCGCTCTTGCGGAAGTCGGCGAGGGCGTTGCGTATCTCCTGCAGCGTAGCGTAGTTGGTAATCAGTGCGCCCGCTTCTATGTATATGCCTTTTATGTCGTCGTTAGTCTTGGCTTTCTTGATTGCAGAGAGGATGTTGTTGAGTCCGGTGCTCTGCGAGTCGTCGCCTGTGAAAAGGCTGAGCGGATTGTCTGTACCCTGGTCGCTGATAGTTCCCGAGAGGTTGAGCACAAACACCGAGTTCTCCTCTACGTTCTGTGCAGCACTGCTTGATGCCACCATACCGATGATGCTCATCATGGTGAGTACGCCCATCACGATAAAGAAGCCGAATATGCCGACCATTGTGGCAAGCACGCTTTTGATGAAGTCTTTCATAAGTTCATTATTTAGAGTATAAAGTATTATTTGCAAATTTAGTCAAAAAACTTGAATTGTAAGCCTGTTTGAAGGAAAAACACTAACTTTGCAGTAGTTTTAAACAAAAATGACACATTGTTAGATTTTATGCAGAACGAAAACTATATACTTCCTGCCGAGTGGCATCGCCAAGCGTGCGTGCAACTCACATGGCCTCACGAGAATACCGACTGGTTTCCGTACCTTGATGACATCACCGAAACCTTCGTGCAGATAGCCAAGGCTGTGGCTCATTACGAGCCGCTTGTCATCGCTGCTAAGCATCCCGATGCAGTGCGTGCAGAGCTCGAGGAGAGCCTTTCTGCCGAGGAGATGGAGAACGTGCGCATCTACGAGTGTGACAACAACGACACTTGGGCACGCGACCACGCCTTCATTACGCTCATCCCCGCAGCAGGAGGCGACGGCATTCACATAGGGGGTGCAGCAGTCTCTTCTGCACCAACCGAGCAAGCGGTGCGTGACAACGGCAAGAATGCCGTAGACTCCTGCCGCCTTCTCGACTTCCGCTTCAACGGATGGGGCGAGAAGTTTGCTGCCGATAAGGATAATCTGATCAACCGCACGCTTTACGCTCGTGGCGTGTTCGGTGGCGAACGTGTCGACTACGACGACTTCGTGCTCGAAGGTGGATCTATCGAGAGCGACGGACGCGGCACGGTGCTCACCACGAGCGTATGCCTTATGGCACCCAACCGTAACCAGCCCATGACACAGGCTGAGGTGGAGCAGGTGTTGAAGGAACGTCTCTGCGCTCGTAAGATAGTATGGTTCGACCACGGACAACTCATCGGCGATGACACCGACGGACATATCGACACTATCGTGCGCCTCTGTCCCGACAACACGCTGCTCTATGTGGGCTGCGACGACGAGAACGATCCGCAGTATGCCGACCTGCACGCTCTTGAGCAGCAACTGAAGGTGGCAACCGATGCCGACGGCAAGCCCTATCGCCTGCTGCGTCTGCCCATGCCCGACGCGCTCTACGACGACGGCGACCGTCTGCCGGCTACCTACGCCAACTTCCTCATCATCAACGGTGCTGTCATCGTACCTACTTATGCACAGGAGGAGAACGATGCCCGTGCTCTGGCTCTTGTGGCTGAGGCTTTCCCCGGCTACGACATCATCGGCATTGACTCGCGCACCATCGTGCGTCAGCACGGATCTATCCATTGTCTCACGATGCAGTATCCTGCCGAGTGCCAGTTGGCGAAGTAAACGATTTGCGCAATGGCTATAATAGAGATCGATTCGCTTGAATTCCCCGGTGTCGAGCTTTTCTCGGGTCTCACGGAGAAGCAGCTGCGCCACAGTTACGAAAAGGGTAGTGGTGTGTTCATCGTGGAGAGTCCGAAGGTCATCGACCGTGCGCTTATTGAGGGTTACGAGCCCTTGGCTTTGCTTTGCGAGCAGCGCCATGTAGATGGAGATGCGGCAGAGATAATCAGTCGGTGTGGCGACATACCTGTCTACACAGGCAGTCGCGAACTGCTTGCTTCGCTCACAGGCTACGTGCTTACGCGCGGCGTGCTCTGTGCTATGCGCCGCCCTGCGGAGCGAAGCGTTGAGGAGGTATGCTACGATGCGCGTCGTGTGGTGGTTATCGACGGCGTTGTCGACGCCACCAACGTGGGTGCCATGTTCCGCTCGGCTGCCGCTCTCGGCATCGATGCTGTGCTGATGACGCGTACTTCCTGCGATCCGCTCAACCGCCGTGCGGTGAGAGTGTCGATGGGTGCGGTGTTCTCCATTCCTTGGACGTGGATAGACGGTCCTGTCAGCGACCTGAACCGGTATGGTTTCCGCACCGCTGCGATGGCTCTCACCGACAAGTCGGTGTCTATCGACGATGCTGCATTGCTCGCCGAGCCTCGTCTTGCCATCGTCATGGGCAACGAGGGCGACGGACTGCCTGCCGCTACCATCGCCGCCGCCGACTATGTGGTGCGCATACCGATGGCACGCGGCATCGACTCGCTCAATGTTGCCGCAGCTGCTGCCGTGGCTTTCTGGCAGTTGAGATGAGGCTTTTTAACCGAAAATGGCTAACTTTGCAACAAAATAAATACGTAGAAAGATTATGAAACACTTGAAAATAGGATATCTTCAGCAGCACAACGTGGCTGACGTGAAGACAAACATGCAGCGTCTTGCCGACGGTGTGCGCGACCTCGCAAAGCGTGGTGCAGAACTTGTTGTGCTTCAGGAACTGCACAACTCGCTCTACTTCTGTCAGGTGGAGGATGTAGACAACTTCGACCTTGCGGAGCCTATCCCCGGTCCGTCTACCGACTTTTACGGGGCATTGGCACGCGAGTGCAACGTGGTTATCGTCACATCGCTTTTCGAGCGCCGTGCTCCGGGTCTGTATCACAACACGGCTGTCGTCATGGAGCGCGACGGTTCTATCGCCGGCAAGTATCGCAAGATGCACATACCCGACGATCCTGCCTACTACGAGAAGTTCTACTTCACACCTGGCGACCTCGGCTTCCGTCCGATTCAGACCAGCGTGGGCAAACTCGGCGTGCTCGTATGCTGGGACCAGTGGTACCCGGAGGCAGCCCGACTGATGGCTCTGCAGGGTGCCGAACTGCTCATCTATCCTACAGCTATCGGTTATGCAGCGTCTGACACCGAGGACGAGCAGCAGCGTCAGCGCGAGGCGTGGACAACCGTGCAGCGCGGTCATGCCGTAGCCAACGGTCTACCCGTAGTGTCGGTCAACCGCGTTGGCTTCGAGCCTGACCCGAGTAAACAGACACCGGGCATCGAGTTCTGGGGTTCGTCGATGGTTGTGGGTCCGCAGGGCGAGATGCTCTATCGTTCGGCTCCCGACGCAGAGGATAGCGTAGTGATGGAGGTAGACCTTGCTCACAGCGAGGACGTGCGCCGCTGGTGGCCCTTCCTTCGCGATCGTCGCATCGACATGTACGGCGAGATAACAAAGCGATTCATCGACTAATAATTCTCGATTGCCGTTTTTATCTTCCATATCTTCCAACTATGGACGTCGTGCAATCGTAATGTGTTGAAGACCAAACATAAACGGATATAAAGATGGCTGGAAGATAGTCCGCAAAACGGGCGTATCTTCCAGCCATCTTCCATTATAAAACAAATAGAACCTCGTCGCCGCATATATTGCGCACTTTCAGGCGCAGAGGCTTATCGTCTGACTGTATGGTTGCATCCCAAAGATTGCGTGTCTTTGTACCATTGACAGTAACAGTGCCGGTCTTATCAATCTTCACCTCCGCATCGCTGTGCCACGGAGCATCTTTCTGCGCATTGGTGCAATCTACAGAGAGCCACTCTATGCACTCCAATCCCTCATCGCTTATTTTTATTGGCTTGAACGTTGATTTCTTGTTGTTAGCCAACTTCTTTTGGTGTTGTTGGTCGCCTATGAGATTGAACGCCTCAATCTTCTTCATTACATAGTCGCTGTGGAAGGTAAGCATCTTTATTTGCCACTTGGTGAATAGCTCTACTTGCACTTGCGACATTTCCCATGTTGCTTTGTCCTCGATTACTACGTCGTCGAGCACCTGTTTCAAGTCGCGCAATTCTATAGCGATGTCTGTCTGTGTGTTCTCGTCGTGTATGAACTGGCGCAGCTCCTCTATATCTTCCACGTCGATATAGTAAACCACAATCTGCTTCACATCGTTGCCGAGGTCGGGCAATGCTTCGCGTATTATATGGTTCATTTCTGTTTTGTCCATCACTCTGCTGCTGCTATCCATGAGGTTTGGCAGATATACTGGCATCTTTCCTTTCTGACTGTCGTATATGCTTCCAGCCCAGAAACGCTTGTCGAGGTTTGTCTCGGTGTTCAGTCCTGGTATGAGTCTCACGAGTTTCTCCATTGTCTGCACCGGATTGCGGAAGAGTCTCACTCCGTCTCTCACTTCCATCATCGTAAACTCTGCTCCGGCACTAACCAGTCTGTCGCGTGCTGTCTGAATGCTATTGATATTCACGTCGTTGTGCACAAACTTGCGACCGAGCTTGTGGGCTACCGCAGCTGCAACTCCGCTGCCCCCAAAGAAGTCGGCTACGAGCATACCTTCGTTGCTCGAAGCGTTTATTATACGCTCAAGAAGGGCCCAAGGTTTTTCTGTTGCATAGTCAACCCTTTTTACTCCGTCTTTTGGAAATCTTCCAGCAATAGCCATTTCCCACCAGTCTTCAGGTATTTTGCCATTTTGATCAAGATCGTAATTCTCAGAAATGAATCCTGAACCGTCTAATCCCTTTTTGAAGTTGTCAAGAGTTTTTGCGTCGTGAGGAATTCGTATGTCTTTATCATTAAATTGATAATCTTCACTTTTAGAATACCAAAATATTGTATCGTGCTTTCGATTGAAATTTCTCATGCCAGGAGAGCCTGGACCATAATAGCACCAAACAATCTCATTTCTAAAGTTCTCCTCACCGAATATCTCGTCCATAAGAATCTTTACATAATGTCCTATGTGATAGTCGAGATGTACATATATGCTTGCGGTATCGCTCATTACAGACTTGATAGCCATGAGGTTCTCGTACATCCAGTTGAGGTAGTGCTCCTTATCCCAGATGTCGCCATACATCTTCTCCTCGAATTCCTGCATGTCACTATTGTCGAGCTGCTGCTCTGCCTCGTTGATAGCCTTCTGCACGAGCGGATTTCTGCGTACATAAATCTTCTTTGCGTAGTCGGCACCTGAAGCGAAAGGAGGGTCGATATAGACAAGGTCTATTTCGATGCCTTTGTCTTTGAGATAGGCACAAGTAGACAGACACTCGCCGTGCATGACGATATTGCCATCGGGGTTTGCTCCGACAGTCTCGCTTTCAGTCACCTCGTATAGAGGCATTCCGCGTTGTATGCGTGTTTTCACTTGGTTGTTGTCTTTGTAGAAAAGCATACGGCTAGTGCGTACAAAGTTGTCAAGACGGGCTTGTCCTTCAAGTGTATCCGGATAATATGGTATGTATCTAACTGCCATCGTTGTGCTTATTTGAAGAATTCGTTAATCATTTGTATTGTTTTCTTTATGCGCTCCTCGTGTCCGTCTGTGTCCTCCAGATAGAGGAAGCGGAAGCGGTCGCGCTTATACTGCTCGTTGTTCTTTGGAACGAACACATCGCGCATGAATTCGAGTCGTTCCTTGAACTTTGGTGCGTAGCCCTCGCCTTTGGTCTCGATGATGCAGATGCGGTCTATTGCTCCTTCTGCCGTGCGGCTCACCACGAGGAAATCGGGTACGTACAGTCCGTCGTACATCCAATGTCCGCTGGCGGTTTTGCGGTATGTGCGTATCTTGAATTCGGTGAGTGTGTCGTCGCCATTGAAGTAGTATTCAAGATTGCGTTCTTTCATCACTGCTACCAGAGCCTCTGTGAAGTAGCCCAGTTCGAGATTGCTGTCGAAACGGTAGGGCAGATAGTGGTAGGTCTGCAGGCGCTCAGGGTGAGGGTCTTTGGGCAGTTTCGACTGTATTCCAGCCAATGCCGCGTCAATAGCCTCCTGGGGTATGCCCGGAATTTTCTTCATGCTCTCAATCAGCTCCAGGTCTTTGGCGGACATCTCGCCCTTTTCGGGGTGAGCGTCCCAGTCGAGTATCTCGCGCACGTCGTCCTCCTTGGGGTATATCAGGCTGAGGTCGGCTACGTCTATCGCTTTAAGGTTGTCGAGCGAGAGTATGCTTGCTTCGTCCGGCACCACCTCCTCAATGATGGTAAAGTCGCGCTTTGGCACAAACGCCTTGCGTATCATCGAGCGTATGAGGTAGTGGTCGTACTCAGGGTTGGCGTGTGTCTCGTCGTAGATGGCTTTCAGAAGTGCTTCGTGCTTCGTCAGTTCGGACATGGAGAGTGTGCCGAACGATTCGCGCACGATGTCGTGCAGCCACCATCTGAACGTGTGTAGCTCGGCATCTCCTGTGAGTATCTCGTCGTAGCCCGTCACTTTGCCCTCCATGTTCTGGATGGTGACAAGTGCCTTGTCTCTCTTGCATAGTATGGCATGGTCGGCAAGGCGCGCTACGGTGTCGGGCTGCGAAGCTATGACAATGATTCTGTATTGCACACGTATCTGATAGAAATCTATAGACGGCACTTCTTTGCGAGAGAAGCGTTCTACGTGTTTCTTCTCAACGGGTGGCTTGCTGCTGAAATCGCTGAGCGTGATGTTTTGCTGTTGTTTCAGTTCCTTGTTCAGTTTCTCGGCGTTTGTTTTGTTGAGCCATACAAGGGCTGTTTCGTGCTCTCCCTTTACCACCTGACGCAGGCAGCGACATGTGGTCTGCAACACCATGTTGTTAGGGCAGGCTCCTTCGTGCGGCAGAATGACACTGGTGAGGCTTTTGCAGTCCCATCCTTCTTTGCCAATCTGAGCGAGCAGCACTATACGTACCTTGCTTAGAGGCGACGACAACGAGCCGAATGCGGCCTCAGAGCCTTCAGGTTCGGGATATTCTTTGTTGCCCTTATGTCGGCGTAGTATCGTTTCTGCAGGGTTGAGTCCGTACTCGGTCACGATATCCGCAACGAGAGGATAGACCTTGTCTTCGAGTGTAGGAATCTGTCCGCAGTAGATGGCAAGTTTTGCGCAGGTACCGTCTGCATATATAGTGTCCTTGTAGGTATTGAGGAACTCGCGCACACCGTTCTGCAGAATCTCTTCAGACGAGACATCAACATGTTTTACCTTCGGGTGTTTCAGAAAGTTGTCTATACCGTCCATCAGTGGGTAGTAATACACTACATTGCTGATGTTTGTGTTCTTGATTGTGAAAGAACCTCCGATGGTTGTTCGCTCTGCCTTGTCAAGATAGGGCGTGCCCGAGAAGCCTAAGACATTGCAGAAATCGCGGCTCTCGGTAGCCCAGTCGGTCACTATCTTGCGCAGCTTGATATCGCCATCGGTGGCATGGTGAACCTCGTCGATGAAGACGGACAGATGTGGCATCTTTCCTACAACGGAGCGCAGCTCATTGGCTACCTCTATTTTCTTCATCTCCTCTTTGCTGAGTATTTTTGTCTCGTCCACAGAGTTGTCGATATGGTCGAGAATTACTTTTTCGGCATTTGTCAGTGCTACAATGCCAAGCGCATTGCCTCCCAGCAAGTGGGTGTTTATCTTCTGCGCATTTGGGTTGCGTATAATATTGCTTTTGTTGGCTGATTTTTGTTCGTCGAGCACCTCGAACTTGATAAGGCGTTTGAGCTTCTTGGCTTCTAGCTCTGAGAATATCCACAATGGGTCGAACTCGCGTATGTTCCGAAGGCTCGGTATGATGCTCGACTTCAAGGCTGACGGTGCGAGTATGAGGAAGTTGTGCGCCCATACCGGATTGTCGGGCTCGTTCTGAGCAAAGTACAGGTCGATGTATATGAACGCTGCCATAAGATATGTCTTTCCGGCTCCCATTGGAAGCGAAAAGAGATAGTCGGTGTAGGTGACGCCATAGAAGATGTCGAGTAGGGTTCGCTCGTAGTCGATTTCTGTAGCATGATGGCGAATGAACTTCTCCAGTTCGGGAGCCAGTTGCCTACCGTTCTTATCTTTCAAGCATGAATACTGGAACAGTGCCAATGCAGCTTTGCTGGTCTCAAGTACATGGCGGGTTTCTACTGTAAGTTCCTCTGTTGCAATCTCTGTTTCATTGAAATATCCTTCTGCGAACAGTTGGTAGAGTGGCTTGCCCTTGCAGGCTATCTTCAGAAAAAGGTATGTCTTTATGGCTTCAATCTGTGCATCACGCATCATGCCTTGCTGCTCTATGTATTGAAGCATGGGGCGTACAGTGCAGTCGGCTGATTGCAACCATTCATTACGTTTGTTATTTATTAGTTCGTAGAACATCTATTTTCAATTGTTAATGTAAGTGTCTTATAGAAATACAAAGATACACATTTTTGACGAGAAAGTGAAGAAAGAGAATATGGAAATCGTTTCACTCCGCCTGTGGCTGCCTGCGTGTGCGATAGAGGTATAATGCTGCTACTGTCAGCGATGCGATGGAGAGTTCTGTGGCAAGGAGGAAGATGTGCTGATAGTCGATCAGGGTGAGCATGGCTCCTGCGAACATGCCTACGAGGACAAATGGCGTGGCAATGAGCGTGCGCGCTATGGCGTGGCGCAAAGTGTTGTCTGGCATATTGCGCGTGAAGCGCACCACCACCTGCTTCACCATGCTAAGAGCGAAGCCCAAAGCAGCGTGACCCGCAGCCAGCGAGGCGGCTACGATGCTGAGTGGCGCTGCCGTGTTGTAGCTGAGGAATAGCAGTGCGGCACCCGGAACGGCGAGCAGCAGGGCTGAGGGCAGCAGCCAACGACGCAGTCCGTGTTTCTTTATCGCCTTACCGCCGAGTGTGTAGCCTAATGCGATAGCAATGATGGCGATGGTGCCCTGTGTGAAGGCGAACTCCTGTGGCGATAAACCCAGTCCGCCATTATGTGGCTTTGCGATGAGGAAGAGTGGGGCGGTGAGAGCGAGCAACGTATCTGGCAGGAGGAAGAGGACGAAGAATGTCAAGGCGGTGATGTCGTCCTTGCGCTTCAGCATACGACGCAAGGATATTCTGAACTCACCGCGATGCAGTCCCATTGTCGGCTTCGGCTTGGCGTAACCATGCGTGCCACCGGGTAGAAATATGGTGTGCCAAAGCCACAGGAACAGCTCCACGCCTGCCATAACGTAGAACACAAGGCTCCACGAATAGCGTATGTTGCGCGTCACAACTTCCATGTTGCCAGCTATCATCATCATCACTCCGCAGCCGAAGAGGAGGGCCATAATTGATGTTGTGGTGTTGTGGTGTTGAGGTGTTGATGAATGTAATGTCACCATCTCACCATCACACCATCTCACCATCGTATCTTGTTGAGGTGTTGGGTTTTGTTGGTGCACTTGAGACAAGTGCACCCCCTGAGACAAGTGCACCCTCTGAGAGGTATCGATATAGAAGCGGTGCAGGGCGATGTTGTAGAACACTGATGAGCACACGAAGAACGGCATGAAGCACACCGTGCCTAACAGCCAACTGCTCGTATGCAGCGTAAAGGCTACGGCAGCGAGCGAGAGAGCGGAGATGAACTGTGTAGATAGTATCCACACCTTTGTGGTGCCCCAAAAGTGGGTCACTACCATCTCGAACAATGGACGCAGCAACACCGGTAGTGATAGTAGGGCGATAGCGAGTGCGGTGTCAGCGGTGTCGAGCCCCATACGGCGCAGCATTACCATGGTCAGTACAAGCACAGACACAGCCACTCCATCGCCGAACATCAGCGACGGAAGCCACAACCAGCGAGTCTTTGTACCTCTGCGGTGTGGGCGGTAGGTTGTTTTTGGTTGCTTGTCTGTCATTATTTCTTCTTTCCGAACTCGAGGTCAATTTTCTTCTTTCCGAACTCGGGGTCTATCTTTAGGAATGCTGTCACGAGGAACGTGATCAGGCAGCACGCCATCACGAAGATGAAGAACATCTTGTAGCCCATGATGTCCTTAACGTAGCCCGACACCATGCCCGGCAGCATCAGTCCGAGGTATGAGATGCCGGTGCATATAGAATAATGTGAGGTGCGGAACTTACCCTGACTGTAGAACAGCATGTAGAGCGTCAATACGGTGAAGCCCAAGCCATAGCCGAACTGCTCCACGAAGAGGCACGACGATATGACCCACAGGTTGGAGTCGAGCGTGTAGCTGAGGTATATGTACACTACGTCGGGCAGCGTAATGGCGCAAACCATAGGCCACAGCCAGCGTTTCATGCCGTCGCGACTGACGAGCATGCTGCCGATAATTCCGCCCAAGAGCACTCCGATGAGTCCCACTGTGCCCTGCGCCAAGCCGTACTCCTCGGGTGTCAGAGCCATTCCGCCTTCGGCTGTTGGGCGCATGAGGAACGTCTTTGTCATCGTGTTCAGCAGAGCTTCCGGAAAGCGGTAGAACAGCAGGA
>ERZ1026884.1690-NODE-1690-length-11366-cov-3.057555_pt1 | contig 11366 bp, 9 predicted proteins | sample MGYA00380172_ERZ1026884 | MGnify/ENA primary metagenome ERZ1026884 (study PRJEB33269, sample SAMEA4719808) | human gut metagenome | biome: human-associated habitat; feature: organic feature; material: feces | place: Cameroon | collected 2013-10 ... | reverse complement strand
GGCTTCTTTTGGCAATGAAGCAAAAGGGGTTCAACCAATACAGCCGTGAGGAATATGAAGAATTAATGTCTTCATATTTGAAAAAGTGAAGAATTAAAACCTTCATTACACATTTAAATACGAAAACAGGATGAAAATAGGATATGCCCGTGTTTCCACCAAGGAACAACATCTGGATATGCAACTGGAAGCGTTGAAGGCTGCCGGATGCGAGAAAATCTTCTCTGAGAAAATGACCGGACGTCAACAAAACCGCCCGGAACTGGATGCCTGCCTGAGCTTTCTCCGGGAAGGCGACACACTTGTCGTATATAAGCTGGACCGGCTCTCGCGGTCGCAAAAAGACACTCTTTATCTTATCGAGGATGTCTTCAATGCCAGCCACGTCGGCCTTGTATCGATGTGTGAGAATTTTGACACACAGAGTCCTTTTGGCAGAGCGATGATCGGTATCCTGTCCGTCTTCGCGCAGCTTGAGCGCGACCAGATCACAGAGCGTATGACCATGGGCCGGATCGGCAGAGCGAAGGCCGGCTATTTCTCTGGCGGATCACGCCCGCCGATCGGCTACACCTACGCCAAGGCCCCCGGATCTGACAAGCAGACCCTCATCGTCGATGATTACGAAGCGGCGCAGGTGCGGAAGATCTTCTCGATGTTTCTTGATGGCTCCACGCTGAAAGAGATCTGCCACTATATGCACGACCACTATAAAACCCGCTACGGTGACTGGTCCCACGTGTCTACGATTTCGCGGATCCTGCGGGACCGAATCTATATCGGTGAGGTCAGCTTTTCCGGCAAGTGGTATCGCGGTGCGCATGAAGCCATCATCGATCAGGATACCTTCGATCGTGTGCAGAGAAAGTATGATCTGTATCTCGGCACGGTCGCCGGGACTTTCTCGCAGAATTTTAAAGGATCGCAACTGCTTACGGGCATGGTTTTCTGCGGTCAGTGCGGTGCCCGCTGCCACACAAAGTCGTGGCGTAATCACGGCAAGCACTCAGCTCCTGATGCTCCCATGAAAAGGATATACCGCTGTTCTCACGGTGACGGCATCCGGCTCCCCGTGCAGGAGCTGGATAATCTTGTCACTGCCGAGGTGCGAAAGCTCTCCGCGGATCCGGATCTGATCCGCCGGGCCGCCGCTCCTGCTGCCGCTTCCGTCTCTTCTTCCGAAGCCGCCGAGGCGATCCGCTCACGCCTTGCTGATCTGCGCAAGCAGGAAAGCAAGCTAATTGATTTGTACCAGATCGGCGGCATTGATCTGCAGATGGTCAAGAGCCGGATGGATGATCTGCATCAGGAGCAGGAGAAGCTGTCCGCGAGCCTTGCGGAAGAATCTCCTTCCCGCGCTGCTCTCTCTGCGGATGACGCCATCGATGCTCTGGCTTCCTTCCCGTCTGTCTTCTCCTCCGGAACGCTGCAGGAGAAGCGGCAGATTCTCCGGACACTGATTGACAGGATCGTGATCTATCCGGACCATGTAGATATTCATTGGACCTTTACGGCGCAATAAAAAAGAGGAGGTGGTGTGATCCGTCTCCTCTTTCCTTATGGGCTTGCGCTGGCGCAATTCCCGTTTTTCCTTGTATTTCCGGACTTTTTTAGTATCCCATGCCTGCCTGGGGCTGTGTCGAAGTGTTTGCGGGCTCTTTGATGTTGGCAACAGCTGCCTCGGTGGTCAGGAACGTAGATGCTACAGAAGTAGCATTCTGCAGTGCGCTTCTGGTAACCTTGACAGGATCCAGAACACCGTCATCCATCATGTCGACATACTCCTCGGTGTAAGCATCAAAGCCGATGCCTTCCTTGGACTCCTTCACCTTGTTTACGATGACAGAGCCGTCCAGTCCTGCGTTTGCTGCAATGTTGAACAGCGGAGCCTCCAGAGCCTTCAGAACGATTCTTGCGCCGGTCTTCTCATCGCCGGTCAGATCCTTGATCTCAGCCTCAACAGCCTTCTGAGAGTGGATGTAAGCAGAGCCGCCGCCGAAGATAACGCCCTCTTCTACTGCAGCCTTGGTTGCATTCAGAGCATCCTCCATGCGATACTTCGCTTCCTTCATCTCGGTCTCGGTTGCTGCACCGACACGGATAACGCCTACGCCGCCGCTGAGCTTTGCAAGACGCTCCTGAAGCTTCTCGCGATCGAAGTCAGACTTGGTATCCTCGATCTGCTTCTTGATCTGCTCGATTCTGTCATGCAGAGCAGCCTTGTCGCCTTCACCGTCAACGATGGTGGTGTTCTCCTTCTCAACCTTTACGCTCTTAGCTCTGCCGAGCTGCTCCAGAGTGGTATCCTTCAGCTCAAGTCCAAGATCCGAAGAAATTACCTGACCGCCGGTAAGGATTGCGATATCCTCCAGCATAGCCTTTCTGCGATCGCCGTAGCCGGGAGCCTTTACAGCAACAACATCGAAGGTTCCGCGCAGCTTGTTGACGATCAGAGTGGTCAGAGCCTCGCCCTCAACGTCCTCAGCGATGATAAGAAGCTTAGCGCCCATCTTTACGATCTGCTCCAGCAGAGGAAGGATATCCTGGATGTTGGAGATCTTCTTATCAGTAATCAGGATGTAAGGATCCTCAAGGCTTGCAACCATCTTCTCGGTGTCATTGCACATATATGCGCTGACATAGCCGCGGTCGAACTGCATTCCTTCTACAAGATCCAGCTCAGTCTGCATGGTCTTGGACTCCTCGATGGTGATAACGCCATCCTTGGAAACCTTCTCCATAGCATCTGCGATCATCTTGCCGACTTCCGGATCACCGGAGGAAATGGTAGCAACCTTCTCGATGTCTTCCTTGCCCTTCACCTTGGTGCTCATCTTCTTGATGGAATCAACCGCAGCATCGGTTGCCTTCTTCATTCCCTTACGGAGCACGATCGGGTTGGCACCTGCTGCCAGGTTCTTCATGCCTTCGTTGATCATTGCCTGAGCAAGAACAGTAGCGGTTGTGGTTCCGTCACCAGCAACATCGTTGGTCTTGGAAGCAGCCTCACGAATCAGCTGTGCACCCATGTTCTCGAACTCATCCTCAAGCTCGATCTCTTTTGCAATGGTAACACCATCATTTGTGATGGTCGGTGCGCCGTAGCTCTTGTCCAGAACAACGTTGCGTCCCTTCGGTCCCAGTGTAATCTTAACGGTATTTGCCAGCTTGTTAACGCCTTCTGCAAGAGCAACTCTTGCATCTGTACCCATCTTTAAATCCTTAGCCATGATTCATAGCCTCCTATTTTCATTTCTTAATTTCGAAAAACAATTTGCGCTGCCATCAGGCAGATCCGAGTGTATTATTCCATCACTGCAAGAATGTCGCTCTGGCGAACGATCGTGTAAGTCTCATCATCGCCAAGCTTAACCTCGGTTCCGGAATACTTGGAATAAACAACCTTGTCTCCGACCTTAACCTGCATCGGAATAACCTTTCCGTCGTCTGCCGTCTTGCCGGGGCCAACTGCGATGACCTCTGCCTGCTGCGGCTTCTCCTTCTCTGCACCGGGAATTACGATGCCGGATGCGGTAGTCTTCTCCGCTTCCAGTGCCTTCAGAACAACTCTGTCTTCCAACGGAACTAACTTCATGATAACTGCCTCCTTAATAATGATTGGGAACAGGTCTGTCACTGTTCTCCAAATGATGAATCTTTTTATATATTGTTAGCACTCCGTTTCATTGAGTGCTAATCGACACTAGCTATAATAGTACCCTCGTCGATATAATGCAAGAATCAATATTTTGTTTTATACTTTGTTTAGATTTTTCCGTCTGTTCTGCGCCCGGCAGTCCTGCGGCAAGCAGACCATCGGCAGGCGGATGAGGTCTGATCTACACTCATTTCGGAGGTATACCACATGACATATCAGGAAGTACTTGAAAACGCAAGGACCTGCAGCGGCCCCTTCTGCAAAGCCTGTCCCGTCTGCAACGGCCGTGCCTGCGGCAGTATCATGCCGGGACCGGGAGCCAAGGGCGTCGGAGACGTTGCCATCCGCAACTATGAAGCCTGGCAGAAGATCCGTATCAACATGAACACGATCGAAGAGAACAAGGAGCCGGATACCACCTTCCGCTTCTTCGGAAAGGATCTTCGCATCCCGGTGATGGCAGGCCCCGTCGGCGCAGTAAAACTCCACTACGGCGATAAGTACAACGACGTCCAGTACAATGACATTCTGGTTCCCGCCGCTGCAAAGGCAGGCATCATTGCCTTCACGGGCGACGGCACCGATCCCAACGTAGTCAAGGCTGCCACCGCTGCCATCAAGGCAAATCACGGCGCTGGGACATTGACACGCTTCAGGAGAAGTTCCGCATGGTCGAGGAGTCCGGATCCTTTGCGGTTGCCATGGATATCGATGCAGCAGGTCTTCCGTTCCTTCAGGGTCTTACTCCTCCCGCAGGAAGCAAGACCGCCCTGGAGCTTCACCAGGTTATTGAGAAGGCTGGGAAGCCGTTTATCATCAAAGGCGTCATGACCGTCAAGGGTGCTCTTGCTGCAGCCAAGGCCGGTGCTTCCGCCATCATTGTTTCCAACCACGGCGGCCGTGTACAGGATCAGACTCCTTCCACCGCTGAGGTTCTGGAGGAGATTGCCGATGCCGTTGAGGGCCGCATGATGATCCTCGTAGACGGCGGCATCCGCACCGGTGTGGATGTCTTCAAGGCACTTGCACTCGGTGCAGACGGCGTTCTGATCGCCCGCCCCTATGTCACAGCGGTCTACGGCGGCGGAGAAGAGGGCGTAAAGGCGCTCACCGACAAGCTTGCCGGCGAGCTTGTCTCCACCATGAAGATGTGCGGCGTTTCCTCTCTGAAGGAAATCACAAAGGACTGCCTCTTCAAGCCCTCCAGCTCCTACGTGGCATTCTGAGCCTGAACCGGATGCCGCAGTGACTTGCCGCGTTCGCACACTCGCATACACGCCACACGGAAAGGACCTCTGCAGATCTTCACGATCCGCAGAGGCCCTTCTTTTTGGATTTTCCTCCATTTTCCCTCAAACAGCTGTGTTTTCTTCCGGCTCTGCGCCTTACTGCGCAAAAACCGCCGCCTTACTGCGCGGAATCTGCCGCCCTTTTGATCACATCTGCCGTCAGCGCGTCATCCCTGACGCCGATTTCAATGGTATCACCCTCGCCGACCCTGTCCTCCAGAATCAGCTTCGCCGACATCGTCTCAACATTCTTCTGAATGTATCTCTTTAAAGGACGTGCGCCGTAGCTCGGATCGTATGCAGCATCTGCCACGTACTTCTTCGCCTCATCCGTCAGGTGAACCGAAATCTCACGGTCCGCAAGACGCTTGTTCAGATCCTTCATGATGAGGTCAATGATACCGCTGATGTTCTCCTTTGTCAGAGGACGGAACATGATGATCTCATCCAGACGGTTCAGGAACTCCGGACGGAAGTGCTGATGCAGGATCGCATCCACCGCGTTTCTGCAGGCTTCCGTGATTTCAATTGTTTTCTCCTTCGAGCCTTCCCCGCCTGCTGCCGCAGCACCTTCCTGGGCTCCGTCGTTTCCGCTCTTCTCCTGTCGCTCGATATCCGCAAGAATCTCCTGCGCGCCCAGGTTGGAGGTCAGAATGATGATGGTATTCTTAAAGTCTACCGTTCTGCCCTGAGAATCCGTGATCCGGCCGTCATCCAGAACCTGCAGCAGGATGTTGAACACATCGGGATGTGCCTTCTCCACCTCATCAAACAGAACAACAGAATAAGGCTTTCTGCGGACAGCCTCGGTCAGCTGACCGCCCTCCTCGTAACCGACATAGCCGGGTGCCGCGCCGATCAGACGCGAAACGCTGTACTTCTCCATGTACTCGGACATATCGATCCGGACCATATTCTTCTCATCGTCAAACAGGGCTCTTGCAAGTGCCTTGGCAAGCTCTGTTTTGCCGACACCGGTAGGTCCGAGGAACAGGAATGATCCAATCGGCTTCGTCGGGTCCTTGATGCCTGCCTTGGAGCGCATAATCGCCTCCGACACCTTTGTCACCGCCTCGTCCTGGCCGACCACGCTCCGGTGCAGTTCCTCCGGAAGATGCAGTGTTTTGCTGCGCTCTGACTCCGTCAGCTTCGACACCGGAATACCGGTCCACTTGGAGACAATCCTTCCGATTTCCTCCTCGGTCACCTTTTCGTGCACCAGACTCTCGCCGTCCGACTCGGATGCAGATTTGGCCGCAGCCTCCTCGCCGGCCTTGATCTTCGCCTCAATCTCAGGGAGCTTGCCGTACTGAAGCTCTGCCGCCTTCTCCAGATCGCCGCTCTGCTTTGCAAGCTCAATCTCAGAGTTTACGGCGTCCTTCTCCTCACGAAGCTTCGAAATCGAGTCTATTTTGCTCTTCTCGTTCTGCCACTGGGCCTTCGCCGCACTGAACTTGTCGTGCAGCTCTCCCATTTCCTTCTGAAGATCTGCAAGACGCTCCTTCGAAAGATTGTCATCCTCCTTCTTCAGCTGGATCTCTTCGATCTCCATCTGCTGAAGCTTCCGGTTCATCTCGTCCAGCTCCGTCGGCATGGAATCCATCTCCGTCTTAATAAGAGCGCAGGCTTCATCCACAAGGTCAATGGCCTTGTCCGGAAGGAAACGGTCGGTAATATAGCGATTGGACAGAACCGCAGCCGCAACCAGCGCATTGTCCTCAATCTTCACGCCGTGATAGACCTCATACCGCTCCTTCAGTCCGCGGAGAATGGAGATGGTATCCTCGACGGTCGGCTCACTTGCCATAACCGGCTGGAAACGACGCTCCAGTGCCGCATCCTTTTCGATGTATTCACGATACTCATTCAGCGTGGTCGCACCGATGCAGTGAAGCTCGCCTCTTGCCAGCATGGGCTTGAGCATGTTGCCGGCATCCATGGCGCCGTCTGTTTTGCCTGCTCCTACAATCGTATGCAGCTCATCGATGAACAGAATGATGTTCCCGTCGGATGCCTTGACATCATCCAGAACAGCCTTCAGACGCTCCTCAAACTCGCCGCGGTACTTCGCACCTGCAACCAGAGATCCCATGTTCAGGGAGAAGATCTTCTTGTCCTTTAAGGAATCCGGAACATCCTTCTTCGCAATTCGCTGGGCAAGGCCCTCTACAATCGCCGTTTTGCCGACGCCGGGCTCACCGATGATAACCGGGTTGTTCTTCGTCTTTCTGGAAAGAATCCGGATGACATTCCGGATCTCGTCATCACGTCCGATGACAGGATCCATCTTCTGATCCTTCGCCTTGGAAACCAGCTCTTCCCCATATTTCTCCAGCGTATCGTAGGTATCCTCCGGATTGTCCGAGGTCACCTTCTGATTGCCGCGGACGCTCTGCAGTGCCTGCAGAAAGGCCTCACGGCTGACGCCGTAATCCCGGAAAATATCCTTGACATGGCTGTTGGCGTTCCTCATCATGGCAAGGAACAGATGTTCCACGGATACGTACTCATCCCCGAGCTTCTTCGCCTCTTCCTCCGCGTCGACCAGCACCTTGTTCAGGCTGTTGCTGACGTAGGTCTGCGAGCTTGCACCGGAGACTCTCGGAAGAACCTCCACGGCGTTTTTGCAGCGTGTGGTAAAGGACTGGGCATCAATTCCCATCTTCTCAATAAGCTTTGCAATCAGACTGTCATCCACGGTAAGCAGGCAGTACAGGAGATGCTCCTGCTCCACCTGCGGGTTTCCATATTCCGTTGCCATCCCCTGGCAGTTCTGAATCGATTCCAGTGATTTCTGTGTAAACTTTGTAATATTCATAATCGGCACCTCCTCTTGGAAGTTTTGTTCTCTTTGTTCTATTGATACTATAACACGCAAAATGACCCTGTCAACGCTGACAGGGTCATTTTTTTCAAAACAATTTATAAACTGTCACGATGTCGCGGCAGCGTTTTTCTTACGCGGCGATTATTCACCTGCGTCTCCAAATGGCACCTTGTTTGCCTCTTCGCCGGCTGCCGCTGCGTCCGCTTCCACGCCGTTTACGGTTTTCTCTTCCGCCTTGGTCTCTCCGGATACTGCAGATTCCCCGGCTGCTGCATCTTCCCGTGCTGCAGGCTTCGCATCTGTGCCATGCTTCTCATCTGCATCAGGCTTTCCCTGCTCCGCATGCTCTGCAAAATGCCGGAAGATTGTTGTGTAGCCGTTCATTGCTCCCGCCTTTCCGGAAGCCTGTTCCCCTGCAGGTGCCGCCTCTCCTGCACCGCTGGCTGCTCCCTCCGGCGACAGCGGTGTCACCTCCGCGTCCACCACATCTCCTGCTGCCACAGCCGCAATGGCTTCTGCCGGCTTTTCCGCCTTGCCGATCTGGAGCATGATCCAGATGTCCGCAATGCCGTCTGCGATCAGAGCAATCGCCATGAATTTCATCAGGATCTTATTGATGAAGACCGGATGAATGATAAAGACAACGCCCAGAATGATTTCCACCACGGCAATGACAAGTGCTGCGGCAACGCCGCCCGATTTCTGCCGGACAATCCGGATGCTCTCCGACAAATCCACAATTCCTGTCACCAGAACAATCATTCCGATGATGGTCGGAACAAGAGACGCCAGAATCGCCGGGTTAAAGAACAGATACATTCCAACAACAAGCGCCACAATTCCGCCGAACAGACCGACGGAGCTTCCGTACACATTGCTTCTTCCGAGGAAAAATGCGATGACCACAACAATGCCGATGATGGCAAAAATTGCTGCGATCGCCTTGCAGATCACATCCAGCGCCGTTCCGGACCAGATGAGAAGCACGAGCCCCAGTGCAATCAGGCAGGCTGCTTCAATGATCTTATTGGTTTTCGCCACACGAAACGCACTCCTTACTTCCTGTTCCACACGATCTTTCTTCTTCATGTCATTCCCTCCTGCGCGGCACAAACCGTTTGCACGGTCTGCCGTTACCTTACCGATAAGCCTGTACTGTTCTTTATGATTTTCTGCATGGTTTCCTGTTCCTCTCATCCATCATACCACGCAAAACAAAGCACAGCAGTCATAATTCGCAGTTGTCCGAACGTCATGATAAATCTTGGCGAATCATTCACACAATGCTTCGATTCGGTTCATGATGTCATCTCTTCCCTGCTTCGTAAGGCCGGAGAACGGAATCACCTCCAGCGATACCTCCTGGCCCACCGCACTCTTTTCGTGAAGGACCTTTTCCACGTTGGCAATCGCCCTGGGGAGCTGACTTCTTTTCAGCTTGTCCGCCTTGGTCGCTACAATAATCGGAATAAAGCCATTGTGTACCACCCAGTCAAACATCAGAACATCGTCATCGGACGGATCATGGCGAATATCAACCAGAAGGAACACCGCCTTCAGCGATTGGCTCGTATGGAGGTAATTCTCAATCATGGTTCCCCACTGTGCCTTCACCTCCACACCGGCCGTCGCATAGCCATAGCCCGGAAGATCCACCAGATACAGCTCATCATTGATGTTGTAATAGTTGATGGTCTGCGTCTTGCCTGGCTTTGAGCTGGTTCTTGCATAGCTCTTCCGATTCATCAGTGCGTTGATCAGCGTTGACTTCCCGACATTACTCTTCCCGGCAAAAGCAAACTCCGGCCAGGAATGCACCGGAAGCTTACTGGTAATGCCGCAGACTGTTTCCAGATTCACATTCTTGATAACCATTTCCACCTCACATTCCGAAGCTCCAGCGATGGTTCTCGCCTGGCGATGGTTCTTATCCAGCGATGGGCTTCGGCAAAAAGGGCGTGCGGCACCTGCCGTGCTGCACGCCTTTTATCGTTCTTAACTGGTTTTCTGTAAAAGCTCCGTATCCGAAAGGAGTTTCGTTCCCTCCGTACGGCTTCCGTCCGCATGAACCAGAATGGGCTGCTCGGTTCCCAGTACGGATGCCTTTGTGACAATGCACTGACGAACCGTCTCATCCGACGGGATGGTATACATGACATCCATCATGACGCGTTCCATAATGGAACGGAGGCCTCTGGCTCCTGTCTTTCTTTCCACTGCCATATCGGCAATGGCTTCAATGGCATCGTCCTCAAAGAACAGCTCAACATCGTCAAAGTGGAACAGCTTCCGGTACTGCTTGATCAGAGCGTTCCGAGGCTCCTTCAGAATTCTTACCAGTGCATTCCGGTCGAGGCCCTCCAGGGTAACAACAACAGGAACACGACCGATAAATTCCGGGATCAGTCCGAACTTCACCAGATCCTGCGGAACCACTTCCTTTAAGATCGCGCCGGGATCCTTGTCTTCCTTCTCCGTGACGGAAGCATTGAAGCCCATGGAGCGATAGTCCGTGCGCTCATGAATGATCTTGTCGAGGCCGTCAAAGGCACCGCCGCAAATGAACAGGATGTTCGAGGTGTTGATCTGAATCAGCTCCTGCTGCGGATGCTTTCTTCCGCCCTGCGGAGGAACCGACGCATCCGTTCCTTCCACAATCTTCAGAAGAGCCTGCTGAACGCCCTCTCCGGAGACATCTCTTGTAATCGAAACGTTCTCACCCTTCTTGGAAATCTTATCGATCTCATCGATGTAGATAATGCCAAGCTGCGCGCGCTCCACGTTGTAATCTGCCGCCTGAATCAGCTTCAGAAGAATGTTCTCGACGTCCTCACCGACATAGCCGGCTTCGGTCAGCGTGGTCGCATCCGCGATCGCAAACGGAACGTTCAGAAGCTTTGCCAGTGTCTGGGCAAGATAGGTCTTGCCGGAGCCGGTCGGACCGAGCATCAGGATGTTGCTCTTCTGAAGCTCGACACCCTCGTCTTCCTCTCTGGGGTCCTCTGCTCCCGCCAGTACGCGCTTGTAGTGGTTGTAAACCGATACGGCCAGAACCTTCTTGGCTTCGTCCTGACCGATGACATACTGATCCAGAAACTCCTTGATCTGCGCAGGCTTCATCAGGTTGATCTCCTGCTCCATCGCAGCAGCATCCCGGAAATCCTCCGACTCACCATCCCGAGGCTGGTACTTCGCAATCAGGCCCTCGCAGGCCTCGATGCATTGGTCACAGATATAGACGCCGTTTGGTCCCGCGATCAGCTGATGTACCTCAAGCTCCGTTCTTCCGCAGAATGAGCAGTGCCGCGGCGGCTCCATTTTCTTCTTGTTATTCGCCATGGCGGCTCTCCTTTATGCGTTCTTCAATGCATCCTCAATTTCCTTGCGGGTCGTGTAGATATGGTCGATCAGGCCATACTCCATCGCTTCCTGCGCAGACATCCAGTTGTCGCGGTCCGTATCACGGCACAGCTCCTCATACGTTCTGCCGGTATTCTGTGCAAGAATATGGTTGAGCTTTTCTCTTGTTTTCTTAATGTGCTCTGCTGCAATCAGCATGTCACTTGCCTGTCCCTCGGTTCCGCCGGAAGGC
>ERZ1026884.1689-NODE-1689-length-11366-cov-12.214393_pt1 | contig 11366 bp, 10 predicted proteins | sample MGYA00380172_ERZ1026884 | MGnify/ENA primary metagenome ERZ1026884 (study PRJEB33269, sample SAMEA4719808) | human gut metagenome | biome: human-associated habitat; feature: organic feature; material: feces | place: Cameroon | collected 2013-10 ... | reverse complement strand
TAATATCCCACTTTATGCTCAATGTTTATTTGGTCGTATGTGTCGAAAAGTGTAATAATCCGACTGTTTTATGTGTCTAAAAGTGTAAAGATATGAAGAGAAAGATAGCAGGTAGGCGAATCGCCATTAACCCATTGTATGCTATCTCGAATTTGTACAAATGAGCGAAAATACAATAAAATCACGCCTTAGGTGTCTACTTCCCCCACCAAGTAGACACCTTTTTTGTAGGAAGTAGACACCTACATGGGGGAAGTGGACACCTTTTTCCGAAGAAAAACACAATCTTTGCGCCATGGAAAATATAATTCAGACTTTCATGAAAGAGGAACAGGCTATTCTTATAGTGGCATTGTGTCTTCTGCTGTTCGCCATAGTCATGGGCTATGCCATGGTTCAAGACTACAGGATATATCTTGATGAAAACTACAAGGCTCGCTACAGCTTCTGTGATTTCATCAAGAGAGGGAGATACTATATCTATCTGTTTCTCGGACTGACTTTCGTCATCATCCTGGGATTTACAGTATATCTGATGGCAATGAGAGAAAATATGTAAGAAAGTAGAATAACAATAATAATTTACAGATATGAATAACAAAAGACAGAGAAACATGCTATTCACGCTGCTGATGCTCGTGATGGCATTGCTCATTCCGCAATGGGGATGGGCGCAGGAGATTCGTAAACCGTCAGTGGGTGACGGTAGTACAGGCAATCCTTACGAAATATCAACGGCTGCGGAACTGGCATGGTTTCGCACTTATGTGAACGAAGGAAACCTTTCCGTATGCGCCAAACTGACAGACGACATCGACTTAAAAGACTTCTGTCATGCGGCAGATGCTTCAAACAATATAGAGAAGAGCTGGGAACCCATAGGGTCTTATGATTCCTATCCTAATAAAGCATATAAAGGTGTATTTGATGGCAATGGACATACTATCAGCAACCTATATATTAAAGTCCAACGAAAAGGTGTTGGCTTCTTTGGTTGTGCAAGCGGTGGTTCTATTAAAAACATCACCTTTGATAATGCACAGGTAGAAAATACTGGAAATGATTATAATTATTCGATGACAGGAATAGTTGTAGGTGCAGGATTTGCAACTTTACAAAATCTCAAAACCCTAAATAACTGTTCAGTCAAATCTGGAGCAAAGAGTCTTGGCGGTATTGCTGGGAATGCCAGAAACTGCAGTAATTTAGAGAACAACGCAACTGTTATCGGAGTTTATGAGGTAGGTGGTATCGTAGGGGTAGTTGATGGCAACGCTACGCTTTCGTCTTGCGTTAATAACGGAATGGTTACAGAAAATCGTTCCGGAAGATGTGGAGGTATTGTTGGTTCCCTTTATAAGTATACCATTGAAGATTGTGCCAACTATGGTAATGTTACAGGTACTAAAGAAATAGGAGGTATTGTTGGATATGCGTATGGTAATTCTACAATAAAGAGAACTCTTAGCAGCGGCGATATTACATCTCAAGAATCTAGTGCTGGAATAATCGTAGGGTATGCTAAGTCAATAAAAGCCAGCAATATGCTAGCTTACAGCAACAATGCCAAACTTACCATTGATGGTACTATACAAGAAGGAGATAACATTAAAACTGTTGGAGAAGGAAATTTGGGAATAGCTTCAGGAAGCACCTTAGAGGAAATAATAAAAGTCTTCACCCAAGAACAGCTTAAGAGTGGTGAGGTAGCATTTTCCCTAAACAGTTTCAAACCTAGTGGTAGTTGGGCTTGGTATCAGAAGTTGGGTGAGAATGGCGATGCATATCCTGTCTTGACTTCAACTGGGGAGAATACAGTCTATGGAGCTTATCATCATGGTGAAAAAGATCGTTTCTTTAGTAATACGGTTATAACCAATCTGCATTCTGTAGCTTACAACGCTGAGGCAGAAGATGAGGCGAATGGTAACCATGACTTGAGCTATGAGGCTGGTGAATATACTTGGACGGAGGCAGAGGATAGGGACCAAGCACCTTCGGTGGCTGTAACTTATACTTGCAAGGTGTGTGGAAAGACTGAAACACCGCAAATGACTGTGGAGCATGATGCAGAGCATGACAATGTTGAGGCTACTTGTACAGAAGAAGGTCATAAGTACTATAAGACTTCTTATGCCTTCAATGCCAAGGCTATATTTAGCAATGCCTATACACAGACATTGCCAGCCCTTGGACATAACATGTCTGAGGATGTTACCTTCAATGATAGCAAGAGCATCTATCAGAAAGGATGTACAAGAGCAGATTGTGACTATCATGACTATTACGCTACAAGCGATGGCAGCATCGAGGCTAAGCCAAACGATGATGCAAGTGCTTTCACCGTGGAAGCATTCACATTGAATGATGCCACTGTATACAATAGCAAGGCGAAATTTACCGTAAAGGAATTGAACTACACCCGCTCCTTCGCCCACGACAAGTGGCAAGCGCTATATGTGCCTTTCGAGACTAAGGTGACGGAGGAACTGCTCAACGACTTTGAGTTGGCGGCGCCTAACAATCTGCATGAGTATGAGCTCGCCGACGGCAGCACCAAGGTATCATTGGAGGCTAAGCTGATGAAGAGCGGTTATACCATCAAGGCACAGCGACCTTACCTGATCCGTGCAAAGGAGGCGGGAGAGAAGACCATCCAGCTTACCGACTGCCCTCTGAAGGCGGCTGCGGATGATAGCTACGTAGACTGCTCCAGCGTATTGCGCCACTACAAGTTTATCGGCACCCTGAAGGGTAAGACGAGTTTTGACACCAGTGCCGACTTTGTGCTTCAGCAGGGAGTCTTCCTAGGCACCGAGACAGACACCCAGCTCAAGCCTATGCGTTGGTATCTCAATGCCACCGACCGTGATACCGACATGGGCATCCTGCCAGGTAGCGGAAATAATGGCGATGGCAGCGGTGCAGATGGAGGTAATGGCAGCACCCAGGCCTCTCGCAGCATCAACATCACCATCGTGGATGGCGATGCTACCACGGGCATCGATAATCTGCACGTGATTACCGAGCAGACATCGGGCTCTAAGAATGGTGCACGTCTTGGCATCTACGACCTCCAGGGTCGCAAGCTCTCCCAGGAGCCTCAGAACGGCGTATATATCAAGGATGGCAAGAAAGTAGTAAAGTAATAATGAATTAAAATACAGAAAGTTATGATGAAAAAGAAAGTTTATATACAGCCCCTGATGGCTGTGATGCAGCTAGAGGCGCAAGCGATATTGGCAGGCTCCAATGGCACTGACCAGAGTGGCTCCAAAGTGAACGACCCGTTCTATGTCGATCCTGGCGACAATACTGTCCAGATAGGATTCGGTAATGGCACCACCAAGAACCCTGACTAATAGAACAATAAACTAGCAAACGCCCTCCCCCTGCCATCGATGGCTGTTGGGAGGGCGCTTTTGGTATGCTCGGCATGAGCTTATTCTATACACCTCGACAAAAGGGTGTGTAGACCCTTTTATCGCAATATATACCGTTGGGTGGATAATATGGTTGTATGATGGAAAACGTCCTTTGTCTTCTTGGTTAGAAGTACTGCTTTTTGGGGGGAGGGGGAGAAACTGATAAAAACCTTTCATCCTGCAAGAAGCCATCCTTCTTTTTGTTTATTTCTGTCTGAAGAGAAAGAAATCATTGCAATCAGCAAAATCCGTATTCAACATCCCCTTTTCGAGGCTATCATTTAATACGTCCGAGTTAATCAATGAGTCCACTTTAAAAAGTAAGATCTACTTTGGGGCTTATTTTTAGATTCTAATGGAAAATCATGGAACACTAGTAAAAAACTGTGTCTGATTATTTGAGTAAGATTAATATTTCACGCGCCAGCCTCACCCCTTTAGGTAGGATGGCGCGTGAAGATTCATAAAAAAGGCATTGGTATAATTTTCGTTTTTTCGGGTAATAATGATTCCGATATCATTCCGAAGACATCCCGATATCATTCCGAAGGAAGAGAATTGGTCAAAATGTCGGTTTTGAAGGAGTGAGATTGATTAATTCCTATTCAATTAGTCAAAAACAGGAATTTCTCAGTGAGCCAATCTTTATTCCCAATTTCCCCACTTACGCAGAAAATCTTTTTTCTTTTGTTCTAATTTCAGTAGGAAGGCTTTGTGTGCATCGCTTTGCGCATTGAGTGGTCGATGTTGCATGGCACGTAAAAGGGCTGTACGTTCGCAAGCATATTTTTTTAAATCATCCGTGAAAGCCCATTCCGTAAAGCGTTCCCAAATGTAGTTTACAGCTTGGTCTGAGGGATGTAACATATCGGTGTTATAGAAGCGATAGTCGCGTAGTTCGTCTGTTACAATTTCGTAGGCAGGAAAATAGTGTGCAAAATCAAATTCTTGGCACAAGGTGTCGATGAGCAACATGAGTCGTGCCTTGCTCAGTGCATTGGCATGCATGCCATATTTAGCATAGCGATAAGGGCTTAGTGTAAACACCACTTGTAGTTGTGGCAATTCGTGGTGCAATAGCTGCATAAAGTCTGTCCAAAGCGCTGTGAGTTGTTCTAAGGGTTCGGCACTTTCAGCAAACATGCGTGAGGGTTGTTTATGGCAGTTTGCTACGCAGTGTCCAGTACATCTACCCTGTGTGAGACGGTATACATGGTCAGTGCTGAAAGTAATAAAGAGGGTTTGTGTCGTAGCAAAGCGCTTTTGCACGTCAAGCCAATCGTTGCGTAGCATTTGTGCCAAAGCCTCTTGTGTGGGGGCTGTAAATTTTGTAGAATAGTCCCAATGACGCCACTCGCCTTCGGGAGTTTCAAAAAATCCCGATTCGTCAAATGGTTGGGCAATGCCCGAAGGTAGGTAAGTGGCAAGCACTTGACGAATGCTCACAGGGTTGTAGAGTGGTCCATGCGGATTGACAGTAACTTGCTTACTGGGCAAACATTCTGCCATAAGCTGACCTATGTGGTCGGCAAAACACGAACCAATAAAAAAAGTGTGCGACTGCGGAGTGAGTTGCAACTGTTGGGATGGCATTTCTACGGGTGTTCTAAAAATCATGGCTTGCATATTTTTGTTTGCTGCAAATTTACCAAGAAAGTGCAGAATGCAACCAAAGATTTAGGTAAAAGTTTGAAAGTAGCTTTATGCTCACGGCTTTTAGGTGGCAAGTAGCGAACAAAGCGTATGTGTGGTTCTAAATTTTTAGAAGAAAATGCACATAGCCAAACAATCTTTATTCAAGATAAAAGTTTAACTTTGCAACCCACGGTCGTTTCTCCTTTGGTGAAGAAATATTTAAACCGTATATATCAGTACATAGAAGTCGTCTAAACACTTTTATGAAGTTCAAGATTTGCCTTTATTTTTGAAGCGATTTTGTATAAGATAGGCTGCACCTCAGCAAAAATCTCAAGCAAGCTTGGCTTTTTGCATTCGGTTTGCACTATCTTTGGGCATTGAAGAGGGAGTGTAGCGAGCTACACGACCGATGAAAGGTCAAAAAGCGGTCAAAAAGAAAGGTAAAGATTGAATTTAGAAGAGATAAAAGTTTAAATCTAATCTTCGTCAGAAAAGTTTAGACGACTTCATAACCTCTATAACAATTAAAACAAGGTGCGCATACTTTTTTTGTCAGACATTCATGGCTCGCTGCCTGCACTCGATGCAGCATTAGCCTATTATGATGCCCATCACTACAACCTGTTAGTGTTGGTTGGTGATATATTAAACTATGGTCCACGCAATGGCCTCTGCAAAGGGCTCGACCCTCAAGCTATTGCCGACAGACTGAATCAACGTGCAGCCGATATCGTGGCAGTGCGAGGTAACTGCGACTCTGAAGTAGACCAAATGTTGTTGCACTTTCCTATTCAAAGCACCTACTTGATGTTGGTTGACGAGGGTAAACGATTTTTTGTGACACACGGACATGTGTATAACGAAAAGAAAATGCCCGAGGCTCCTGGTTGCGATGTGTTTGTGTATGGACATACACACTTGCAAACGCTTAAACCTGCGGATGCCGAAACAGGTGCTCCTGTGATACTAAACACAGGGTCGCCTACTTTCCCCAAGGGAGGAAACCCACCCACCTTTGCTACCTATGCTGATGGCGTATTGGCAGTGCGCACACTCGATGGCGCAGCTATTAGTAGCTTAAAAATTTAGTTTTTTGACTTTTTAAAACCAACCTTTTGTATATCCTTTTTAATGGAAAATACTTATTCATATGATGAGGCTTTCAACGCCTCTCTCGAATATTTCAATGGCGATGAATTGGCTGCCCGTGTGTGGGTGAACAAGTATGCCATGAAAGATTCGTTTGGTAATATCTATGAGCGTTCTCCGCGCGATATGCACCACCGCATTGCACGCGAAATTGCTCGTATCGAAAACAAATATGCCAACCCTGTGAGCGAAGAAGAAGTGTTTAGTTTGCTCGATCATTTCCAATATCTTGTACCTGCAGGTTCGCCCATGACGGGCATTGGCAATACTCACCAAATAGCTTCGCTCTCAAACTGCTTTGTAATTGGCATTGAGGGGGATGCCGACTCGTATGGCGCTATTTTAAAGCTCGATGAAGAGCAAGTGCAACTAATGAAGCGTCGTGGAGGAGTGGGGCATGACCTTTCGGGACTTCGTCCTAAAGGTTCTCCTGTGAAAAATTCAGCCTTGACTTCAACGGGTATTGTACCATTTATGGAGCGATATAGCAACTCTACTCGCGAGGTGGCACAAGATGGTCGACGTGGCGCTTTAATGCTTAGCATATCGGTGAAACACCCCGAGGCAGAGGATTTTATCGATGCCAAAATGACAGAAGGTAAAATCACAGGTGCCAACGTAAGTGTGAAACTCGATGACGAGTTTATGCGTTGTGCCATAGAGGGCAAACCTTATCATCAGCAATTCCCCATCGAGGGAGATAATCCGATGATGCAAAAGGATACAGATGCTGCAGCTTTATGGCAGAAGATTGTTCACAATGCTTGGAAGAGTGCCGAACCTGGTGTGTTATTTTGGGACACGATTTTGCGCGAAAGCATCCCCGACTGCTATGCCGACTTGGGCTTCCGCACAGTGAGCACCAATCCTTGTGGCGAAATACCTCTTTGCCCTTATGACAGTTGCCGACTGTTGGCCATAAATCTTTATGCCTACGTTGAAAATCCATTTACACCGCGGGCATCGTTCAACTTTGATTTGTTCACCAAACATGTGGCTTTGGCGCAACGCTTCATGGACGATATCATCGACTTGGAACAAGAAAAGATTGATGGTATTATCGCAAAAATTAAATCAGACCCTCAAAGCGACGAAGTGAAATACACAGAGTTGCATTTGTGGGAAAAGATAAAAAATAAAACCGCACAAGGCAGACGTACGGGTGTAGGCATTACGGCTGAGGGCGATATGTTGGCTGCATTAGGTTTGCGCTACGGAACTGAAGAAGCCACAGACATGGCAGTGAAAGTACAACGCACTTTGGCACTTTCAGCTTATGCGTCAAGTGTGCAAATGGCAAAAGAACGTGGCGCATTCCCCGTGTTCGATGCTGAGCGCGAAAAGAATAATCCGTTTATCCTTCGCATCAAAGCGCATAACCCGGAATTATATGCCGATATGGTGCAGTATGGTCGTCGCAACATTGCTTGTTTAACCATTGCCCCCACAGGTACTACAAGTCTTATGACGCAAACCACTTCGGGAATCGAACCCGTGTTTATGCCCGTATATAAACGTCGTCGCAAAGTAAATCCTAACGACACGAACGTACATGTGGACTTTGTAGACGAAATGGGTGATTCGTTCGAGGAGTACATTGTTTATCATCCTAAGTTTATTACTTGGATGCGTACACAAGGCTATGACACCGAGAAACGCTATTCGCAAGAAGAAATTGACGAACTCGTGGCAAAGTCTCCTTATTATAAGGCTACGGCAAACGATGTAGATTGGCTTATGAAGGTGCGCATGCAAGGAGCCATTCAGAAATGGGTAGACCATAGCATTAGTGTGACGGTAAACTTGCCGAACTCTGTGGATGAGGATTTGGTGAATCGACTTTATGTTGAAGCTTGGCGATGTGGGTGCAAGGGCTGTACCATTTATCGTGATGGTTCGCGCTCAGGTGTATTGGTCAGCACGCAAAAAACTGACAAAAAGAGTAAAGAGACTGCCGAAGAAACAGCCACAATCAAAATGCCAGCAGTGACTGAAAGACGTCCTGATGTGTTAGAGTGCGATGTAGTTCGTTTCCAAAACAATAAAGAAAAATGGGTAGCTTTCGTGGGGTTACTTGACGGACAGCCTTACGAAATCTTTACTGGTTTGCAAGATGACGAAGAAGGCATTGTATTGCCTAAAACGGTTACAAAGGGTTGCATTATAAAGACGCTTCTCCCCGATGGTACAAAACGCTACGACTTCCAATTCCAAAACAAACGTGGTTATAAAATGACTGTAGAGGGATTGTCTGAGAAGTTTAACAAGGAATATTGGAACTATGCCAAACTCATCTCGGGTGTATTGCGCTATCGCATGCCCATTGAGAATGTGATAAAACTTGTAAACTCTTTGCAACTTGAAAGCGAAAACATTAACACATGGAAGGTGGGTGTGAGTCGCGCCTTGAAAAAGTATGTGGTAGACGGAACTGAAGCAAAGGGACAAAAATGTCCTAATTGCGGACACGAAACATTGGTCTATCAAGAAGGTTGTCTTATCTGTAAACATTGCGGAGCAAGCCGTTGCGGATAAATCTTTCATAAAACTTTAAAAACAAAAAAATGACATTTACTATACAAACTACTGAGGGCGATATTCGTATCAACCTATATGACGAAACACCTTTACATCGCGATAACTTTAAAAAGTTGGTTGAAGAGGGTTTTTATAATGAAACACTCTTTCACCGTGTGATCAAAGATTTTATGGTGCAATGCGGTGACCCCGAAAGTAAATCGGCTCCAAAGGGCAAAATGTTGGGTACTGGTGGTCCTGGCTATACAATTCCCGCAGAAATCAAATATCCCGAAATCTTCCACAAACGTGGGGCTTTGTGTGCAGCCCGTACTGCAGACGAGGTAAATCCCGAGCGCGAAAGTAGCGGTAGTCAGTTCTATATTGTTTGGGGTAAGGTGTATAAGCCGGGCGAACTCAAACAAATGGAAAAACAGTTGGCTATGCAGCAAGAACAAGGTGTGTTCAACTCGTTGGTAGCCACACATCGTAGCGAAATAATGGACTTACGCCGTAGTCGTAATCGTGAGGGATTGATGGCTTTGCAAGATGAACTCGAAAAGCAAACACGTGAGCGTTGCAAAGAATTAGGCAAACCTCAATTTACAGATGAACAAGTGCAGGTTTATACCACATTAGGTGGAACTCCATTTCTCGACAATCAATACACTGTTTTTGGTTGTGTAGAAGAAGGTTTGGATGTGGTAGAGAAAATCCTTTCCAAAAAAACAGATCGTAACGATCGTCCTTTAGACGATGTAAAGATTTTGGCTATTAAATAATAAATGCAGAGTGGGGGAGAGCTACTTATTATATGAGTGTCCTTGTATATATGGGTTCTTCCCCCTCTCTTTTCAATATGATGAAAAACTTTTATTCTTGCATTCGCATTCTGCTTGTGGGTGGATGGTTCTTGCTATCCATGTTTTTATTGTGTCAATGCAAAAGCAAAGAGGCTACAGCTGTTGTAAATTATAGTAAGGGTTTCGACGGCATTGATGTTTCGCATCATAATGGAGTGATTGATTGGAAGATCGTACGAAAAAACAATAAAAACATTCAGTTTGTTTACGTAAAAGCCACAGAGGGTAAAAACCACGTTGACAAAAACTACCTTACGAATGCACGCGAGGCGCATAAACAAAAGTTAAAGGTGGGCATATACCACTATTTCACTTCGCGCTCGTCGGCAACTGAGCAGTTCGCATGGTTCCGTAAAAATGCCAATAAAACATGGCAAGATTTGGTACCCGTGGTCGATGTAGAAGAATTTAAAGGGTGGCGCAGTAAAGAGCAGTTGCAAGACAGTCTTATGGTTTTTGTTCGTCTTGTAAAAAAGCATTATGGCAAGCTCCCTATAATTTATACGCATCAAAACTTTTATAACACCTATTTGTACCCTCGATTCAATAAGCATTACCTTTTTATTGCAGCTTATCGCAAAACGCCCCCTGTTATTAAAGGTGCAGTCTATGATATTTGGCAATATACTGACGCAGGACGTGTGCAAGGCATTAAGCGTAATGTCGACCTTAGTCGTCTCTCTGCAAAAATGAAGATAAAGCAGATTATTCTTCCATAATCTTCCAAACATTTTTACAAATACGGCAGCTGTTAGGGGAGCGATTGGGCCTAGGTGAACAGCCGTTTTCATAAGTGCAGCCAACTGAGGAAACGTAAACACGTAACCTAAAAATTCTGCATAAAAAATCACTTCAAATACTGAAAACTTAGGGTGAAAGCGAAAATGACAAATGACAAATGACTCCTCAAATAGTTGATAATCATATATTTAAGCGTCATTTTGTAATTTGAAATTTTCCTTAATTCAGAGTTAATAAGTGTAAACTCCAATATAAGCGGTTAGAAAAAGTTTTCAGCAATCCCACATTTTGCTTTTAAATTTGAGAAATGCTTTGCGCGATTTTTCAAACCTAAAGCACAATACTGCCTACCGCTTCATTATGGGCTGTAAGAATAAAATGAAAGCATCATGACTAAAATATAAGAATTATTAGCCTTGTATTTTCATTTTCATCGTTCTGTGCTTTCTAAACGCCACAAATTTGCAGAAAATTTGGATTTCGCTTTTTCGCGTTATAACTTTGCACTCGCAAGCTTGCTAAAACACGCTCCATTTTGGCGAACGAACATTCCGAAGACATTCCGATATCATACCGAAGGAACACAGAACGCATTTTGGAGCTATTTACTAACCTAAAAAAACACTACTATCATGGCAAAAATTACTCCCATTGATATCATCAAGGGTGTCTCAAGAAAATTTGGTGGCGGTAACTCAAAAGAATACTTCGCCACAAACAAGTGCAGCTACCACATCCACTTGGCTAAGAGAGTCAACTCCTCCGTTCGAGCTCCGTTCATCCTCCGTTCGAGCTCCGTTCATCCTCCGTTCATCCTCCGTTGATCCTCCGTTCGGGCTCCGTTCAAGCTCCGTTCGAGCTCCGTTCAACCTCCGTTCGAGCTCCGTTCAAGCTCCGTTCAACCTCCGTTCATCCTCCGTTCGAGCTCCGTTCAAGCTCCGTTCGAGCTCCGTTCAAGCTCCGTTCAACCTCCGTTCGAGCTCCGTTCGAGCTCCGTTCAAGCTCCGTTCATCCTCCGTTCGAGCTCCGTTCG